>Ga0257115_1000132_pt1 | contig 82974 bp, 67 predicted proteins | sample SI112_100mmetaG_FD_194465 | JGI IMG/M metagenome (GOLD analysis project Ga0257115, IMG submission 194465) | Marine microbial communities from Saanich Inlet, British Columbia, Canada - SI112_100m | ecosystem: Environmental > Aquatic > Marine > Inlet | place: Canada: British Columbia | collected...
CTAATCCCCATATGTTTATTATCCCTGTTTCCGTCCCACTCTCCATCAGCCTAAAATCACTGCCGTCGTAGTGGACAATGTTACCATTTCCACCAACAAAATAAAGATCAGAAGAGGAGGTGCCCCAAACCTGTTCCACTGTCTCATTTGTACCGATATTTCTTTGCCACATCAATGATGTTTCAACCCCATCCCAATGATATATACTCCCAGAAGCAAACCAAATATCATTTTCTGAAAGGGCCCATATTCCTCTAGGTTTAATAGATGGGGTGTTAATACCCGGACCATGGAGTTTCTTCAAAGTCCATTCCTCTCCATTCCAAATAGCAGCCCCAAAATACCCGCTGTCCGTTTCAATCTGACCCACCACCCACACATTGTTCTCATCAATTACGGCTACATCCTTCAAATAACTTCCACCAATCCCCAGTGTATCAATCTCCCACACAAAGTTGTGGCTGGTGGTGTCCAGCAGGCATTGGGTTTGGTCTTCGTTCCAGTGGTAGCCATCCGCGCATTCGCAAGTGCCGTTTACGTCTACTTGGTTTTCCCCGCATACAATTTCTTTGGGGTTATCTGGGCAGGCGGATTGGGTGAGAAGAATTATCAGAGAAAAGAGCAATGGTTGTATTCCGGTGGAAAATGACGAATAAGAAAAAGAACCCATGACGGGAGAAGTTACTGCAAAATTTGATTAAGATTCAGCGCAGATTTCCTTATCAAAGTATTGGGTAATTCAAATGATATTTTTTTATTGAATAATTAAAATGATTTGGATAGCGTATTCATACTGAATTATTCCCCGCTTACCATTAATTTTTCCTAATGGAAAAAGTAGTTATCACGCAAAACGGCGCGCCGTCTGTACTTAGCGTCCAATCTTCAGAATTGCCAAATCCCAAACCGAACGAAGTTCAGGTCAAGGTGCATTACGCGGGAATCAATTTTGCTGACTTGCTCATGAGGATGGGATTGTATCCCAGCGCACCGAAACCACCATTTACGCCCGGATACGAAATTTCCGGAATGGTGATAAAAGCTGGAGAGAAGGAAGATTCGAATCTCGTTGGTCAACCGGTGGTTGCGCTGACGCAGTTTGGCGGGTATGCGTCAGCAATCAACATTCCGGCGGACAGGGTTTTTCCGTTACAATCAGAAGATCATCTCAAAGACGCCGCAGCAATTCCCGTCAATTATTTAACGGCGTATGTGATGATGATCATGCAGGCAAATCTAAAAAAAGATGAATGGCTGTTGGTGCACGGCATAGGAGGCGGTGTCGGAATCGCCGCGCTGCAGATCGCAAAAATTCTGGGCGCCAATGTGATCGGAACAGCATCTGCTCATAAGCATGAGAGACTGAAAGCAATGGGCGCTGAACATATTATAGATTACCATGACACCGATTTTGTGACGTACACAAAAAAAATTACCGGCGGGCGCGGCGCGGATGTGGTGCTGGATCCCATCGGCGGCTCGCATTTGAATCGAAGTTTTAGGGCGATGGGAAGTTTCGGACGGCTCGTCTGTTACGGGTTTTCCACTGCTGCCGTCAGCAACAAACGAAAATGGTTTACACTTTTGAAAGAATTTGTGTCCATGCCGAGGTTCAGTCCCGTAAAACTGATGGGAACGAACAAAGCCGTGTTTGGTTGTCATTTGGGAATGCTGCGAGATCGTGAAGCGGATATGAAACTTGCGACCGACACATTGTTGAAGTGGTATTATGATGGAAATATCAAGCCGGAAGTGGATTCGGTTTTTCCGTTCAGCAAAGCGGCCGAGGCTCACCAGTACATCCATGATCACAAGAATTTTGGCAAAGTATTGCTGACGCCGTTTGAATAGCCTTTCACCAACCTCCGATATTCATCCATCCTTACAAAGCGGTCCGCTGGCGCCGTTATATTCGGAACTAATCCAATGTGCCGAGTGCCCTCGAATTGTGGATTTTCGCACCAAAATTGCCCGTGAAAAACGCAAACAATTCAGGGATTGGAATTATTGGGGGAAGCCGGTTCCGGGTTACGGAGATCCAAACGGAAATCTTTTAATTGTAGGTCTCGCGCCGGCGGCACACGGCGGCAACCGAACCGCTCGCGTATTCACCGGTGACAAATCTGCAGACTTTCTCATGAAATGCCTTCACCATGCCGGGCTGGCAAATCAGCCAAATTCGGATGCTGTTGATGATGGGCTAAAACTCAAAAATACCTTTATGACACCGGTGCTGAAATGCGTTCCTCCCGGAGATAAACCAACGAGCGAGGAACTCAAAAACTGCTCGGGATATTTTCAAAGGGAGATGGAATTGCTGAAGCCGAAGATTATTCTGGCGCTTGGGAAAATCGCCTTTGACGGCTGTTTTAAATACGTTCGGAAAGAGTTCGATCTAAAAGTAAAGGATTATCCTTTTGGGCATGATAAAAAATACGAAATGCCGAACGGGTTTCTTCTTTGGGGATGTTACCATCCGAGCCCGCGGAATGTAAATACCGGCAGAATGACCTTTGATATGATGATCACATTACTGGAAAAAGTGAAAAAAGAATTATGATTCAATATTTTCCATACAATTATTCTATTCTACTTTTCTTCGCCTTGTTTAAATTCACCGCGCTTTATTAAACATAATTGGGGCCATAGCTCCCCGCAGTTGCGGGGAAGGCAGCAACTTCGCTACGGTCCGGTTTTTGATAATTTGGGGCCATAGCTCAGTTGGGAGAGCGCCTGAATGGCATTCAGGAGGTCGTCGGTTCGATCCCGTCTGGCTCCACAAATTTTTAACAATGAAAAATGAGAAAGTTAAAACGATATGAACGGTAGCAATTTTGAAGCACTTTTCCATGTGCTGAATAGTGAGCAGCAGATTCTAATGCGTACGGACCAGAAAGCATTTACGTTGATGTCTATTTTGGGAGTATTCATGGTATTTTTTATTATTCATTTTTTAAAAATTCAAATAAACTGGGTTACAGTAACACTTGTATTAATTTATTTTATTGCTGCACTCATTTCGATCATCAATCTTGTGCTTGTCATTGTACCCAGGATAAGAAATGACAGGCCGCTGGATGATTCGCCGGAAGTCAATGCCACATTTTTTGGTGGAATTAGCCAATTCAATTCATCGCAGGAATATGCAACATATCTTAAAGAAGTTGCTGAAGATGATGAAAAAATGTATAATATGTTTTCTAACCAAGTCTTTGCATTAGGGAAAATTAATAAATACAAAAATTCCGCTCTTAAAAAAGCTATTATGTATTTTGCCATTGCAATTATTTCGGAACTTCTGATTATTATGTATATGGCTTGGAGTAGAGCACTTCCATTTTTGTTTTCGGGTTAATGAAATATTTTATCTTTATTTTGTCCACTTTTCTATGGATTTCTTGCACACCCACAGGTAAGCCGGGTCCCCAGGGCGAAGCGGGAATTCCCGGAAAAGATGGTATTCAAGGACCACCTGGGGAACAAGGTATTCAAGGACTTAAAGGCGATGTCGGTAAGGTGGACCCTGCATTATTAAGCCAGCTTGAAGCTGCTTTGAAAAAAGTGAAAGAGCCATCTATGATTAATTCTGGTGAGGAAGTCATTGTCGCCTCGGTTCAATTTTCATTTGGCATTGCACCTCCAATCATGGGTTTTGCAATTCTAACGAGTCACGGGAATCTATATCGGCTGAAAAACAAAAATCCGGTAACATTGGGAGAAGAATATGAATTTATAGTTCGCGTTGGGGAACACAAAAATTTTGTATCCTTATCATTTTTATCCGGAGGGGAAGGACAGAAAAATTTCTACATCGCCATTACTGAGGACGGCCACAGTTATGTTTCCGAAGACCTTCAATCCTGGAACTCAAAAGGATCTATTTCTTATTAGTTTAAGCCTGAATATTATTCCACGTTTGTATAGAACGATGGGGGAATAATAGGAATGTTCTTAATTCAAGTTGTAGATAAAAATTATGGCAATAAATTCACAAATCGTTTTCTCGACCGATCCTGACTCTGCTGAGGAAAAGCCGGAGCAGAAAACAGCATCCAAACAGGACTTCCGAATCATGAGAAGAAAACTTGGTGGTGGCAAAATGGTAACAATTGTTTCAGGTTTTAAAGGGACGGAATCTAATTTAAAATCGCTGGGAAAAGAGCTGAAAATATCATGTGGCTCTGGCGGATCTGTCAAAAATGGGGAAATTCTCATTCAGGGAGACCACAGAGATAAAATTGTCAGCATTCTGATCAAAAAAGGACATATCGCAAAACCATCCGGCGGTTAATCCTGTTTTAAACAATGATTAAAATCATTTAACTTCTTTGATTATGAAAATCATAAATAATACAATTCTAATATTTGTACTACTCGCTGTTTGGTCTTGCGAAACATCGCCAGAAGCCAATATAGTGATGCTTGTGACAGCCAATGTGCACGGTCAATTAGATCCCTGTGGCTGAAAAAAGAATCCACTGGGCGGTCTGCCCAGACGCGCAACACAGGTAAATAAATTCAGGAAAGCAGGAAAAACCCTGCTTGTATTAGATTCCGGAGATGCATTTTTCAAATCCGATGTATTGCCAAGAAACACTCGCGACGCCGATATCCTTAAAGCTCGAACCATAATGGATGGATATGACAGGATTGGATATGACTGCATTAATGTTGGTGGATTTGATTTTGCGAATGGGAAAGATTTTTTGCTAACCCTTGGTCAGTCAAGTAATATCCCATTTATTTCGGCAAATATTGTAGAGAAGGAGACAGCTAATTTAATCTTTGAGCCATATATTATTTTGGATCGTGATGGTATCAAAATTGCAGTTATCGGATTGACTGATCATCTTCCGCCCCATATTGATGATCTTGGTATAAATGATGTTTTTACTGCAGGAAAGAGATATTTAAAAGAGGTCGAATCCAAAGCAGATATTGCGATAATTCTTGCAAATGTTGATCGAAAAATTACAGCTAAACTAAGAGAAAACTTTCCCACAGCGGATTACATTTTTTTAAGTAAAACACGATCGAGAACACAGCCAAGTGTTAATCAGCCCTCCGGTCCAATGATTTATTCTACCGGAATACAAGGAAAATATATAGCTCAAATTAGCTTATCATTTAATAATCGAGATGAAGCCATTGTGAATACTTCTCCAAAAGTGGGTGAGCTTGGTCTCATAAATAGACGATTGGAAAATCTGCAAAAACGAGATCCTGACAAATCACTTAAAGAATTATATGCCGGTCAGCCGAATGTCTTAAGTATTATTACAGAATACAATGTTAAGAAACAGCTGATACAAGCTGAACTTGATAATGCAAATAACACATCCGAATATGCTTTGGTAGATTTAAATAGGAAAATTAAAAGTGACCCAGAATTACTTACAATCGTTGATGGAATCCTAGAAACGTGTTCGGAACTCACAAAAAAAAACCAATCTTCAGGCTAAAGGCTTCAATGATTCCAATACATTCACCAATACACCAGTCATTATTAATTGTTATCACTACCATCATTTTGGGGTTTATTTCAAATGCAATTCGTTCAGATTCAATTCCCTTTATTGCTGAAGAGTTGACTGTAACGAAAGAGATTTTGCTCGAGGTAGAAAATATTGAAGAACCAATTTTGACCGGTATTTCTCTGTCCCAAGCCAAAATTTTACATGATGAAGGAATTCTATTCGTAGATGCTCGAGGTGTAGAATATTGGAAAGAAGGACGTATTAAGGGGGCCATTGTGAGCGATAATTTCATGGAACTCTTATTTAGAATTGATTCAATTCAGGGAAAAGAAAAACCGATTGTAATTTACTGCAGCGATGATGATTGTGGATCTAGCGAGGATCTTGCCTACGATATGCAGCTTTCCGAATTCACTCAACTGTATGTATTTAAGGGAGGTTGGCTGTCATGGGATGAAGCCGGTTATCCGACTGAAAGTTCACAATAATGGATCGGCTTAAAACATATGGACCGGTTCTGGCAAGATGGATTTTAGGTGGATTTTTTGTATATGCCAGTTTAGATAAAATTGCACATCCTGATTTATTTGCACGTGCCATTGCCAACTATCAATTGGTTCCCTTTGGACTTGAAAATACCATGGCAATATTTTTACCGTGGGTTGAGTTACTTGCCGGAGTTCTCCTGATAACAGGAATTTTGGTGGACGGTGCAAATTTACTCATCACTGCGATGCTGATTATGTTTATAGTCTCTATAAGTCAAGCACTCGGGCGCGGGATTGATATTTCCTGTGGTTGTTTTAAGGTAACCGAAACCGGACGTTCTTTAGGTTTTTCAACACTTTTTCAAGATTTCATATTATTAGGTTTTTGTTTATGGGTCATGAATCGCCCCTCAAGATTGTTGGAATTCTACCCAAAACCTGTTTGACAGGTTTTAGTTTTCGAATAAATTCAGTCAGAATATTTTGACAATATTGCGAGAGTAGCTCAGCTGGTAGAGCACCACGTTGCCAACGTGGATGTCGCGAGTTCGAATCTCGTCTCTCGCTCAAATAATATTAGGAGAGCACCACGTTGCCAACGTGGATGTCGTCCCGACTAAGTCGGGATCTCTCGCTCAAAATTTATGTATTACGCTTATATTTTATTTTCAGATAGCAGGGATCGATATTATTACGGTCATTGCAAAGATTTAAAGAAAAGATTAAAGCGGCATAACTCCGGTATAAACCCATTTACAAAAGTGGGAATTCCGTGGGAATTGAAATATGATGAAACTTTTGCTACAAAAAGTGAAGCTGTAAAACGTGAAATGGAATTCAAAGGGTGGAAAAGCAGAATAATGACTGAGAAACTGATTAAGCAAAGTGGATGTCGTCCCGACTAAGTCGGGATCTCTCGCTCACCCACTTAAACCCTGCAAATTTGCAGGGTTTTATGTTTTGGATAAAAAGTTCAAATGCTATCGTTAAATTTTAGTAAGAATAACTAACAAATGAGACGGTCTGAATTTATCCCAAATCATGCTAATGAACTGATTTCAATAGCGAACAATTGTATTGTTGGGTATCTTGGTATGGTTGATCCAAAAGAATACCCTCGTGTAATTCCGTTAAATTTTATTCTTCAGAATAATTGCATTTATTTTCACGGAGCAGACGAAGGTGACAAATTTGATGTATTTCAAACAAATCCTAAAGTGACTTTTAGTATGGTAGAAATGTACTCCATGATTCCATCTTATTGGATCGCAAAAGATTATGCCTGCCCAGCAACAGTATTTTTCAAATCTGTTTATATAATCGGAAAAGGAAATGTAGTAAATGATTTGGAACAAAAAGCAATGATGTTACAAGGATTGATGGAAAAATATCAACCTGAAGGGAACTATAAGGAAATAACAACCAAAGATTCCCTATATAAACAGGCTTTAGAAGAAGTAATTATTTTCAAAATTGCTCCGGGAAAAATTGATTGTAAATTCAAATTTGGACAAAATATGAGTGTAAATAAAAGAAAAATTCTGATCGAAAAATTAAAAGAAAGAAATAACAAGGTAGATCTTAAAACTGCAGAAGAAATCAAAAAAACTTTCCAACCTGTTATCGATACGAAAAAGTAAATACTAAAATGAAACGCTATTACGTTTATGTCATTGAACTTGACCGTCTTGTTGCAGATTTAAAAAAATTCAGAAACAAAAACCCAAAATATATAAAAGGAAACAATTGCGTTTATGTTGGGCAATCTACGCGAAAACCGGAGATAAGATTTGAACAACACAAAGAAGGATACAAATCTAATACGTTTGCAAAACGGTTTGGGCTCAAACTCCGGAAAGATCTATACGAAAAATATAATCCTATTCCAACGCGGAAAGATGCAGAAGAAATTGAAACCATGCTAGGAAAAGCGCTCAGGGCAGGTGGAATGGGAGTTTGGTTCAACTGATTTTATATACAAAAAACGATTATAAATTTGCAATTCATTTTGCATATTGTAATTAAAATTAAGGATCATCTAATATGAAATTAACTCGAATTGTTTACACTGTATTTGTTTGCCATACTCTCTTTGCCCAAACTGTTTCTGATTATTCGGCAACAACGAATGCCATTATCAAAGCTTCCTTGAAGGATAGCGCCACATACGATCGTCTTTCCGAATTGTGCGATACGTTCGGTCCTCGCTTCAGCGGAAGCAAAAATCTTGAGGACGCCATTGACTGGATTTTAAATGAGATGAAGAATGACAATCTGGATAATGTTCATGCTGAAGGGGTATTGGTTCCCCATTGGGTCCGAGGAGAAGAATCTGCTGAACTCATGGTACCACATCGGAAAAACTTAAATATGTTAGGTCTCGGCGGTAGCATATCTACACCAAGGACCGGTATTTGTGCGGAAGTTTTGGTTGTAAAAGATTTTAACGAGCTCGAAGAGAGAAAAGCAGAAGCCAAAGGGAAAATTGTATTATTTAATGCGGAATTTACCAGTTACGGAAAAACGGTGCAGTATCGATATAGCGGTGCTTCTGAGGCAGCCAAAGTAGGTGCTGTAGCAAGTTTGATTCGATCAGTTGGACCTTATTCCATGGATACGCCACACACCGGTGTAATGAAATATGAAGATGGTGTTCGAAAAATTCCGCACGCTGCCATCACAGTGGAAGATGCGATGATGCTTCAGCGTATGCAAGACCGCGGACAGAAAATTGTGGTGAAGCTAAAGATGTCTGCAAAAATGTTTCCTGATGCTAAATCCCGGAATGTGATTGCTGAAATCCGGGGATCAGAAAAACCGGAAGAAATTGTGGTCATAGGGGGACACATAGATTCCTGGGACGTTGGTCAGGGCGCGATGGATGACGCGGGCGGCTGCATGGTAGCGTGGGATGCTCTAAATGTAATTCAATCTCTCGGGCTCAAACCCAAACGAACCATCCGCTGTGTTCTGTGGACCAATGAGGAAAACGGTTTGGGTGGTGGGAAAGCTTACCGTGATGCGCATTTAGATGAATTACCAAATCATATATTAGCGGTAGAATCTGATGGTGGAGTTTTCGCTCCGGAAGGATTTGGATTTACTGGTTCGCCAAAAGCGTTGGAAATCATACGTGAGATTGGCACACTACTTGAACCTATCGGTGCCGGGACAATAAAAGTTGGCGGCGGCGGTGCTGATATTGGTCCGATGAAACCATTTGGTGTCCCTCAAGCTGGGTTGCATGTTGAAGGATCAAAATATTTTTGGTTTCATCATACCAATGCAGATATGATGGATAAACTTGATCCTCAAGAAGTGAACAAATGCAAAGCGGCGATGGCGGTTCTCGCATTTATAGTTGCGGATATGCCGGAAAGGCTCCCAAGGGTAAAAAAAGAATGAATAATCTTAATGGAAAAATTGCACTTATAACGGGAAACTCTCGCGGAATTGGTCCGTTAATTTCTTCGGTGCTCGCCAAAGAAGGGGCAATAATTGTTGGAGTGGCAAGATCAGAAGGTGGGCTCATAAAGACCGAAAAAATGATTCAAAATACAGGAGGAACGTGTTATTCGATTCCGTGGAATTTGGCGGACACTTCCACGTTTGAAGCTCTCATTGAAACCGTTCGCGAAACAGCAGGCGAGATCGATATTCTCATAAATAATGCAGGGATCGAGAAGTATAACACATTTGAACATTATGCTAAAGATGATATTGATTCCATAATTGATTTAAACCTTAAAGCACCAATGGAATTGGTTCGGTTGACCTTGGGAAGAATGAAAGAGAGAGGCGGGCATATTGTAAATATTGCGTCGCTCGCCGGAAAAAAAGGTGTGTCCTTGAACAATATCTACTCCGCCAGTAAAGCAGGAGTCATTATGTGGACGGATGGGCTTCGGCAGGATTTGAGAGGAACTAAAGTGAATGTTTCGGTTATTTGTCCGGGATTTGTTTCCGAAGCGGGGATGTACCATGATGCCGGTGTGAAACCACCGTTTTTGCTGGGGTCATCCAAAGCAGAGAAAGTAGCATCAGCAGTTTTGAAGGCGATCAAAAAAAATAAAGCGCAGATTATTGTAAATCAGGGACCAATGAAACCATTATTGGCCTTAGATCAGATTTCTCCAACATTAGGCGACTGGGTTTTGAAATTATTTGGCGTTCCGAAAGTAAGTAAAAAAAGATTGAAAAATTGAAATATTATTACCGCGACCCCTGCGGTTAGTCATTATCTTGCCAGTATATTTGGAATATGTTTCTTTGGAAAAATTTGCTTCCACTGATTCCGAAGTCCGCCTTTAATTTTCCGTTTCAGAGAAAAAACAAACATGCTTCGTGGAAATTGTTTCTCACGTTCTAATGGGCGGATATAATTTGTCCGTTTATCGATAATAAGATCATAAATCATCCAACCCATTGTAGTTACCGGGAATATGAATGTTATCGATTGAAATTGTTCACCATTTTCAGTCTGGACAAAATTTGGCAAATAATTAGTTGCATTTGAAAAACTGTCCTTTAGATGAAAATACACTGAAATGAGAAATGCAGCGCTCGTTGCTCGTGCACCTTTTCGAACGGAATGTTCTATTACGGTTTTATCGACGCGGATAGCATGAAGGTCTAATAGTGGGATCGTTGAAAATCCGCCATCTCGTAAGTATAGAAGTGCGAGGGGATCTTTCAAATTTCGGTTAAATTTGACTTGATTATAAAAGATGGTATCATTTTGGACTGTTATAACATAACCGCCCCGTTCTTCTGCGTAATCTAACCGATCAAATAAGGAGGGGCTGAAGTAAAAAGATTTATTTAAGTCTTCGTAAATATAATAGATTTCCTGCATGTTGGTTGAAATTTGTTTTTGTTCATCGATATCGAAATAGTGGACCGTATTGTAATCCATTGAATCGATGAGTCCAATTTTTGATTTTCCATCATTCATCACAATAACGTGCTGGACGTCATTTGGCTTCCCGAAAGAGGAAAATAAAAGAATGGTGAGTATGATTGAAAAAAAGTGTTTCATTCTGCCCTTAATTATGAACAATTCAGCCATTAAATTCAACACCTAATGCATGGCAAAGAAAAACTAGTTTTCGGGATTATAATGGTCGGAATTTTATCCGCTCAACCCAAAATCAGTGCCCATTTAGAAATGGGATTGTATTCACCGGAGTTAACGGGATTTAAAAACAGTTCACTTTTTCCGACACCAACTTCAGTAACAGAAAATATATTAATCGGATATGGAGTTTCTTATCAATTCTATCCCAATGTACGTGTGGGATATGCATCGCATAATTCTTTCGAAATTGGAAATATCAATACGTTTCCATTTACTCGGACTTTGACATATCGAGAATTTTCAATTGAATCATTTTATCGTCCATGGAAAAGAATTGAATTTAATTTTACTTTATCGCCGATGTACAATTCAGGAACTATTTCAATGACTACAGATGCAACAGACCAAGAGTGGGATAATCTATTAAGTGATTTCGGAAATCCTTCTTCAATTGTATCTCGGTCTGATCAAATGACGACAACATGGTTTGGGTTTACTAGTTCTATCGGTCTAAGATATCATTTATTTACTTGGATGAGTTTAGAATCGAAAATTGGATTTATGGAAAATTATTATGACGAAACCAAGTGGACTTTTCAGGGGGATACAGTTACGGGTCCTGTGTTAAATCTAAGTAATGTGCCTATGATTACTATGCGGATTATTTTTGGATGGTGAAAATAATCTTAATTTTTTTCTGTTCCGGTCTAGCCGTAATTTCTGCTCAGGTTGAGAATCCTGAAGACCACCCTTGCCGAACGCCCTTGATCGAAAAAGTAAAAGAGCATGGGCTAAGATCATTAAAGGTTTGGGAAGTCCCAGTATTTTATTGGGATAGGTTTCAATGCCGGAAATCAATTAACAATTCAAGATATTTAATGAATGCAAACATGGAACAGCATGAAGCAGATTTTGAAGCATCGAAATCGTTTCAAGGATTTACATCCTGCATTGCATATTGCTCAATTGCAGCAGTATTTGTGTTTATTGTTTCATCAAGTTTATAATATTGACCGAAAGGAAAACTCATGAATAAGAATACTATTTTTATTGGCATTATTTCTATCGCTGTCGTTCTTTTTATGTATAATAAAGAGAATCCAAAAATACGGAAACCGATCAATAATCCATTGTTAGTAGATTTTAATGATGTGCACGATTTTAGTGCTTTAAAACCTGGGCATATTAAGCGTGCCACAACCTATGCTTTGGAATCAACTGATATGATTCTAGCCGAGATTCTAGCCGTTGCAGATGAAAATCGTAATTTCAAAAATACAATGGTTAGCATTGATGATATTTATGTCGCGATTGAAGCGGTATGGAGTCCGGGCTACCTGATGGGATCCACCCATACAGAAAAACTGATTCGAGATGAAGGATTGGAATCCAGCCGCACCATTCAAAAATACATTACGGATCTTTCGCTCAATGAAGATTTGTACAATGCCGTCATGGCGTATTCTGCTTCAGCAGAAGCCATAGGTCTCTCAGGCTATAAAAAGAAATTTCTGGATGATACGATTTTGGATTACAAGCGAAGCGGTTTTGATTTGTCGAAGGAAGAACGAGATAAGGTGAAAATCATTTTCAACGAATTGTCTGATCTCGGGTTGGAATTCAGTAAAAATATATCTGATTTTCAGGATACGCTTTATGTAACGGAAAAGGAAATGAAAGGTCTTCCGGAATCGTATCAAAAAGAGCATTTGCTGGATGATGGTCGTTATGCTATTGATATGCCGTATCCATCGTATGTGCCGTTCATGGAATTTTCAGAGTCAGATGAAGCGAGAGAGCAGCTTCAGTTCAAATACAAAAATCGTGCGAAAAATTCCAATTTATCTGTTTTGGATAATATTATCAGCAAGCGCCGGGAACTGGTTCAGGTGCTTGGTTATGCTTCGTATGCGGAGTATAGAACGGAAAACCGCATGGCGCAGAACCCAGAGAATGTCTGGAATTTTGAAAATGACTTAAAAAAGAAAGTTCGGCCAAAAGGACAGCTTGATGTGAATGAAATGTTGAAGATCAAATCGAAACGTACCGGAAAAGACGAGAATGTCATTCAGCCGTGGGAGGCTAGCTTTTATTACAATCAAATCTTGAAGGAAAAATTTGATCTGGACCCTGAAGAAGTTCGCAAGTATTTCGAGTTCAATAATGTAACAGAAGGACTTTTTACCATTTATCAAACATTATTTGATGTTCGATTTAAACAAGTTGAGCATCCATCAATTTGGCACGAAGATGTACAAATGTTTGAGGTTTACGATCGAGAATCGAAGGATTTGATAGGTAGGTTTTATCTCGATATGTTTCCGAGACCAAATAAATACGGACATGCAGCCGCATTTTCTGTTACGATGGGAAAAATGACAGACAATGGGTATCAAAAACCTGCGACTGCTTTGGTGTGCAATTTCCCAAAACCAACCGAATTTCAACCATCTTTACTAACGCATGATAATGTAGAAACTTACTTTCATGAATTCGGACATTTAGTGCATGGCGTCCTAACAGAATCGAATCTTATGAGCTATGCAGGAACATCGGTTCCACGAGATTTTGTAGAAGCACCATCGCAAATGTTAGAGAATTGGGTGTGGCAGAAAGAATCTTTATCGCTTTTTGCGAAACATTATGAAACTGGTGAAGTGATCCCTGATGAATTGTTGAACAAAATGATAGCTGCAAAAAACGTGAATTCTGGGACTCGAACGCTTCAGCAAATATTTTACGGTGTGCTAGATTTTACGCTTCATGACGGATTCGATCCGACAGGCGAAATGTCAACAACGAAAATTGTGAATAAGCTTCAAAACGAAATCACATTTTATCCGATGCAAGCCGGGACACACATGCAGGCAGCCTTTGGGCATCTCAATGGTTATGGTGCCGCTTATTATGGATATATGTGGTCTAAAGTATTTGCGCAGGATATGTTTTCTATTTTCGAAGAAAAAGGAATAATGGATCCTGAAACAGGGAAACGTTATAGAGAAGTGATTCTTGGAAAGGGTGGAACAGAAAATCCGCTGGATCTAGTTAGAGAGTTTCTCGGAAGAGAGCCAAATAGTGAAGCATTTACCCGAAGTCTTGGACTGTGAAAACTTTCCTTATTATTGTAACGATTTCAATGGGTCATCTCATTGGATCAGACCCACAAATGGAAAAAGACGTTCAAAAATTGAAATATGCGAATACCATTGTTTGGATAAACTTAATCCATAATCCTGATATCCACTTAACGGATTGGAAATCGGTGGATCTAAAAATATTGGGTGAAAAAGTTGATGAGCTTCATCAAGAGATTCAGAATGGATCGTTAGATGCTTGGGAATTAGATAAATCTGCGGTAGGAGTTATTAACCAATTGAAAACTATTAAAGGAAGGAATTACCAAATTATCTTAGATCAGGATAAACCGGTTAAATATTTTAAGCATTATTTTTCGTCAAAATCATGAGGATCAATATCCAATTCTTTAAATATCGTATCTGCTACTTGCGATGCAATTTGGTCACCGGTCATTCCGGCGGATTCGAGTTCACGCCAGGATTTAATCAAAATTGCTAAATCGTCGCTATTTGCAAAAATTTCATCGAGGACAGCCATTGGGACTCGAAAATCCCGAAGGCGCTCAAAGATTGAAAGTTTGAGAATATCCATGCTTCAAGCTACGGAAAAGTTCTAAGGTTGAAAAGAAGGGAAATATGGAAAAACATATCAAAATATTGTATGCGCTTGTGATTGTTGGATTTTTATCTTTAATGGCCCAGTTATGGATTCAAGCGCAGACTTTGAATAATCTTAAAATCAAGATTGATTCAATTAGTGAGCTTTTATTTAGGCTTGTCTAATTGTACCGCACCAAAAGACGAATTATATTCCTCGCCTATTTATGAAGATTATATGTTGCTTAAATAATGGCGTCGTACCCAAGTGGTCTAAGGGAGCAGTTTGCAAAACTGTCATTCGCCGGTTCGAATCCGGCCGACGCCTCTCATGAGTAGTTATATTCTTGTGAAGCCCTATAATGAATTGCCCGGGTGGTGGAATTGGTAGACACTACAGACTTAAAATCTGTTGGCTAATTGGCCGTGCCGGTTCGAGTCCGGCCCCGGGTACCATTGGTTTCACGTCGTAAAATAGTGGGTGTTTCGAATTCAAAGAAATGATACCCGACCTTTTTTAAAATGATGAATCATTACCTAAGCCGAATATTAAAATGGAATTCTAGATTACTATTTACTATTCTAATTAGTTTTTCTTTCTCGCTAAAAGCTCAAACTTCTGACACTTCAAATACTGAAAAAATATCCATATTCCAAAAAATTATATCATTATTCTTTCAGACCGAAGATTCCGGAATGGGGGTTCAATTTTTCCATGGTGAAGGAATCGGATCAACTCGTAGTTTTTATTTGCCAGGAACTGAGGCGTCTTTTGAGGTTACAACTTACCAAGCTCAAGGAGTGGTAGCACCCATTTCCAAATACGAAATTGTTTCAGAAGATGGTATGGCAGTGGTTAATGGAACTTTCTCGATTCGGTCGAATTTCCCATTAGATGAATCTTGGCAAAAAAAGAAATCATCTCACGAGGAATTAGTCGTTATTTACAATGTTCAGGCTGGAATGTACCATCTTAATGTAGAAAGCAGTTTGCGCTGGAGAATTGTTGTGTATCCATACCGAATGTATTGAATGTTTTTCATAAAGTTTGAATGTCCTAAGTTTCACATCACCTTTGATTGAAAATATGAAAACGGTACTCAAGAAGGCTTGTGGGTATATTATTGGGAAAATGAAAATAATTACTATCATTAAACAAATTCTAGTTTCAATAAGAAACAAATGTAAAATTTGTAAATATCAGTTAGGTGGGATAATTAGACATTCTTCAATTAATCCAGGAACTGAAGATTGGCTAATAAATACTGAAATTAAGTACGGAGGAATTCACACTAACGTACCGAGGACAAAGGTTAGCCCAAAGGATCCACGATCCGAAAAACAACTACTAATTGGAGGCATGATAGGTGGAGATAGGATGCTTCACCATGGGTATGCATCAAATTATTCAAAATATCTCATTCCTTTTGTGATGAGGGGGAAACCTCTAACTCTTGTGGAGATTGGTATTCTTAAAGGTACAGGATTGGCAATTTGGTGTGAGCTATTTAAAAATGGGCGGATTCTTGGATTTGATATAGATCTGGAACACATAAACAAAAATATGAAAAACTTGAAAAAAATTGGAGCATTCCAAAACAACCATCCCGAACTTTATGAGTTTGATCAGTTTCTAGATAATACTGAATTAATTGGCGGTTTATTGAAGGGAGATAAAATAGATATTTGTATAGATGACGGCTATCATTCCAATAGTAGCATTTTAAATACAATGAAGAACATTATTCCATATTTAGCCGATGAATTTGTTTACTTTGTAGAAGACAATAAAGAAGTTCATAAAGAAATCAGAAAATTATATCCAAAATATTTCATTGTGAACGAAGGATATTTAACCATTGTTTCAAATTCATTGTAGAAATACAATCCATACCGAATGAATTGAATGTTTTTCATAAAGTTTGAATGTCCTAAGTTCCACATCACTTTTGATTGAAAATATGAAAACATTATATACATTATTGCCCATAATCTTATTGTGGATTTCTTGCGGAACTCGTTCTACAACAGGGATGCTTGACGAAACGACCGTAGAATATGATGGATTTTTAACTAACAGAATTGCCGATAGTAGCTGGGTGTGGAATTTCGACAATGGTTCACCGAGAGTCACGGGTGAATATGATAACGGAAGTCAAGAAGGATTATGGGAATACTATTGGGAAAACGGAAATAAAAAAGCGGAAGGATCATTTTCCGATAATTACCAGGAAGGTGTCTGGACTTTTTGGTATGAAAATGGGCAGACGCATAAAGAAGGTTCGTTTCATAATGGATTGAAAACTGGTGAGTGGACTGTGTGGTGGAATAATGGTACCAAAGGTGAGTCTGGTAATTTCAAAAATGGTACATGGCACGGTACTTGGACTTATTGGAATCCTGATGGAAAATTTGACCGTGAAGAAGTATGGAGTAACGGTAATTTTGTACGCTAATATTTATTTAATAAAACAATGTAAAAGGGAAGCCATGCTTCCCTTTTTTAATTTATGACCACATCTGTTTCTGTCATTATTCCTACCTGGAATAGAAAAAATGTCCTTCCACGTGCGCTTCATTCTGTATTAAATCAAACTGTAAAACCCGATGAAATCATTGTAGTGGATGACGGTTCTACTGACGGAACAGCTGGCCTAGTTAAACGAGATTTTCCTGATGTTAAATTGGTTAGTAAAAAAAATGCCGGCGTAAGTTCTGCTAGAAATACAGGAATAGTAAAATCAACACATCAATGGATTGCATTTTTGGATTCGGACGATGAATGGCTTCCGACAAAAATTGAGAAACAATTGGATCATTTTCAAAAAAATCCGAAAGCTGTCCTGATTCATACGGATGAAATATGGATCCGCAATGGCGTTCGAGTCAATCCTATGAAAAAGCATGAAAAATCCGGTGGGTGGATCTTTGAAAAATGTCTGCCGTTGTGCTTGATTTCACCATCTTCAGTATTGATCAAAAGAGCATTGTTTTCTGAAATAGGAATGTTTGATGAATTATTGGAAGTTTGCGAAGATTACGATTTGTGGCTTAGGATTTGCTCAAAATATCCTGTTCATTATTTGGTAGAAAAACTCATTGTAAAATATGGTGGTCATGAGGATCAACTTTCTCGCAAACATTGGGGAATGGATAGATTTAGAATTCAGGCGTTAGATAAGCTAATTTCTGATGAAACTTTATCAGACTCTTATAAAAACGCTGCGATTAAAATGCTCATAGAAAAGGCTAAAATTGTATTACAAGGCGCCAATAAACGTGAAAACGAAATGGTTATAGAAGAATGTCAGAATTTTATACGAAAGTTTAGAATAAAGAATGTGGATTAAGATGGAAGACTTCTGTTAATTTCTAATATGGGAGAATCAAAAGAATTTCATCTTCCGTCTGATGAACACGGCGGAATAGAAGCCGGCACAGAAGTGACGCTTCTCAGGGATCACCGTGAATTTGGGAAAGAGATTTCCATTGGTTCCAAATTGACTGTTGATGCCATCATTCATTTTCCAACTCGGTATCATTTGAAAGATGCATCCGGGAAGATTTGGACGGTACCGATTCATTCAGTAAGGTTAGGCTCAGATGCTGTGGATGATGTGCCAGAACCCGCTGAAGAGGAAGAATAATTATCGTCATTGCGAGGAATGAAATGTCGATTACACTGCCAACAAAAACTGTCATACCGGGATCCGAAGGATACCCGGTATCCAGAAAACATTTGATTATCCTTGCTGGATACCGGAACAAGTCCGGTATGACAATAGAGATGATTTAGAAATGTCTTTCTTCGAAGAACTAAAACAGCGCAAAGTTTATCGCACTGCTGCAGCCTATGCTGTAGTCGCATTTATTATTATGCAAATAGTGGAGATTGTCTTTCCTATATTTGGTATTCCAGACTGGGCAGGACGGATGATTATTATTTTAATTTTCATTGGTTTTCCGGTCATTATCGTTTTCTCGTGGTTGTTTGATGTAACAAACAAAGGCATTGTCCGAAGTCAGCCAATGGAAACATCTGATACACGCGCTACTTTCGGGAAAAAGCGTTCGTGGTTTGCTATTGTGGGAATTATACTGGGTATTGGACTCGGATATTATGTGGCAGTTGGATTTGGCAAAAGCGAAACTTCCCCGGTTGATACACGAGCTTCCATCGCAGTACTGCCGTTTGATAATATGAGTGAGGGGGAGAATGATGACTATTTTAGCGATGGTATTACGGAAGATATCATTACGTACCTTTCTAAAATTGAAGGATTAAAAGTGATTTCCCGAACATCGGTGATGCAGTATAAAGATACCAAAATGAATATTAAGGATATTGCCAGGGAGTTGGGTGTTACCAATATATTAGAAGGAAGCGTACGGCGAGCTGGAGATCAAGTGCGCATTACAGGGCAGTTGATTGATGCAATTACAGACGAACATCTATGGGCGGACATTTTTGATAGGAATATGGCCAATATTTTTACGGTTCAGACAGAAGTGGCAAAAAGCATCGCCGCTGCACTGGAAACGGAAATGACAGACAAGGATGTGGAACGGCTGAATAAGACAATGACCACCAATCCGGACGCCTATGAATTGCTTCAGAAAACAAAACCTTTAAAGTGGTTTATTAAAGAAGAAAATACTAAAAAAATGGAACTGTATGAGAAGGCGGCAATGTTGGACCCGAAATCTGCTTACATTCAGTCCAGGCTTGGGGAAATTCATTCATGGATATATTTCTTAGGTATGGATCGGTCAGAAGCCCGGTTAGCAAACTCCAAGGCTGCATTGGATAAAGCCATGGATCTTGATCCGCTATTAGCAGAAGTGCACCAGAGCGTCGGATTTTACTATTATATACAAGCGGATTACGAAACAGCATTAAAGGAATTTGCCCTTGCTGATCGTCTTGAACCAAATAATGTTGAAACTTTATGGCGTCAGGCCCTTGTTTACAGACGGCAGGGGAAATTTCAGGAATCTTATGATTTGATGGAAAAATGTATGGAGATGGATCCAAAGAATTATCAATATCCAAATCAATTAATAGGAATGAGTACTTTGCTTGGATTAACGGAAAAATTTGATAATTACTATTCTATAGCCAAAGATATGGGTATGGAGATAGGTATGGGTTTGGGACTCAATAATACTGAAAAATTTGGACGGAACGGTGATATTGATGAATTTAAAAAAGTGGTGGAAGAAGCGAAAAAGATAGACCATGAAAGTTGGTTTTATGGTGAAATTAGTTTTTATTATTTGATTTCAGGAGATTATGATAATGCCATAAAAAACATTAATCGTATGAAAGAAGAAGATGCAATAAACCAGACTATCTATAGAAACAATGATTACTTGCTGGGAATTGTATATAAAACAAAAGGCGATAAAGAGAAAGCAAACCAATATTTTGAAAAAGCATTGCTTGATGTAAATCAAAAATTGGCAGAATTACCTAATGATGAACGTTTTTTATTTTCTAAAGGGAAGATTCTTGCTTATTTGGGAAGGTTTGAAGAAGCCATTAAAAATGGTGAAAAAGCTATTGCCCGAAAATCCATAGAGACTGATAAGCTACAAGGAGGGGATTATAATTACCAATTGGCCAAAATTTATGTTTTAGTAGGCGAATTTGATCTTGCGTTAAAGGAATTGCGAAAAGTGTATAATGTGATGCCCATGAATGCTTGGATCGGATTTTTGCTACACGATGCTGAAATGGCCAAGATACAAGACTATAAACCATTTAAAGACTTGATTGCGGAAATGCGAAAAATGCAGGGGTTGGATTGAACAACAGTATCATACCGGGATCCGAAGGATACCTGGTATCCAGAAAACATTTGATTATCCTTGCTGGATACCGGAACAAGTCCGGTATGACAAAAATCAACAAACTTATTTGACGAAATACACCACATTATCCGATAAAAATAAATGCTATCAAAACTCTTTAATAAAATCATTCAACTTTCGCCGACAATTCGCCGAGCGATTTGGAAATGGTGGTATCAGAAACTTGCAAAAAAACACGAGGGGAAAAACTGGCGCTTTATGAATTACGGATATGCGCCATTGAACGGTTCTATGCCGATTGAACTACAATCTGAGGAAGACGAAGAAGACCGCTATTTCATTCAGCTTTATCACCATGCGGCACAATCTGCAGATCCAAACGGAAAGCGGATATTGGAGGTCGGTTCGGGCCGTGGCGGCGGATCGTGGTATGTGGCATCCTATTTGAATCCGGCTCACATGACAGGGCTGGATTATTCGGAAAACGCCGTAGGACTCGCCAACCAGTTTTTTAATGAAGATAATTTAGACTATGTGCAAGGGGATGCGGAGTCCTTGCCTTTCGAGGCAGAAACTTTTGATGCAGTCATCAACGTGGAATCGTCCCATTGCTACGGTTCCATGGAATCGTTCGTAGGCGAAGTGAAGCGCGTGCTAAAACCGGGAGGTATTTTTTCCTGGGTGGATTTGCGTGGGGCGGATGATGTGGATGCATTGGAAACTGTATTTAAACATTCAGGTTTGACCATAGTCAAAGAGGAAGTCATTACCGAAAATGTCCTCAAAGCGCTGGATGGTATCACGAATCGAAAAGAAAAAGCCATTAGCCAATTTGTCCCGGGATTTATCCGAAGTGCTTTCAATGATTTTGCTGCTGTAAAAGGGTCGCGCATTTACAATGGATTTACAAATGGACGCCTTGTGTATTTAAGTAAAGTCTTCCAAAAGAATTGACAAAATTTCTCAAGTTTTTCACTGTCATTCTGATTCGGCGGATGGCGGAGGGTGATTTCAAATAATCTATGAATACGAACCAGACGTTTGAGATTCTTCTCCCGACACTCCGTGTGCGGGATTAGAATAATAAATGAGAATAGGAGTCTCTAATGAGGTTTTTCAAAAAATTAAACCACCACAAAACCCTATAATAAACATTGACCAGTCCGCACGAAATACTTATTCCGTTGACGCCAATTTGGTGGCAGACGATCATCTGGTCTGCCGGCTTAATTGCTGGGATTATATTTATTGGAAAAAAGCTTGATTCCATAAAAAGGGAAATGCTCATAAAGACGGTGGCTGCATTCTTGATTGCGCGAGCTATTTTGGTGCATCCATATGTTCATTATACTGTTGGCTGGGATATATACAACAGTTTACCGCTGCATCTTTGTGGATTGTCGGCAATTCTTTCCGGCATTGTACTTTTAGTCAGGAAACAACTGTTATTTGAATTGGTATATTTCTGGGGAATTCCTGGCGCATTTCATTCGCTGGTTACGCCGGAATTTACACAAGGCTGGCAGGGGCTTTTATTTGTAGAATATTATATTTCCCATGGAGGAATTATACTAAGTGCATTGATGTGTACGATCCTTCTAGGATTCAAGCCGAGACCCGGTTCATGGTGGAAAATATTCCTCGGTTCCCAAATATTATTACCGATTATTGGCATATTTAATTGGTTAATAGATGCAAATTATATGTACATCTGTGCACCGCCGATTGTTGAAAATCCGTTTATTATCGGTGATTTTCCGGAACATCTAATCGGACTTGAAATTGCGGGACTTCTGCATTTTGCCGTTGTGTATCTTCCATATGGACTTAAATACCGAAAGGAAAATATTAGTAGATTGATTTCTACTTAATTACATTATCTATATGACTTTGTTAATTGTTTATTTCCTACTCGCCTTGTCTGTGTCATTTCTATGTTCACTTCTGGAATCAGTTCTTCTTTCTGTAACTCATACCCATATTATGATGATGGAAAAAGAAAACCATAAAAGTGCTAAAATATTAAAAAAAATGAAAGAGTCAATCAATCGACCCTTGGCAGCTATTTTAACATTAAACACAGTTGCTAATACGGTTGGCGCTGCAGGTGTGGGTGCGCAGGCATATATACTCCTTGGATCAGAATGGGTGGCAATCGCATCTGGAATTTTGACATTGTCTATTCTAATTTTTTCAGAAATTATACCTAAAACACTTGGTGTAATTCATTGGAAACGAATTTCAGGCTCAACAGCTTACATGATCCAATTGATGATTTGGATTAACTATCCCTTTGTCTTGCTTTTGGAATTAGTGTCTAATTGGCTCGGAGCAGATGAAGCTGTTATAAAGGTAACGCGGGAAGAAATCGGCGTTTTGGCAGAAATGGGTGAAGATGAAGGCGCCATTGAAGATCGGGAAGGAACGATTATCGAAAATCTTCTTCGACTGGATAATATTACCGCAGAAGAAGTAATGACGCCTAGGTCTGTTTTGTTCACTCTTCAAAAAAACCAAACCGTTAAAGAAGTTCTTGATACCAATAAAAATATATCTTTCTCTCGGATTCCTGTTTATGGTAGCGATTTGGATGACATCATTGGAATGGTGCGGCGATATCAAATCATAAAAAGTAAAGCTGAAGATAAATTTAATGTAACGATGGAAACATTGGCAGGACCTGTGATAAGTGTTAATCAAAAAAAATCTGTTTCGGAAATACTCGATTTGTTAGTAAAGAAACGTGAACATCTATTTATTGCTACGGATGAAAATGATCGTACAGTTGGTTTGATCACGCTAGAAGATGCAATCGAAACGCTTCTTGGCGTAGAGATTGTTGACGAATTCGACTCGGTAGAAGACATGCGGAAACTCGCAGTTGAAAAAATGCGAAAAAGACGCGAGTATTCAGAAAAACAATAAAATAACTCATCATTCCATCCGTGGGTAGGATCGCCTAAATTTCGATCCATGAAACGGGTTATCCTTTCCATTTTCACACTTGCGCTATGTCTATTTGCGCTTTCGGAAGATCAAACGAAATACTATCAGTCCGAAGCTGAGTTTCTTAGTGATCAGCCGGTGTCAAAATATAAAGTAAGCGGAAAAATATACATTCGCGCTGATTTTGATTCTCAAGGGAAATTGATCCTAAAATCCATCATAAACGAACAGGGTGACATGACTCGGTTTGAGCGATATACATACGCGGACTCTACAGATGACCTATCCACAAAGGAAATCCTGATTAATGATACGGTAATGGTTCAAAAGACTACATTTGGTCATGAGGAAAAAACGGAAGCGTATATCGAATATGTATATGGAGTAGATACGGTAAAGCGATGGAATGACCGGTTTACCATCCAAACATTTAATAAGAGCGGACGAGTTGAAACCTATCAGTTTTTAGATGTGGATGCGTTTGAGTACGGAAACATTAGATTTGAATACGATTCTCTTGGGTATATGTCGAAACAAGAATGGATTAAACGACCCTCCGGCAAATCTATGCGTAAATGGCTGTATGCTACTGACCCAATTACAAATGTTACTCACATTCTTGAATATGATTCGACAAATACACTTGCATTTGAAATCAATCTTGCTGCAGATGGAACGGAGGTAATATTACATTTTTTGTCTCCTGAAGATTCATCCTTAGTCAATCATTCTCGAGTTGGTTATAAATTGGACGGTGATCTTGAGTACGGGTTTTTGGCGTGGACTTTATCTGATTCTACTTGGCGTCATCTTCAAGATACATTACGCTTCCAAATGAGTAAGGCTGAAATTAAAACAGGGAATCATCTGATTGATTGGAGAGTTGACACTCTTATGATCGACAGTTTGGAATACGATGTTACATTTACAGGATTTACAACAAAAGAATACGTGGCAAATAAGCGAATCATTCGGAATTTAGTTTTTGATAATTCACCACCAATTTTAACACTGAACGTGGATCCTCATATCAATCAACCGGAATTTGGGTTTAGTGTTTCAGAATCTATGGAACGTGCTTTTGTTATGTGGATTCCTGACAACGTTGATTTTAATACTTCCATTGATACTATTCAATTTATTGAAAATGAATTGATTCCAGATTCAGGAAAAATGATTTTAACCAATCAAACTGATTTGCAGGATAGTGTAATATACCAACTTGAAATGATTGGAATTGACAAAGCTGGAAATATTTCAATTCCTGTAAAAGTTGATTCGATTCATTATGACATTACCGCACCAAGATTTTCTCTTACGAATCCTCCATTAGCTTCGTTTATTAATAATGGGAATACGACCTTTTCAACGGATGAAGCAATTCAATCTTGGAAATTAGAAATTCGTCAGATGGCTGGTTTGAAAGATGTGAATGCGCCGCATATCATTGATCGAGAAATGATTTCTGAAGAAAGATCAGAATTCAAATTAGATGTTACCGAATCCATTATGCTTGTTGATGGTGCAATGTATCGTTTCTCGGTGTCTGGCGTTGACCTAGCCGGGAATATATCTAAAATTGTAAATGTGGATTCTATATTTTACGATATTTCACCACCTGTTCTAACCTTGATTTATCCGATAAATGATGTAGCTATTCGTGATCCGTCTGTTTCATTTGCTTTTAATGAAAATTTACAAGCTGCTGAATTTCGTTGGGATAGAACGGATGGGACCGCTGATTCTAGTTCGCCACGAATCGTCCCACTTCTAAAGGATGAACTTACAAAAGGTGAAAAAATTCGAATCAATTTAGAACAAGAACCCGAATTGGTAGATGGAACCGAATATGCACTTACCCTTACCGGAATAGATTATGCCGGAAACGAAGGGGAATTGATTCAAATACAACATATACTATTTGATGCAAGTCCACCTAAATTTACTGATTTAATGCCACTTAATGGTTCTGCCCTGAATCATCATAATTTATCATATACATTGTCTGAAAAATTACATGAAGGGTCAATTAAATGGACTCGAACTGGAGGGGAAGAAGATCCAAAGAACAACTATAGAATGAATCTGGCCAAAGAAGAATTAGAATCAGGGATTCATGCAGACATTACGCTAAGGAATAATCCTAGACTTGTGGATGGTGGAATTTACAAGCTTGAATTCCGAGGATCAGATAGAGCAGGGAATCAATCTGATACTTTGATGATCGAAGATATTTTATACGATTTTTCCAAACCAATTATTTCAGTGCCCCATCCATTGTCCGAAATGATTTTGAATCATACACATATTTCATATTCTTTATCAGAAAAGCTAAATAAAGGCATGATTGTTTGGAATCCAACCGAAACCGATGGGGAGTTAAATGATCCATTCGAAGTTATTTGGTCAGATCAGGATAAAAAACCCGGCGAACATTTAGAAATCGAAATTGAAGGAATGCCTGATGTGTTAGAAAATGTCCTTTATTCTATATCATTTAATGGATCAGATCGCGCTGGGAATCACGCTGAAGAAGTTATTCTTTCTAATATCATGTATGATTTTACCCCTCCTGATATTTCTTTGACATTTCCTGAATCCGGAACGGCGGTAAATCATAAAGAAATCAGTTTTTCATTGAGCGAAGATTTGTTGAGTGCAGAAGTAATTTGGGAAAAGATGGGTGGAAGGGATGATAATAATTCACCTCATATCCAGCCTCTGGTTGGGTTTGAATTGAACGCGGGAAACAAAGATAATCAGGTCATCGTAAGAGCGCCTTTATTGGTTGATGGAACAATTTATCGGGTATTTATTCGTGGAAAAGATCCAGCCGGAAATGAATCAAATATTCCTACGATAGAAAATATCCTGTATGACATAACCGCTCCGGTATTAACACCTTTATATCCTCAGGATGATCAATATATTTCCACGCCGGCAATCGGGTTTTCTATCAACGAAGATCTATTTGAAGGATCTGTATTGTATCGATTTGTCGGTGGAAAACCTGATTCCAATAGTCCCTATATTTTTAATATGAAAGATGCGATGTTGAAAAAGGGTGACCACCAAGATGTTTTTCTTTTGAATGGTCCAACTCTCGTTGAACAAGGAATTTATACAGTTGAATTCTCAGGACGAGACAGAGCAGGAAATATGATTGCTAATAAAACAATTCAACGCATCATTTTTGATTCTACTCCGCCGAGGTTATCCATTACAATGCCGAAAGAAAATTCCGCAGTGAATCATACGAAAGTAAGTTTTAATAATAGCGAAAAGTTGAAGACTGCCTTTATGGTTTGGTCTCAATCCGGTGGAACAACTGTCACAGAATCTCCGAAAATCATTGTGTTAGAGGGCCAAGAATTGAACGATGGATTGACTACTAATATAGTTTTAAAAAATCAGCCAAATCTCGTAGATGGATCAACATACGACCTTCAGTTTTATGCAACTGATTTTGCAGGAAATTATAGTGATACGGTTTACGTTAATAATATTTTATATGATATCACGCCACCTGTAATCGAAATTGTTTCACCAAACAGTCAAATTATAAGTGCCTTAACCGACATTGAATACAGCCTTTCTGAAAACATTGCAACCGGTTCTATTGCATGGAATGGAAAAGACATTTCCGGTGCTCCGCTTCATAAACTTTTTGAAATCGCAGAAAAAGCAGCTAAAAAAGGAATCCATCATTCAGATACATATATTCAACCAATCTTAACAGACGGTGGGTTGTATAATATTTCCATCAAAGCGACAGACCCAGCCGGGAATCAGGCTACACCAGTTACAATAACAGAATTCAGGGTTGATCGAACGCCTCCAGAAATAACGAATCTGTTTCCAAAATCAAATAGTTTTATTAATTCAGATGACATCATCTTTACCATTTCTGAAGTATTGGCATCCGGAAAAGTGATGATATCCGGTAATCAAAATTTTACAATAGACTTATCCCCGGAAGAGTTAAAAACAGCATCAAAAAATCCAAATTTCGTAGGCCACATGCGAAATTTAAAAGATGGAACCAATTACACTATTTCTGTCATTGGTACTGACTTTGCAGGGAATAATTCGGAGCCTTTGATTGAAACGAACATTATTTATGACATTTCTATGCCGATTTTGAATATTATATCACCGGTTAGTGATAGTTATATCACAAATTCTGATATGAAAATTTCTCTCAATGAAACACTCAAAAGTGGTTCGATAACCTGGATTTCGAGTGAATATGAAGAATCGCAAATTGATTTGGGACTGGAATATTTAGCTAAAGGAATACATATTATTTCTGGCTCTTTATTATCCATCAAAGAAAATATTCCAAATACTATCAAATTTACCGGAGTTGACTTAGCCGGGAATGAAGGTATTGCAGAAGATATTATAAACGTCACTTACGACGGTACACCACCGGAAATCAAATTAACAGAACCATCTTCCAATTCTTCTGTTAATCATACACGTTTTTCATTTTCCACAAATGAAACTTTATCAAGTGGTAATATAACGTGGACAGCAACGGATGGTGCCGATGAAGCCAGTCCGCATCGATTACAATTAACCGATGCACTTTTGAAAGTAGGTGAATATAATGATTATTCAATGGATAGATTGAATCTGGTAGATGGCGTATTTTATTCAATTGCCATCCAGGGATTTGATCGCGCTGAGAATCTGTCAGAAATATCAATTTTGGAAAATATTAAGTATGATATTACCCAACCTGCATTTATCCATATTTCACCATCGAGTGACACATTATTAAATTCAATTACCCTTTCGTACAATCTGACAGAAGATTTAACCGAAGGAAAAATCAGCATCGGCAAAACAAAAAATTTAGGTCAAGGAAAATTTGAACTCAAATTAGATGGAAATAGACTTAAAGCCGGTATAGGAGGGGGTGAGTTACCGCCATCTGTTGGCTTGGAAAGTGGTATTGTATATGAAATGGAATTCTATGGAAAAGATTTAGCTGGAAATGAAACAAGTCCAACAAATATAACTGATATTAAATTTGACAGCGAAAAACCAAATATTGCATTATTTGCGCCCGAGTCTAACACATTTGTAAGGCAAAGTTCAATTTCGTTTGGCATTAGTGAACATTTAAAGGAGGGATCCATCGAGTTGCTCCAAAATGGTCAACAACCAATACGAGTAGCATTGTCCGGTGAATATTTGAATGCAAATAATTTTAATAATGTAACGATTCCGGGGTTGGATGTGTGGGAAGACGGCGGCGTGTATTCTATTACGCTATCGGGTACTGACTTAGCCGGTAATGTTGGCGATGCCGCTACAAATTCAAATATTTCCTACGACATTAACCCTCCGGAAATTAATATATTGAACCCGATATCGAATTCTGAAATCCGTGAAGAAACATTTTCCTATTCAATCAATGAAAATGTAAAAGAGGCTACATTAACCATCAAACGAACGGATGGTGAAATGGACTCTGAATCTCCACATTTCATTCAACTGACCGGCGCCGAATTAGAAAAAGGCAGAAAAGACCTTTCAGCTTTATATTTTTTATCTACAAACAGACCAAATCTTGTAAACGGCGCAATATATAATTATTCAGTATCTACGGTCGATTTTGCAGGAAATGAAGCTACATCTAATGTGGTTTCTGATGTCGGTTTTGACAATGAGCCCCCGATAATTTCAATTAGTCAGCCACTCGATTCCGAACAGATAAAAACCAGCGATGTTTCTTATATGCTTTCAGACAATCTTGCTTGGGGAAAAATCAGATTTATTCAATTCGGTGGCACGCAGGATCCAAATTCACCGCATATTCATGAAATGTCTGGAATAGAAATGGAACAAGGAATGCATTCTGGATTTGACCTCAATATCATGGATAAACTTGCGGATGGAGGGCGATATACGATTTCGATTGAAGGAGGAGACAATGCGGGGAATATTGCAAAGGTGGCTCAAGCTACAAACGTTTTATTTGATGTAAAACCTCCCATGCTAACATTGAATTATCCAATTCCTTCTTCAAAAGTGAACCATTCTACTGTTTCTTTTTCGTCATCAGAAAAGATGGCAGATGGCTCAATAACATTTTTTCGAACCGGTGGTGCCCCAGACCCCGGGAGTCCGCATGTTTATCAATTGGCAGAGGATGAGTTAAGCAACGGAATCCACGAATTGATAAATGTCAATCATCCCTTGCAAGATGGAAGTATTTATACAATTAGTTTTGACGGAATGGATTTTGCAGGGAATCGATCTGAGACTGTCACGCTTACAGAAATAAATTATGACATTACTGATCCAGCACTTTCCATTCACTATCCTGAAGCAAAATCATTTCATCAAAATTTAATGGTAAATATTTTTTCCGATGAAAACCTTAAAAAAGGGGACATTAACCTTATACAAACCGGTGGGCAAATAGACCCCAAAAGCCCACATACCTTTTCATTGGAAGCGAATCATTTAAATCCAGGAGAATATTCATTGGATTTGACAAGTATGGAATTAGTGAGTGGATCAACGTATTCGATTTCATATTCAGGGGAAGATTTAGCAGGAAATGTCGCTACGACTGTTGTTGTAGAAAATATCCAAATTGATAGAGATCGCCCATTTTTGGAAATCACTTCACCGTTGGTTGATACGTTTGTCAATCATACTAGATTTGGAATTAGGATAGGTGAGACTTTGCAAGAGGCAGCCATTTCTTGGACGCGGGTTTCCGGTGAACCGGATCCAAATTCGCCACATCAACAGCTGTTGACGGGCCAATATTTGTTGGCAGGAAAATATGATAATATCCTTTTGAGTAATTCACCGAAATTGGTGAGTGATGTGACTTATTCAATGGCGTTACACGGTGTTGATCTTGCCGGGAATTCTGCTACAGCACATTTAACTGAAATGCATTTTGATAACCAGCCACCCAGTTTTACCCATTATTTACCCGTAACAAAAATGTTCATTAAAGATCCTAATGTTCAATTCGAAATTGATGAGCTATTGGTAAATGGATCAATTGTGTGGTCAGCTACCGGCGGCGAAACAGACCCATTAAGTCCTCGCAATATTGAATTTTCTGAATCCGAATTGGCAAACGGTATGCCAACTCTTGGGTCGCTAAGTTTTCAAACGGAATTGCAGGATGGAACAGTGTATTCATTATTGGCAACGGGAACAGATAGAGCAGGAAATTCCACCAGAATAGACCTTGCTCATGGGCTTACTTATGATGTTTCAAAACCCATGTTTACCAATCTGTTTCCAAAAATGACGAGTAGAATTAATTCACCTTTAGTCAAGTTCACTATAAATGAAACATTAAAATCCGGGGCATTTACTTGGAAATACATGGGAGGAACTGATGATCCGAGTGTGCCTCATCGAGTAGATTTTACCTCGGAAATGCTATCTGCAGGAAGTCATTCGTCGGAGACGGTTATCCAACCAGATCTTGTGACGGGAACGATGTACCGAATCACATTTGAAGGAGCGGACTTTTCAGGGAATATTGGTAAAAAACTTGTTATGAATATCGTGTACGATGATATTCCTCCAACATTGGAATTGTTATATCCGGAAAATAATTCGACAATAAATAATTCTAAGTTAGCATATAAAATATCCGAACCTTTATCAGAAGGTAGCATAACTTATATTCAAACAGGAGGGACCACTGATCCATCTTCCCCGCATTCAGTATCTTTACAAGATTTGGAATTAGAGATTGTTCAATTATCGCCAACTCATTTATCAAATTCTGCAACATTGCAAGATGGATCCATATATCTGGTCAAATTTAAAGGTATGGATTTAGCAAATAATTCTAACACTTCTAATTCTATTTTAAACGTTTCGAATGATGTTTTGTATGATATAACCAAACCTAAAATTTTATTTCAAAAACCAAGTGGGAATCAAGTTATGCTGGGACCGAATTTGACCTACTCAAATTCAGAATTGTTAACAACGGCGACTGTTAATTTCTCTCGAACCGGAGGCAATCCCGATGCCCAAGCGCCACACGCAATACTATTAATTGATGATGAACTAAATGCAGGTGAACATCCTAATATTGAATTAAACAATATGAATGAATTATCGCCCGGAACGGAATATAGTTTATCTTTTTCCGGAAAAGATATTGCCGGGAACGAGAATGATCCGGTATCTATTAACGGGATAACGTACGTCAGAAGCCTTGAAGGAAATTGGTATTGGCAGGGACCTATTATGCAGGTGGTGTGGACCTTTACACCGCTGAATGGTTCATTTGGATTGACGGGGGAATTCGCTGAGGGTGCAGCCATTGGAAGTAAGATTAGTAATCAGACATTTGGAACCTATACCATTGATTATTCATCTTCTCCGTGGATATTAGAAACCGAACAAACGGATACAGGTGAAAAACGATTTAGTCTAATTGAATTTATTGGACCAAATAGGATTAAAGTCTTAACAAAAGCAAAGAAAAACCCAACATCTTGGTCTGATGGAGAAATAATGGAGTATGATTACAAACCATAAGGTGAATTGGTTTTTGAATTAATACGAATAAGCCACTAAATTCATTGATAATTTTTATTAACATAAATCAAAAGAAAGTATAACAATGGCTAAGAAACAAAAATCATTTGCAGATAAAGCGAAAGGCAAAAAGGATAAAGCAGCTACATTTGTTAAATATGTAAAAAGTGTGTTATCCGAAAAGACTGGGTACTACCGTTTTAATGAACAAATGGTAAAAATGAACGATGGTGAAACTTTGGACGGTGCTTTAAAGCGTATGGATGAAGAAGCTCATTTGGCGGATATTGTTTTGGATAATGATGCAGTGCAGGAAGAAGGGGCTGAACAATCTGAAGACACTCAAGAAAAAGATCTCGCAGAAGAACCAGTTTCCGAATCATCACCGGATCCGAATGCAGAAGAAAAGGTTGATGAATCTACCGAAGCGGAAAATGCGACTACAGAATCATTGGAAGATGTTGAAACTGAAGATGGTTCAACCGAAAATACAGAGAATGAAGAACCTGTAGATACTAATTCAAAAGAAGATCCAGAACCTAACGTAGAACCGGAAATTAAATTGGAAGAATCGTCTCAAGATTCTTCTGAAGATGAATCAAAAGAATCTTCTGAAGAAAAAGATAAGGCCGAAAATGCCGACACACCGGAAGATGAACAACCCGAAGAAACTGATGAAACTGTTGAAGAAAATGGTACTGAAGATTCAGAGGAAAAGGATAAATCCGAAGAATCCAATTAATTATTTTTATGCTCGATTGGAGAGGTGTCCGAGTGGCTTAAGGAGTCCCGCATTCTGCGGGATGTACCTATAATCAATATGAGTAAATATTGTGTTTATGTTCTTCAAAGTTTAAAAGACGGAAATTATTATATTGGTTATTCCAAAAATTTTGAAGAAAGATTAATTGCTCATAACAATGGATCGGTAAAATCCACTAAATTGAGAAGGCCACTACAGTTGATTCACATAGAAAATTATGGTACAATAGCAGAAGCACGAAAAAGGGAAAAGAAGATTAAATCATACAAAGGTGGAGAAGCGTTTAAACAGCTTATTGGAATTGTTTAGATATTGGAGAGGTGTCCGAGTGGCTTAAGGAGCACGCTTGGAAAGCGTGTGTGCGTTTACCCGTACCGTGGGTTCGAATCCCACCCTCTCCGCAATCAATATTAACTCATACTTAAAATTGGAGGCGTGGCAGAGTCTGGCTGAATGCACTGGTCTTGAAAACCAGCGTCCACTTACGTGGACCAGAGGTTCGAATCCTCTCGCCTCCGCAACGATTCCAGCCCCTTGATTCTTACTCTTAAAATATTATTCGGTTTACTTATCGGTTCATTTATCAATGTTCTAATCGTGAGGGTGCCAAAATCAGAAAGTATTATTACCCCCGGTTCTCATTGTATTTTATGCAACACACCTCTTAAGTGGTGGATGAACATTCCCCTGTTTTCCTTTTTCATATTTGGAGGAAAATGCTGCTATTGTTCGGGTAGGATTTCATGGCAATATCCAATCGTTGAATTACTTTGTGCTGGAATTTGGATATTATTTTTCAATTTCAATCATCCATTTGAAACGACCTCACTTTGTCTGGGGATTTGTTTCCTTTTAGCAATTGCCATTATTGATTTAAAACATTTTCAAATTTATCATGGGCTTTTAATCGCCTCATTCATCTTTTTAGCAACATCATTATTTTTTGGCAGTTTTTCATGGAAATACCATATAGCCGGGATGGTATTTTGTCCGGGATTTATTTGGGGTGTCAGCTGGATAGTGCAAGTTTTTAATAAACGCAAAAATCTTGGCGGTGGCGATATACTTTTGGCAATTTCTTTGGGATTTTATCTTGGACCTTATCGTTCTTTTTTAATGTATTTTATTGCTTCTGTGTTTGGAATTCTTTATTGGGTCGCAATGATGAAAATAAAAAATTTAGATAAAAACCCCATTCAAATTCCATTTGGAACGGGCATGGTATTTGGTTTTATTCTATTAGAAATTGTATTGCTTCCATCCATCATCTCATCTTTCAAATTCCTAGAATTCATCATTTTTACAGATAGATTTCTTGCGGAGTTGTTTTCTTTACTTTGATTTATCTTTTGTAATTTAGCAAAGCTTATGTTCGAATTAAATTCAATCAAATGACTAAAGTACGATTTGCTCCCAGCCCAACAGGGGAACTTCATTTAGGAGGTGCTCGGACAGCCTTGTTCAATTGGCTTTTTGTGAAAAAAACAGGAGGTCAGTTTTATCTACGCATCGAAGATACAGACAAAGAGAGATCGCAACAGAAATATGTAGATCAAATCTGCGAATCTATGCGATGGTTGGGTCTTATATGGGACGGGCCGCTCGTTTTTCAATCTGAAAGAGAAGATTCCTACCATGCAGCAATCCAGCACATCTTAAAAGACGGGAATGCGTACCGCTGTTTTTGTTCTAAAGAAAAACTTGATGAGGATAGAAAAATTGCAGATAAAGAAAAACGTGTTTATCGGTATGCTAAAACCTGTAGAAATTTAGATGAAAAAGAAGAGAGCGATCGACTGAATAGGGGAGAGAACTATACAATTCGCATAAAAATTCCCAAAGGGGAGACCCACTACAAAGACCTTATTTACGGTGCTATAACCGTGCAACATTCCGAAATAGACGACTTTATTATTGCTCGATCTGATGGGAGCCCAACATTTAATTTTGTTTGTGTACTGGATGATAATGCGATGGAAATTACACATGTTATTCGAGGTGAAGATCATATCCCAAATACACCAAAGCAACTCATTATTTATAAATTATTTGGTTTTACTGAGCCCGAATTTGCACATTTACCAATGATTTTGGGGCAGGATAAAAAAAGGTTAAGTAAGCGCCATGGTGCGCCGGGTGTCCAAGAATTCCGGGATGAAGGCTATGTGCCGGATGCATTATTGAATTACCTTGGCTTGTTGGGGTGGAATCCGGATACAGAACAGGAAATATTTACGCGTGAAGATTTGGTTGAATTGTTTGATATATCGCAAGTTCAAAAAAAAGGTGCTGTATTTGACGAGAAGAAATTACATTGGGTGAGCGGACAACATATGTTTCGCTTAACCGGCCCTCAAGTATTTGAAATGATGAATGCACTTTACCCGGATTGGGCGAACAGATCCACAGAATCTTTTGCGATGGAAGTTATATCTTCTTTGAAAGACCGCGTCAAATCTTTATCCGAATTGAGAAATTTAAGTGCTTTTTATTTTCAAGATCCTGAAAATTATGAAGAAAAAGCAGTTCGAAAACGGTGGAAAGATAAATCGATAAATGAATTCGTACAGAATTATGTTTTGTCTTTAGAAGGACTGACAGATTGGTCAGAAGAAAACCTTGAATCGGCATTGCGTGTATCAGCAGAAAAACTCGAAATATCTGCAGGTAAATTAATTCATCCTGTCAGACTAGGATTAACAGGAATTGGATTTGGCCCATCATTGTTTGAATTGATGCAAATATTGGGAAAAGAAATTTGTATCCGTCGCCTTAAATTTGCATTGGAAAAACTACCTCAAAGCGACTAATTTGAATTCGTATGCTTAGAAGCAAACAAACCATCATTGCGCTAATAGCGTTTTCTACTATCGCCTTTTCTGCTCCAAAGACTTTCGTCTATATCCTCAAGTTCGAAAATACTGAACGGGATGAATCCGTAGATTGGCTTGCCCAGGGGTTCGTGGATATGCTAAATGCTCAGCTGACAAACCAGCAGGGAGTTGTTTTAAAAAATAGACAAGATCTTGAAGTAATTATGGATAACCGCTCGTTAATGCTACACCAACCTCGCGGATCTAAAAATCTACTGTTACTTGGCAAGTTTTCGAGATCTTTAGATAATATCCAAATCAATATTCAATTGATTGACGTTGCAACTTGGGAGGAAGCTGATCGACGAAAAATTTCTGAAAAATATAATGAAATCCCCAAGCTCAATATAAAATTAACGGAGGCAATCCAGACAATGCTGACACCATTCCTGCCTAAAATCGCACCTTCGAAATATCCTGCTTTACTTGAATCTAAGCCAAGTCCAATGGACAAATCCTATGCCAGATCATCCTCTGAAGTGGGTATAGAAATAGACAAATCCCTTGAAGCTTTAGAGGCGTCTATGGATATTATGGCTGGCGCGAGAGGAATTCCTATTAAACCAAATTATAAAAAATCCGGTGGCGAGTGGTCTATGGATATTACTTCCGACCCTTTTATTTCCGGCGATCCCGATATGGCAGAAAACACATCCATGCTGATTGGGGTTCTTGACAAACTTATGGCTGATCCGTATGAAGTAACCATTACGCGTCCAGATTTTATCTATTCAGAAGATAACATCGGAAAAATAACCATTCATCTTCCGGTAAATTTTTCAATTAAAGGCAATGTAATTAAAGAAATGCTTACTTCATTGCCATATTCCGGACTTAAGCAAGAAGGTGCGCTCACAGTTTTCTTTTTTGATAAAGACAAATTCAATTTCCCCGGTGAACTAACCAAACGAATTAAATTTGGTAAATACCGTGCTGTTCCGGTCATACGGTTTTACGATAATAATGGTGCAGTAAAAGTTGTCATTGTGGATACTCCGGAAAAAGTGTGGCACACGGCCAAAAGTGAACGTATTCATTATATTGTAGAACGAAAATTTGCTCAATTGATAGATTTTACCGTTGGTGGGTGGTCACTTCAAGTTGCTATGGAAGCAGTTAATATCCCGGTGGACTATTCATTTATTATAGATGTTGATGAAGCAAGAAACCTTCAAAGAATCAGCCTCAAGTTTATTCCTGAACACGAATTAGAATTATTTCTTCGACCTTATTTATAGATGGTTGAAACTGATTGGATTCCCTTTCAAAAAATGCTCGATTATTATCCACGGTCGAGTGTTCATTTTTCAATAAATAGAAAAAATTGATGAAATATTTATTCACAATTTCAATTTGTCTTATTACTATCCTTTTGGCAGAAGGTTCTGTAAACACCACAAAAATTCCCAATTTCAAACTCAAAATGCTTGATGGCAAAAAAATGACTATGAATGAATTGCTAGAGGATGGACCTGTACTGATTGATTTTTGGGCTACGTGGTGCAAACCTTGCTTAAAAGGAATGCGTTTCCTGGATGGCTTCCACGCAAAATATGCAGAAACCGGGTTTAAAGTGTTAAGCATCAATCAAGATACTCCGAAAAGTTTGTCAAAAGTAAAATCTACAGTTCGCTCTAGGAAATTCAATTTTCTTGTTGCGATGGACCCCAATAAACAAATTTCCGAAAAATTGAATGCCCGGTTGCTTCCTACTACGTTATTGGTTAACCAAGCGGGTGAAATTGTATGGCGTCACCAAGGATATATGGCTGGCGATGAAGTGGAAATTGAGCACCAAATCCAAAGGGTTCTCAACCTGTCTAAATCTGAAGAAAATTAACAATTATTGATTTTATGCGGCACTCGGTTGCCATCCTATTTACCACAATAATATTGCATGGACAGGTAGCAATTTCCGGGAATTCTGAACTTCAAATTGGTGAAAGCGAAAACGGATTCAATTATTCTGAAACACATCTTGCGTTGAATGGATTTTGGAATCATGTATCATTTTGGGGAGAATTTGAATTCAGCCCGGAACCAGAACTTGGAAAATCATTCAATGGTCTTAGAAAAATAAGCTTTGAGTATAATAATGGTCCGTTCCTGCTAAAAGTTGGTGACATTTACCAGATTTGGGGAAGAGGGCTGGTACTGAACCAGTTTGATGATCAGTCTATTGATTTTGACAACGGTATTCGGGGATTATCATTTCAATATTCGAATGATTGGTTGGAAAGTAAATTTATTTCAGGGGAGAGTACTATCCGCCAAAGTAGCATTTATGTGAATAATTTCAATGATCGTGTGCACAATTATGAAATTGACCATTCCCTTTTCGGTGTCGACCTTTCTGCGCAGTACAAGAAAATGAATCTTGGACTATCTTATTTACGTACCAGAGAAAATCACCCCATTCCGCCGGATTCTGTGCAGCTGATAACTGCAATGCTTGGCAGCAGGATCGAATATTTTGGCGATTTTTTCGATCTCTACGCAGAATATGTGGATAATAATACACTTGAAGATCATACGGACAGCACAACATCGGAAAATAGTGGTCATGGTTTATTTGCAAATATGAACATTTATTTAGGTTTATGGACGCTTAGTGTGGACATGAAAAGGTATCAATTTTTGGATATTGATCCTAACTACCGATCTGATATTGTGAATTATTATGGTGGGCGAACGCCTTTTCAGCAACCTCCAATTGGAATTAATGAATTTACATCAACCCTACAAAATCGTTTAACGCATCCAGTGGATTTTAACAGCGAGAAAGGAATTCAAATTGAACTCAGTGGTCCGATTACGGATAGAATCACTTTTTCCGCACATGTTGCGCAGGCAAGCCGAACCCATATTTGGTCACAAGTTGATTGGTTCACTTGGGTTCCAAATTCAACAACCGGATTTTTGTTCAGTCAAGAAAAACCATCCAATCCGGTAAAGGAAATGAATGTGAACATAGATGGGTTTTTCTTAAACGATAAATTGCATTCTAATGTCGGAGTCAATTTTTTGAATGACGTTTCACTCCTGATTAGGAATATCTATACTGATTCTAGTCGTAGGTTGATGTATGAAGAAATACAGGGTACATCCCTTCCGATAGAATTTGATTATTTGTTTCCCAATGGTTTGAATATCGGAATTTCGAGTGAATATCAATATGTTACAAAAAACTATGTTCAGGAAGATAAACTTAACGAAATAACCACATTGGATACATCAATAAGCCTTTTTCGAAAACCGGAGCAAGAAAATCGCTTTTTTGCATTATCTGTTTCTAAATCCCCCAAATGGTCATTCACATTGAGTATTGATAATATCTCAACTTTCCAATATGGGACGACTGCTAAATCTTCTACAGGGAACGAACTTGAAAAATTATTGAAGCGATTTGCGAAAATTGAACGAAGTTGGATTGCGATTGATGCAGTTTATAATGTTTCACCTACGCATCGCTTATCTGTGATGTATGGATCTTTGCAAGGAGGCTTGGTTTGTAGTAATGGTGTATGTCGAGAGATAAAAGCATTTGAAGACGGATTCAAGATCAGTTTCACTTCTATGTTTTAAGACTGAATTATTCTTAAATTGAAAAAACTAAAATTTGGCTATTAATAAACTCGGATTAAATAATGAATAAAAACATATTATTTCTTACTGTAGTGGTGAGTGCAATCTTTTCTCAAAAATTGATTTCGAATCCAAATCAATTGGTTTCTAAGGGAAATCTTCGCGAAATCGTTGAAATGGCAAGCCGCTCCGATCAAAAAGTATTCGTAGAAGATTTTACCGGGCTTGACTGACCATACTGCCCAAGCGCAAGTTTTGCGATAGACACCTTATTAAATCAGTTCCCCGAAACGCTTTTCAGTATAGAACTTCATAACGCAGTCTATACACCTTCTAATTCTGATTTTTCTATTCCAGCAATGTACGATATGAGAGCAAATTTGTACACTATCAACGGGATTCCTCATTCAGAATGGAATGGCTTGGAAAGCACTGAAGGTGGATACGCCAATGCAAATTGGCCGCCTATGTATGATAATTTTCTTATTATCTATAACGGAATGATTGGCGCTACATCACCCTATTCGATAGATATTAATGGGTTGGTCAATAACGGTACAATTGATTATGATATTACAGTGTCTATGGATTCTGATCATAGTTCTTCTAACCAGCGAGTATATGTTTTTCTAGTTGAAGATAATATATATTCCTATTGGGGTGCAGTAGGCCAATATCATATGGCCAGAAATGTAAATCGAGATTTCACTCCTCCGGAAAATTTGACAATTAGTTCTTCGGGAGAATCTCAAGTTTATTCCGGATCGTTTGATATTGGTTCTTCTTGGGTGCAAGAAAATTTGAAAGTTATCGCTATTGTGCAGAATTCATCGAGTGATGAAATTTTTCAAGTAAATGCTATATTAATAGATGCAATGAATGCTGATGTTGATGGTGACGGAATACTATCTGATGTTGATAATTGTCCTGAAACGTATAATCCTGATCAGCTAGATACTGATAATGATGGTCCGGGGGACGTTTGTGATCCTTGCGATAATGTAAATATTTGGGTTGCCGGGAATATCAATGGTGATATGATTAACAATGCGCCGTCTATTGATATTTTTGATGTATTGACACTTGTAGATTATTGGAAAGACAATGATTATCCAGGTTGCGCCGCGGAAATTGCAGACTACAGCGGCAACGGCTCTGTAAGTATGTTAGATATTGTGCAACTTGCCTACCAAATAGTATATCCATCATCTAATTTAAGTAAAGGAGAAACCGGTACCGGAGAAATTTCTATATTGCCGGGACGTGACCGCACATCAATTATAATTGAAAGTTCAAATGAGGTTAGTGGAATCCAATTCACCCTTTCTCATCCTGTTTCTAATGAAGTTCTTGAGAATGTTTATCTGCCTAATGGTTGGATTATTGAATCACGAATGTTAGAAGGAAATATGGAAGTCATTGTTGCAGACATCAGCGGGAACCAAAGCCAATATAAATTAGTCATGGATTTCCCATCTCAAATACGAGGAATTTCAGATATTGTAGCATGTAGCCCAGGCGGATGTCTGATTAAAGTTTCTTCGGAATCTGGCTTACCTCAGAAAATTGAAGTCCCCAAAAATTTAAAAGTTGAGGCACTCTATCCAAATCCATTCAATCCATCAATTTCCATTCCATTCTCAATTCCGTATGAAATGTATACCAATATTTCCATTTATAATATTACAGGTCAGCATGTGGCCACATTGGTGGATAATCCTTACATGTCTGGTGGTTTCCATGTCTTTACTTGGGATGCTTCCGCTTATTCTTCCGGTATTTACTTTGTGAAGATTTCAACACCGATTGCTCAGGAATTGCGCAAAGCATTCCTGGTTAAATAATAGCCCCAACACTGTAAATAATCTTTGAGCGAACACGGTAAACATCCGTATATTTCCGCCCGATTTTTGATAATCATTATGGGGAGTCGTCTAACGGCAGGACACCTGGCTCTGGCCCAGGCAATCGGGGTTCGAAACCCTGCTCCCCAGCGCATTGGCTCGTTCGTCTAGTGGTTAGGACTCAGGATTCTCATTCCTGCAACAGGGGTTCGATCCCCCTACGAGCTACGTCATAATTTCGGGGGTATTGGATAGAGGAATCCCTTAAATTTTGGTTTAGAACATCGAAAAATATGCGCCCGTGGCTTAATTGGATAGAGCACCTGGCTACGGACCAGGGGATTGGGGGTTCGAATCCTCCCGGGCGTACTAAATTGGATTTAGATTAGGAAGATTTTTCTAAGTTCTTAATTTTGATCTATATCACTTAGTATTACATATAAAACCATTTATAATTTAGTAGAAAAGAAACTTATATTATGTCAGATTTGCAATTGCATTGGATTGACGGTGAGAATTATATTCACCTACCGAAAGAATTCCCACGCGAGGTAAGGATTCCTTCAATGAAAAATAAATTACACATAGCATGTCCAAATGAGGCGCGAATGAATCAATATATATATCGAATATTATTACCCGGTTTTCTTGGGTTTTTCCTATTATTTACATCTGGAAGTACTCTGGTTGCACAAGATGACTCGGATGATCCCGTCGAAATATTCTGGGGGGATGATGAGGACGAGTACGATGATGAGGATTATGAAGACGAAGAGTATGAAGAAGATTATGAAGATGAAGAATATGATGATGAATTCGAGGACGAAGAGTATGAAGAAGATGAATATTTTGATGAAGAAGATGATGCATTTTATGAAGAAGGTGATGACGAAGAAATTTATGATGAAGAGTATGAAGACGAAGAATTTGACGGAGAAGGAGAACTTGAGGATGTTGAATTAGCAGATGCTGCTGAGAGGCAGGGATATTCGCTCACAATTATGGGTGCATCACCCGGTTTTGTAAATCACCAATTAAATACATACAATTCCAGTGTTGATTTTAAAGCAGGACTTGAATTTCCTGCACTGATGCAAGTCGGACCGCTCCGATTCCGCTTGGGTGCTGAACTTGGAACTTTCTCATTTACCAATTACAAGCCTGTAGGCGGCGAATTCAGTGGTTTTTTGGCTATGGGAATATTGTCCTTTCCTGCTGGTCCCGGACAAGTAAAACTGGGGGCAGGTCTCGTCGGAAATGTTTTCGGATTAACTGCTGAATCTTCTTATGGACTTACACTCGGTAATGCGGTGGAAATCAGGTTTGGCGTCCGATCGACCACAGGTTTTGGCGTGAAAGACTCTAAGGGGGCTGACCTTGGTACCGTAAGTTGGATGGACGGAATTTTGATTCTCGGCGTAAGTATATAAATCATAACTGAGCATGAATAAATTCCTCAGGATTCTATTGACGGTAGGAGGGGCTACCGTTTTTTTCTTACAAGCACAGACTGCTGTCCCTGATGGTGGCAATGTAGTCACGGGAAGTGGAACTGATTATTATTGGAATAATACAAATACAGATATTGATGTAACTGGAATCGTTTTAAGTAATTCAGGTGATGGGAATGGATATGCAGTTTATGGAGTAGTAGCCGGAGAAACGTGGAAATATTTTGGAGGCACTACAAATGGCCTTTCAGCTAGTACCTATTCTTTATCAAATACTAGCTCTTCAACCATTGAAAATATTTCGGGTCGGGGAACGGGTGTCAACTTTACGGTTTATGTTATAAGATATAATAATGGTGCCCAACAAGACACCCTTACAGCAGGAACTTTTCAATTTCGTGAAACAGCTCCAACAGCTACTGACCAACCGGACCTAGTTGCGAACGATGATACAGGCGGAAGCGATTCTGATAATTATACGAATGATGATGGTGTTGAATTTAGCATTTCAAATGCAAACGCTGGAGGTACGCATACAGTTACCCTTTATGTTGGATCTGCCGTAAATCATGTGGAAGCTAGTTCTGGTTCCGCGTCATATCAATGGCCAGCATCTCTCGTCGCCGGCACTAATTCTGTATATACGGTTACTAAAGATCAATATGGAAGCGAAGGTACTTCCACATATTTATATGTTTATTTAGATCAAACTTCGCCATCGCCACCATTGGTCGTGTCCGAAGAAGATGCAGATCAAGCCAATGAATGGAATTTATTGTCTAGCACGGATAGTGGTATTTCCGAATGGGACAGATTAACCAATGATAATACTCCTACTTTTAGAGTGGGTGGATCAGAATTATCAAATTGGGTTAGCAATGTTGGTTGGACTTTTGGACGGGCAGTAATTTATCTGGATGGATCAGCCACAGACAGCACCACAGATAATGATGATATTGTGGATGTTACTATAGGCAGTGCCATAACTGATGGAACCTATACGGTCACGACTGTCATAGTTGACCCGGCAGGAAATCGGTCAAGCGCATCAAATTCTATTTCTGTTACAATTGATACCGATGCAGACGCTACAAATGTAACGCCAAATTTGGATACGGATGAAAATGTTGATACAGGGTTCAGCCAATCTGATCATTATACCAGCGATACGACCCCAACATTTATTATGACAGGTGCCGGCGTGCTGGCTGGAGATTCTATAGAAGTTAAAAACGGAGCTACGGTGTTGGTAGGCGGTTGGGTTGCGACAAATGGAACCATTACGCTTACAGTTCCTGCAGCAAACGCCTTGGGCGCAGCAACATATAATTCTATAGCAGCCTTTGTTGTTGATTCTGCCGGAAATACTTCTGGTGCAACATCCTACCTTACCCCAGACCTCGTTGTGGATACTTCAGCTCCGAGCGACCCTGCTTCTGCACCAAGTCTTAAATCTGGGCACGACACGGGAACATTAACTAATGACCGATTAACAAACCGAAGAACTCCAACTTTTGTTTTTGCTGCAGAAGCTTCCACGGATTCTATTTATGTTTATCAGGATGGATCTAAAGTTGTAACCGCTTTGGCGGGGGCAACGAGTAATATAGAAATCACCATTCCCGATGTTGGTGCAGATGGAACGTATTCAATTACTTATACTGATATAGATTTGGCGGGGAATGTTAGTAATGCATCCGCTGCTTTTAGTGTAAGTATAGATTCTACATTTCCTGCCGCACTTGTTAGCATAAATATGGTAGAGGATGAAACCAATGACACGGGTGAAAGTCAGACAGATAAAATTACCAGTAACCAGCGTCCCAAATTTGAAATTGATTTATCAGGTTCTAGTACCAGTATTGCCGATGCGGATTCCATCATTTTATATTTCACGGATAAGTCTGACGGATCCACAAATGCCGTTGATGCGGAAATTATTACTGCTGATCCGCATACACTTCAACCAACAGTAAATCAGGATGAAGGAAATTATTATGTTACAGCAGCTATTTTAGATAGTGCGGGAAATTTGCGGGACACGACAGGATTTAATCAATCCATTACAATTGACGTTTCAGGTCCAGATGCTCCAAGTGGAATTGATTTACAAGCAGCTGATGATAGCGGGAAATTTGATAATGATGATGTAACAAAGGAAACTACGCTTATTTTCACAGTCAGTGGAGTCACTGCAGATGATTCTGTTTTCATTCTTTTTGGCACAGATACGGTCGGAAGAGGAAAAGCATCAGAAACAACAGTGGATATAACTGTAAGCTCTGCAACAGAGGGAACGCATGTTGTTAAATCAATTGCAAAAGATCCGGCCGGGAATATTGGTTCACTTTCCAGCGCGATGGGAAATAATTTAGTCTTGGATGTTACCAACCCGACCAAACCTACAAATCTGACCCTTACCAGCGACCCTGGGATTAGTTCTTCGGATGGTATTACCAATGATAATACACCGGAATTTTCACTAAATGCCGATTATCCCGATTCAGCAGATATTTATTTTGGAACTCTTGTCAGTATCGGGTCTGTGGTAGTGTCAGGACCAATTGACGTGTCCGGTTCAGCAACATTAACAGCTTCATCTCAAGTCGATAATGAATTTTGGGCACGTGTGAAGGCAATTGATCTTGCTGGAAATTCATCTGAAACATCTGAATCCTTCTATATACAAATTGACACAGATGCTCCAAATGCTCCGTCAATTACAGGAATTTTATCTACCGACGATTCCGGTCATTACGATAATGATGGATATACAAATATTCAGAAACCTACAATTATTGTTTCAAACCTGGATGCAAACAACAGAGATTCGGTTAGAGTTTTTTATACCGGCATTACTACCGCGGTAGATTCGGTTGTAGCTATAGGCCATGGAGGAACAGACAATTTAACACCTGAAACCAATATACCTGAAGGATCGTACACTCTCAGAGCAGTTGCTATTGATTCTGCGGGAAATGTTTCTGACACAACCTCGATTGCAAATGGATTTAGTTTAACAATAGACTTAACAAATCCCAATTCCATTTCTTCTGCCGATTTAAAAGGAACATCGGATTCCGGCGTAGACTCAACTGATAATTTAACGAACAAACTTACACCACAATTTACAATCACGAGTGATGATGGTTTTGTGGGTGACTCTATTTTCGTAGTTCTCAAAAAAGGTAGCGTCCAGGATACACTTGGGAATGGATTTGTAACCAGTGGTAATTCTACAAATATTACGTTATCTACAATTGATACAAGTTTTTTAGTTTTTGGAAACGGTGTTATATCAGTTCACGCATATGCAGTGGATTCTGCCGGAAATACCGCCACAACCCTTTCCGGCGCATCATTATTAGATATTACACTTGATTCGCAAGCTCCTACCGCACCTACGCTAACGCTTCGTTCGGCGGATGACAGCGGTGTACTAGATTCAGATAATTTAACCAATGTTGTTAATCCAAGATTTAATGTCTGGGGAGGAAGCGCAACAGATTCAGTATATATCATTACAAATACCGATACGGTCGGGAGAGATGTTACCAGCACCAGTCCGGATATAGTTTCTACCGATACAGTCACAGCAAACGCAACTTACAGTTATTCTTCTCTTTTGCGGGATTATGCCGGAAATCTTTCAGATGCATCTACAGCAGTATCCGTGGAAATTGACACAGAAGCTCCTGCCAAACCTAATAGTGCACCTTTAATGTTAACTGCTATAGACAGCGGATGGGTTTCAAACACAGATGAAATAACAAACGTTGATCAACCACAGTTTGAAATTACAGGCGTAAGTCCAACTAGTCCCGGAATTATTGATTCTGTGTTTCTTCTGAAAGATTCATCTACGGTTGTTTCGTCCTCATGGACTTCCCAACTCGATTCTGATACGTTGCAAACCAGCGCTTTAATTTCCGGGACCTATACGTTTAATGTGTTTGCTATGGATTCAGCTGGAAATATCTCTGACACAAGTGAAGCACTTTATCCAGTCATTATTGACCTTATAGATCCTTCTACACCTTCTGCTCCGGATTTACTTTCTACAGAAGATTTGGGAGATTCAGACAACGATAATATTACAAAAGATCGGTCACCGACTTTTAGAACTACAAATCTAGAATCGGGTACACAAATGAAATTCATGGTTGTAGATACTGCAAATACGGCAATTGATAGTATTATATCAGTGGTAGGTTCGGATTCTACGGGAACTAATTTTACTATTACAGAAGGAAGTATTTCTGAAGGAACATATTCGCTATATGTTAGCAGCGAAGACACATCTGGGAATCTTGTTCAAAGTTCTAGTTTGGCTAATGTCATTTTAGATTATACCGCGCCAACCTGCTCGTTGACTTATGTGAATACTACCCAAACGCATCTCACTAATCTTGGAAAATACCAAGATCAAATTACTCTCATTGCACAATTTAATGAGCATACCGGGACAAATCCTGAACCTGTATTAAATGTTCAATATGCCGATTCTACCACTGCTTCTTTTACCGGTACGGCAGGTAATAATTCAAATAATGATACAACATGGACTTTTTCATTCACTTTGCCAGACAGCAGCACGAATGATGGTAACCTGAAGGCTACATTAACTGCCTACGATGTAGCTGGTAATAAAACATTAATTTATGTGGATAGTACCGAGTTTGTTGTAGATAATACAGATCCGACCCCATTTACCGTCAGCACGATTACAACATTCGGTTACAATCAGGTTGCTGGATGGATTAATGGTGAAACCGACAGTGTATCAGTTGTGGTTCCGATTGATCAAAATGATGGCACCTTACTTTTTGGCGGGGATATCTACATACAAATGCGCATTCCTCTGCGTATGCCTGCTGCAACGTGGGTTCAGGTTGGAGCTAAAGACAGTATTGAGACTACCGTTGATTCGGTTGTTTACAAGACAACTGCTGAAATACTTGCAGCTTTAACACCGGAAGGATTAGTTCAAGGCGATAGTATTGTAACACGGGCTGTTTTATATGATGCTGCAGGGAATTTTACTAACGGAACAGAAAGCATAACCAAATATGTTTATGATCCAAACAAAATGACTATTGGGACAAACCAAATAACCGTTGGAAATACATTAAATGTGGATACATTGATCTCTAGTGATACTGTTAGAGTTGAATGGGATGATTTTGATGAACCGACACCCGCTACCGCTTCTGGTCTTGATAAATATCAAGTTGCCATTGCACATGTTGGGGATGACTCTATTACCCAGTTCATGAATTGGGTAAATACGATGTCAACAGCATCGTTTGACACCTTGCTTCCATTAGAGCACGATAATGAGTATAGCATTCATATCCGCGCATTCGATGTTGCTGGAAACATTTCAGATACACTTGCTTCCGCTACTTTTCGAAGATATAATACAAAACCGACTCTCGCTTCAATGGATTCTGCAATATCGTATGAAGATATTCTATGGAAAGACACACTAACTGTGTCTGATCCAGATTTTCTTACTTTACTATCCGATTCTATAAGTTTTTATAAAATTCAATCTGTCGGAATTACAGGTACTATTTCTGCAGATTCAGCCACTATTACCCAAATTAGCAAGGATTCCGCTATCGTTTCGTGGACGCCACTTCAGGCCGATACCGGGAAATATACGATCACTGCTTGGGTGAAAGACAATTGGGAGTCAACCAAATTTATTGATTCCACTGCATGGAACATGACAGTGATTGGAGTGAATGATACACCTGTTGTTTCCATCGTAACACCAGCAAGGCAAATATCTTTTGAAGAAGATTATCAGGATACAGTGAAATACACAATGACAACTTATGCAACGGATGTGGACAACGATAGCACAGAACTGAGTTGGACTGCTGTATTGGCGACAACGCCTGATATACCAGGATATCCAAGAACAATGCCTTCATTCGTTTTTGGTCCAAATACATCAGACATTGCCAAGGAAAATATCAGACGAAAATATCAACCTAAAACGTCTTCGAAACAGAATTCTTTATTTTCTGATTCAGAGAACTCTTTAAACCTTCCAGTAAACCGATCTACAAAAATTCAAGTTACCATTGATACGAGTGGAGGTAACACTTTTGCAACTTTTGATGCAGATTCAAATTACTATATTGAGGATTATCAAATCATTTTTGAAGTTTCAGACCCACAAGGGGCGCTTGCAAGCGATACAACATTTGTCACGGTTACGCCCAACAATGATGCACCTGAAATAAATAAAGGAACTGTACTGCTTTCCGATACTACTGTAACCGAAAATGATTCACTGATTCTTGATTTGGGTTCTTATGTAACAGATGTTGATGATACGCTACTTTATTTTCATATAAGCGCTTTAACGAATTCTGGTTACATGTCAATTTCTGACACTTCATTTTCTATAGACACGACTGGATATTTGATCAAATTTGAACCACAAAAACTTTGGTCAGATTCATCGGTCATCCGATTGATTGTTCGAGATAGATCCACTTTTTCCGAAACTAACGTAAAATCAGACACAGTCACATTCACGATTGATGTTCTTCGAGTTCCAAGGCCGCATTTATTTTTAAGTGTTGTACAAAATAATGCATTTACGAATTATTATGATCTTTTTGTAACAGATACCGCTCAAAAGGTTAAGCGATGTTCTGTGGAAGTTCAGAGTATTCCAATTGCAATTGACACTGTAGGTCTTTACACTTATGCTGGAAATTATTATTTTACGAGTCCGGGCGTTTATATTTTTGATATTTTGGCAAAAGGAATTGTAGGTGATACTTCAATTTCAAAAGGAATAAACCTATCGCTCGCAACCTCTGCACGAACTTGGACCGGTTCAAGTATAGATGGGCGTTTTAGGGTGAACGGATACCCCGGATCAGTTAGAAATGATCAATTAATGATGATTTCCGATTCCACCATGTTTGGTCCATATTTTGGCGATCAAGCCTCATATTTATTGGGAAATGAATATTTTGATTTTGATGGAGCTGTTGAGGTAATGCTTCCTGCAACAGATGATAACCAGGCAATTCATAGGAGAATCGACGGTGGAAAGTGGGAAGAACTTCCTTCTATTACTGAATATGGTTTGGTTAGAGCATGGTCAGAAAAAATGGGATATTTCAAACTTGGTCTTAAAACAATATTTGTCCCCGAAATGACCTCTATCCATAAAAATTATCCGAATCCATTCAATCCAGTAACAACGATTGAATATGATCTCGGGATAGTTCAGGGTCCTCGCCAAAAAGTGAATCTTTCAATCTATAATTTACTCGGGCAACATGTAAAGACTTTAGTGAATGAAGATAAATCTATCGGACGATATTCGGTTCGCTGGTTTGGTAAAGATGAATTTGGTGTTCCAGTTTCTTCCGGAATTTATTTTGCAAGAATGATGACTGATAGAGGAATTGCTAAAACATTAAAAGTTATGTTAATTCGATGAAAAAACTTTTTCAAAACTCAGGTCTGATATTAGCTATGATATTTATGGTTATTATGGGTGATGCTTGTCGAAATAATTATGATGCAACCGCACAAGATATGTCGGAGTATGGATGGACTTTGTATGAACAAGAAGACTTTTCTAACAGCGCTCTTTGGTTTCAGAATTCAATTCAAAATGATACGATTTATAAAGATGGGTACAACGGTATTGCATGGTCTTTTGGACAATTGACTTATATAGATTCAAGTATCAAGTACTTCAATAAAGGGATATTGCTTTCCGATGATCCGTTTAATGTAATTGATGTTGCAAATGAATTAAAAGCAGGACTTTGTTTTGCGTACAATGCACGTGGAAATGTGGGTGACGATTCCATGGCAATCATTTGGGGAGACACTGTAATTGGTGCAACTGTTGGATTCAATAAAACACCTTGGACATTTACTCATGATACAACGATGAACTATCTTGATGTCATGTTGACACTTGGGATGTCCAATTTCGGAGTAGGAAACTTTTCACAAAGTTTGGATCATGTTTCCGAAATTTGGGCTGTGTTAAATCCTAGTATTAGTGTAGCAAATATCGATATTTTAACAGTTGATGGTAGAAGAGAACTAGCCGTTCAGTTGGATTCGTTACAGACATATTTGGCGACCCCGTAGAATAAAAATACAAAAATCCATTTTAAAAATTCCCAATGAACGGAATTCATAAATCTTACATGGAAAAAGCTTTTTCACTAGCTGAGAAGGCTCTTAAAAATGGTGAAATCCCTATCGGGGCAATCATTGTTCATAATTCTAAAATCATTGGACGCGGTTATAACCAGACCGAATTATTAAAAGATCCTACAGCCCACGCTGAAATCATTGCTATAACAGCCGCTGCCAATACGCTAGAAGATTGGCGGCTGAACGATTCTATTTTGTATGTTACCAAAGAACCATGTGCAATGTGTGCCGGAGCAATTATCAATTCACGATTAAAACAAGTTGTATTTGGGTGCTATGATGAACAAAAAGGGTGTTGCGGATCTCTCTATCAAATGTGCGGGGATCGTAGGCTAGGGAAACCAATAGCCGTAATTGGTGGTTTGATGGAAAACGAATGTGCTGATATTTTATCAAACTTTTTTATGAAAAAAAGAAATGAATTATGATAGTTACGATTAAAGATAGATTAAAACGGGTTTCCGAAAATCCCACCCTATCTTATGGAATATTATTTATAGTTTGCGTTTTCATGGCAGTGATTTCATTTGATAAATTTCTTCATACTAACGGTGATAATGCGATTTATATAATTTTGGGGGAAGCAATAGCCGATGGTGATGGTTATAAGAATATGCATGCGCCTGCAGAATCATTTCACAGTCAATATCCACCAATTTTCCCTTTACTAATTGCAATCACTCATTGGATTACTCCCGGTACCATTGTGGATTATAAAATACTTGTTACCTTGTTTTATGTTGCGTCTGTCTTGGCGTGTTATTGGGCATTTTCCCCTCAATCAAAATTGATTGGATTTTTATTGGCAATCATTCTTGCTTTAAATTTTGAGATTGTTAGTTTTGGTCATTGGGTTATGTCTGAAATTCCATCTATGTTTTTTGCAATCATGACAGTAGGATTTTTGCAAAGAATAACAAAAAATAATTACAAACCTGTTGTTATAGCAGGATTATTTTGTGCGATTGGTCTTCTGACCCGATCTGCATTAATTTTTTTAGTTCCATCTGGTTTGTTATTTTTAATCATCAATAAACAATGGAAAGAAAGCGTGGTATTTGGAATTTCATCAATTGGCCCATTATTATTTTGGGGAATAATAAAAAAATTCTATGGAGTATCAGCAGGTGGATATGGCGCAAAAATATTTCAAATAAACCCGTATAGACCCGAACTTGGTATGGCTTCGCTTGGTGACTTGGTTCAACGGTTGGTAGATAATTTTTTACTGTATTCAAATAGTATAATTCCTAGTATGACTTTTCCGACGATATTTAATGCTAATGCTCTTGCTGCAATACGAAATGGTCAGGGTGCTATTGTTTTTACTATCCTAGCAATTTTAATCACCATTATTTTGGTTGCAGGAATCATAAACGGAATTCGAAAAAAGAATTCATTAATTGTTTCTATCACAGTTTGCGGATGTGGTATTCTGCTGATATGGCCGTCTGTCTGGACTACCCAAAGATTTGTTATTCCGATGCTTCCATTTTTACTATTAATTGGAACTTATGGATTTTCACTATTGAAAAATTGGGATAAATCATTATGGATCAGGGGAATTGTATTCATTAGTGTAATCGGTTCAAATATTGCAAGAATCGAAACTGGGAGATCATCTTATCCTGTGCAATTCGCGCAATACAAATCAGCATCTCAATGGATTAAGCGGAACTCAGATAAAACTGATATTATCTCTTGCAGGAAAGGAGAATTTACTTACCTTTTTAGCGATAGAAAGTGTGTACGATATAAATATTCTCTTAAACCGGATGAGGTAGTTCAACATTTGGTAGATAATGAAGTAAAATATGTTATTGTGGATCAATTAGGGTTTTCATCTACTCCTCGGTATTTAGTGCCGGCTGTAAAAAAATATCCTGAATTATTTAAGCTTGTGTATGTCACACAAGCACCCGAAAATTATGTCCTTGAATTCAAGTATAAATCATGACTTCCCCCGAATCAAATCTTACATTAACCGTAGTTCTTCCAATTTTTAATGAAGAAAATAGTGTTGTGGCGCTATTGAACAAAGTAGCGCAATCACCTTGCGTTAATGAAATGATTCTTGTGGATGATTATTCTACAGATCATTCTGCATCGGTGGTAAAGAATGCATTGGATGATTTGAAGAATCAATATCCAAATGTGAAACTTGAGTTTTACCAACATGAAAAAAATTATGGCAAAGGAAGAGCTTTGCGGACAGCATTCGAAAAAGCATCTTGTGACATCGTTGTAATTCAGGATGCAGACCTTGAATACGATCCTGAAGAGTATCCAAAACTAATGAAACCGATAATTGACGGAAATGCGGATGTTGTTTACGGCAGCCGGTTCCTTGGCGGTCCGCATAGAGTATTGTATTTTTGGCATTATTTTGGAAATAAAATGTTAACGCTTATGTCAAATATGTTTTCTAACCTAAACTTAACGGATATGGAAACGTGTTATAAAATGTTTAAGAGAGAAATTTTAGAAAAAATCACATTTAAATCAAATAGGTTTGGATTTGAACCCGAATTTACAGCAAAAGTTTCCAAAGCAGGGTATCGCATTTATGAAGTACCGATTTCTTATCACGGACGAACCTATGATGAAGGAAAAAAAATCACCTGGCGAGATGGTGTTTCCGCATTTTTTCACATTATTAGATATAATCTGTTTCCGTAAAAATCTTAGGATTAACCCATTTAAATTGACCAAAGATTTTTGGTAAATAATGATCCTTTAGGAATTTATAGAACCAAAGGGGAGAGGTGGCAGAGCCTGGCTGAATGCGCCGCACTCGAAATGCGGTATGGTCCTAGATCATCGGGGGTTCGAATCCCTCCCTCTCCGCAATATGAAAAATTCAAATTATAACGCGTTAACTCGATCCGATTTTGATCATATAATTAAAATGAATTCAAGATGGCGAGATATGGATGCGATTGGACATTTGAACCATGCAATTTACCTTACCTACATGGAATCCGCCCGGACGGATTTTTATGTTTCTATGGGATTCTCAAGTGTACGGAAAGAACAAGATAAAAGTATTATTTTAGGTGGAATGGATATTGTATATCTTGACCAATGTGAGCACCCGGTTGAGTTAAATATATGCCATAGAGTAAACAGGGTTGGGAATAAGAGTTTTGACTTGTTAGGCGCTGTTTTTTCAAAGACTAAAGACCATCCTCTTTGCGTCGGTTTATTCAGGATGGTTTCATTTAACTATAACAATAATCATTCTATTCCTGTACCTAAAGAAGTCATAGCTCATTTACATCAATTCTAATGATGCTTAACTCCGTTCTTCCTAAAGAACGCGTATCTATTCGATTAATCGATCGACTTGCTTACGCACATGATGCAAGCATGTATCGGCTAGTACCCGAAGCAGTTGTCCGTCCCAGAAATGATAAGGATGTTTCAGCTTTGATGAAACATTGTTACTCCAACAAGATTCCAGTCACATTTCGTGCTGGGGGAACCTCATTATCCGGGCAATCCGTCACAAAAGGAATCCTAGCCGAAACGGTGAGAGATTGGAAATCATTCAAAATACTTGAAAATGGTGACAAAATTCGACTACAGCCCGGAATTATCGGTAGTCATGCCAATCGTTATTTAGCACCATACGGTCGAAAGATTGGCCCGGACCCCGCATCTATGGATGCATGTATGATTGGAGGAATTGTATCCAATAATTCTTCAGGAATGATTTGTGGCACCCAATTCAATGCATATCATACTTTGGATTCAATCCGGTTTATTCTGGCAAATGGAAATCTTTACAATACAGACAATAAGGAAGATCGAGAAAGGTTTCTGTCAGAAGAATCTGATCTCTGCGATGCGATTCACCAATGCAAATTTCAGATTGAATCTTCACCTATTTTGATGAAAAAAATACGTAATAAATATCGCATTAAAAATACGATAGGGTATTCACTTAATGCATTTCTTGATTATGATAATCCATTGGATATTTTTGCTCATTTGCTTGTGGGATCCGAAGGAACATTAGCATTTATTTCTGAAGTTGTTTTGAACACAATTCCTAATCCGTTGGTAAAATCTACAGGACTATTATTATTTGAATCCATCCATGACGCTTGTGAATCTATACCGATGTTAATAGAAAAAAATGCCAGCGCTGTAGAATTGATGGATTACGCATCCCTTTGTACCATTTCGTATAGAGATAATCCTATTTACGATAGAACCATTTTAAATAAGAATTCGACGGGAATGCTCATTGAATTCCATGGGGATGACAAGGAAACTGTCAATGCAATGTGCAATGCCATTCAGCTAGAATTAAAGCAAGAATCAAAAATATTGCAGAATTTTTCATCCGAAACTCAAATTCGAAATCGAATTTGGGAAATCAGAAAAGGTCTTTACCCAACCGTCGGATCATTGCGAAAATCGGGAACGACATTAATTACAGAGGATATTTGTGTCGATTATAGTCGAATGCCGGAAGCGGTTGATTCTCTAGTAGAATTATTTCAAAAATGGACATTTAAAGATGCGGTTATTTTCGGGCATGCGAAAGACGGAAATCTTCATTTCGTCAGTTCTGTTGATTTGAATACATCTACGGGAATCAGCCGATTTGATGGGTTGATGAGAGATATTGCCGAAATGACTTTGACTACATTTGACGGTTCATTAAAAGCAGAACATGGAACCGGACGAAATATGGCACCATTTGTTGAGGCGGAATGGGGCGGCGAATTGTATGATATTATGTGGAAAATCAAATCGGCTTCAGATCCTAATCACATTTTGAATCCAGGTGTTTTATTGAATAGGGATAATTCACTTCATTTAAAGAATATAAAGCCATTACCCAATGTTTCTGAAAAAATTGATCTTTGTGTTGAATGCGGATTTTGCGAATCAGTTTGTCCTTCAAAAAATTTAACCATGACACCACGCCAACGTATCGCGGTCTCGAGGGAAATTGTATCCATGCGATCCAAAAATGACCCAAGAATTATTCAGGTGCTTAAGGAATATCATTACGATGGTGAAAATACCTGTGCTACAGACGGATTGTGTCAGCTTTCCTGTCCGGTCAATATCAATACAGGGTCGTATATCAAGTCTTTGAGAGAATCTAAAGCAAGTGACATTTCTATTGCGCTTGCTAATTGGTGTGTGGACCATTTTGCATTTATCCAGTTTTGCGCAAGAACGGCATTAGCAAAAGGAAAGTTTTTCGGTGATACAATTATGACTGGTATCTCAAAAATCACGCAAAAAATATTTCCCAAATTCCCGGGATGGAATCTTAATTTTCCGGAAAAGGCAAATAAAATCAAACCCGGCTTGTTTGGGCAAGGAAAAAAAATGATTTATTTCCCGTCCTGTATTAGTAGGATTTTTGGTGCAGGTGGAAAACAAAGCATGGCAGATGTATTGGATGAAATTGTCCGGAGTGCGGGGATAGAGTTAATGATTCCTGATGGGATTGATACGTTTTGCTGTGGGCAACCTTTTGTTTCAAAAGGATTTGCACAGGCAGGAAAACGCATGGCAGAGAAAACCATATCCATGTTAAAAGAAGTATCAAACAATGGAAAATACTCAATTTTAATAGATACGTCTCCATGCATGACCCAATTCATGGAAATTTCCAAAGAATCTTCAGAATTCGGTTTGACATTTATGGACATGTCAAGTTTCATGAAAACTGTATTGAAAAAGGAAGTCCTCCCACCATTAGAGAGAAAAATCCTGGTCCATCCAACCTGCTCGGATCAAAAGATGAAAACTGACTCAGATTTAATAGCAATTGCAAAAAAATGTGCAAAAACTGTGGAATATCCGGAAAATTCCTTTTGTTGCGGGTTTGCCGGAGATAGAGGTTTGACACATCCAGAACTCACAGCCAGCGCGACATCAGACATTACAGAAAAGTGGAAAAACACAGAAAAAGAGGTAATAGGATATTCTACCAGCTTGACTTGCGAAATTGGATTGACGACAGCAATACAACATCCATTTTATCCAATCGCTGTGCTCGTAAGAGATTATCTGAACCAAAATAATGAAAATGCGAACTGAATCACTTGAAGTCTGTAAATAATTAAGTAAATTTCAGCTTAGCATTGAATTAAATAGAATTGAGAGAGGTATTATGAAACGGAATCGAAAACTATTATTACTTACATTTTTAGGAATATTTGTCGGTATTGGACAAGCTGAAACGATTGCACGAGTTATGAAGTCCAATGGAGATGTAAAGGTGAAAACGATGGGAAGCTCATCATTCAATAAGGCAGCTAAACCTGGTTTGGCAATCAATAATGGCGATGCGATGCGCGTCGGAGAAAGTGGTTTTGCGGTTGTAATATTTATTGATGATCGTTCAGTAGTGAAAGTTCGTGAAAATACAGAATTCCAATTTATCGAAACATCTAATACTCGAACGCTTCAAATTGATCAGGGAACGATATTAAATAACATTAATAAAGAAGGGCGTACTAAAAATTTCCGAGTAGAAACTCCGGTGTCTGTCGCTAGTGTAAAAGGAACAGAATTTGCAGCAATCGTAAATCCTGCTGGAGTTGATAATTTTATAGGGAAGTCTGGGAATTTTGATGTAACAAATCAGATTACAGGACAAACTGTTAATGTAGGTGCCGGGCAAAAGGCGATCTCAAATTCCATGGGAAATTTAATGCAAGCACCTGCCGCACCCGGAGATTATCCGGAAGACCCGGAAACCGGTTTTCAGGAAGAGCCAGAGGAAGAAGCTGAAGAAGAGGAATCTGAAGAAGATTCTGAAACGCAGGAAGAAATTGAGGAATCTGAAGAAGTAGATGAAAAGGAAGAGATTGAGGAAACGGAAGAACCGGAAGATTCTGAAGAGCAGTCAGCTGAAAAAGGTGAAGATGCAGGCGAACCTGATGCAGATACAAAAGACGTACCGGACAAACCATTTGATCTGGGTCTAGGTGTTGGATCGGTTACGATTGATGGTGTTCTTTACAATCAGCTAGCGCTTCGTCCGGAATTCAAAATTGGGAAACTCGGCATTGGCCTTGATCTTGCTTTGTACATTGATAATGCAGGCGAAATTCGAAAAGATGAATGGGATGAAGCCAGTGATTATATTGACAAATTCCTCTTCATTCGTTGGGGAGAAAAGGAAGATCCATTTTGGGTTAAATGGGGTTCTATGGATAATGTAACGCTCGGATATGGTGGTTTGCTTTCCGGATATTCAAATATGATGGAATTCCCGTCTATCCGTCGTATTGGCATTAATACAGGTGTCAATTTTGGAAAAATGGGTGCTGAAGTATTTCTTTCAAATATCAAGGATTTTTCTCGAGGTGGCACCTTAATGGGTTTACGTGGATCTTATACGGTCTCTAAAAAATTCCCGCTACGAATCGGTGCTAATTTTGTAATGGATATGAACCAATTTTCCGGTATGTCCGATAAAGATGATGATTCATATCCGGATATTTTTGATGATTTTCCGGATGACGTTTCTCTCTGGAACGACACTGACGGAGATGGTTTTCCGGATCCGCATCCGGGACTAGACAGCTCGCTGGTTGATATTGATGCGAATGGAAACAATGTTGTGGATGCCAATGAAACGAATCTTGGTCTTAAAGGCACCCCTTTTAGTATTGAAGATAATAAAGCTTCAGTAACGGGTTATGCGGTTGATATTGGATATCCTGTTCTTAAAGGAAAAGTATTTAAACTGGACATATATGCTGAGTTCAATTTCTTGAATTTTCCTGAAGCGGGAACGCAGGATTCGTCAGGCGCTTCTACATTTTACCGCCCAGCGAGATCCGGATCCGGTTTTTCCGTTCCCGGCATTAGAGCCAGCGTATTCAGTTTTCTGAATTTCAGTTTTGAATTCCGAATGAAAAGCGGGTATTACGTACCTCAGTTTTTTGATCAATCATACGACATTACCCGTGTAACTCAAACATTTGTTGACGAGCAGGCATCGATCTATACAAAAGATATGCTATTGTTTGCAGATTCAACTATGAACGAAGATTTAACAGGGTTCTACGGGTCGATGGGTGCGGATGTATTCGGCTTTGCTAGTATTACCGGCGCATATGCGAATATGACCTCAGAAACTGACACAGTGAAGAGTTTTACAGCTTCCATCAATATCAACGCAGAAAAAATTCCAAAGCTCAGCGAAGCAATGGTGTATTATCAGCGCAACAACGATTCAAATCCGTTTGATTTTGCGAATCCATCCGTTAATACAGTGCTGGGATACAGGCTAGGATACGAAGTGAGTTCGGGTGTGAGTCTTATTTGGGATTTTAAACAGTTTTACCGTGATGATGGTACAGGTAGTCTCGAACCTGTGAAAATGACAACGATTGAAACAGCTTTTACATTCTGACATGGCGACTGAAGCAAATAATGAAACGACGATTTATCGCTATGATTCCGGTGGGAAGGGTTTTAAAAAAGCCGCGATATTTCTCGTTGGAATGTCAGCCATGCTTGTAATTTTCGGAATTTTTTGGATAACCTCATTTTAGGACTTTCTATGAACATATCAATCGAATATTGCACCGTTTGAAATTACCTCCCAAGGGCGGCCGGTCTGGCCACCGAATTACTCGAAAATTACGGGACGAAAATTACTTCGCTAAAGATGATACCTTCCGGCAGAGGCGTATTTGAAGTCATACTAAATCAAAACCTAATCTTTTCAAAAAAATCTTTAGACCGTTTTCCTGATGACAATGAAATCATTGCTCTTTTTGATTCGGAATAGTTTATTGATGGCCATTCTGTTTGGATGGTCCAATGGATCTGAACCTGAAGTAATAGCCTTAAGCAAAAAAGTAGGATTCCTCATTGATGCAGAAGAAAATATTCACTACGGAATTATTCAGGGAGTCAAAGGATTAGAAAGTGTGCAATTTTACGAAATCAAAAAAAATAAGTACATGGCGAGAATTGTTTTCGTGGAATTCAGTAATTTGCAATCTTCAAAACGATATTATTCCTTACAAGAATTCACAACCATGCAAACGCACGTGAATTTACAAAAAATGATTACAGAAAACGATCGACTCGGGATTCGGGAAAACCTCACATTTCTGCGAACAAAAGAAACGGTTCAAAATATTCCCAGTGGACAATTTGTCACGTTAATGCATAGAAACGGCAGCAAAATTCAGGGGACACTTACATCCTTTGAAAACAATCAATTGGAAATTCAAACGCCCATTTCCATTGAAATAATTCCAATGTGGAATATGAAGCAAATCACCTATCGAGAAGAGATTAAAGATCGGAATTCATGGAAACCAATTGTGTATTCTTTAAGTGCTTTAGCCGGCATTTTACTTTCTGAGGGGTGGAATGTCCAAACGCGTCCGGATATAGATTTTGCATGGTATAATCGCTTTTTAGGTGCTACTTTTGGGTTGTTGGCTGGATCGGAATCATTTCAAATATTTTCCGTTTTAACATCGCCAAAAACTGTATTTAAACTAACACCTGATGACATGGACAAATTAAAAAACTAAAGGAGTCTAAAATGGCTGAAAAACCTACTGAAAAACTAGATCCCCAAAAAGAATATATAAGTGAGCAATTACATAAAATTTCCGATGGAATTGGTGAAGGATATGGGGAACCACTTTTGGAAGAACTGATGAATCGTTTAGAAAAAACGGTGGCGGATTTCCATGAGGAAGTATCTGATATGCTGGTTGACTTGAAAAAGCGATCTATGGAACGACAAGAAAAACTGAAGAACCGCTGGGCGAATAAAGCCAATGAGTCGGACACGCCTGAAAAGGATTCGACCGAAAGTTTAGATGAGCCTCAGGAAGATGCAAGTGATTGGGAAAAAAGAATTGAGGAGAAAGAATCCAAGTCAAGTGGGATAAATAAAAAAGGGGAAACTGATGAAAAGAAAGAGAAAAAACCCAAGAAAAAAGGATTCTTTAAACGGAAGAAGAAAAAGTAATAGTTTTTCTATATTTTATTTAATTGAATTATGAAACTTGGCAAACTATTGCCTCGAGTTCAGAATATCCGTTAAATTGTGTGTTATATTTTGGGCCAGCACGCCGATGGTTTGCTACGGCGGATAAATAGCCTTAGCGTAATGTGATTATTTTTTGGGGCCGTAGCTCAGTTGGGAGAGCGCTGCGTTCGCAATGCAGAGGTCAGGAGTTCGATCCTCCTCGGTTCCACAAAAGCAATGCAGAGGTCGTCCCGATTTTACATCGAGATTGATTCCACCAATCTTCGCAATCTTCGATTGGTGAGCGAGAAGTTTTTTGAAAATTTGGTCGTGCTAGATGGGGAGACAGCGGTGCCCTGTAACCTGCAATCCGCTATAGCAGGATCGAATGCCATGGCGAGGCTTATGCTGGATTTGATTCTTGAATTAAGTGACGTTGAAGCTTCATCCTATTGGAGTTACTTTTAACTGAATCCCGTCAGGCCCGGAAGGGAGCAGCGGTACGTTTTTAAGCAATAAGCCGATGGGTGCTGGAGTGGAGTTTACTGGTTTACAGCTTTAAATTTCAGGTAAGTCAAACTATGGCGCACGACCATAATTTTTTATAAATTACAAGAATGATTCTAAACAGATTATGAGCTACCAAGTCCTTTCATTAAAATGGCGACCACAATCCTTTGAGGATTTGGTTGGACAAGATCATGTTTCAACAACGCTTATAAATGCGTTTAAAAAAGACAGGATTGCGCAAGGATATATTTTCACCGGTCCTCGCGGGGTCGGAAAAACAACATCCGCACGGATTCTAGCGAAAAGCCTAAACTGTCCCAAATCAAAAGAGGGAGTTTCCTGTAATTCTTGTACCGTTTGTACTGAAATTACCGATGGAAGAAATATGGATGTCCTGGAAATTGATGGCGCATCTAATCGAGGTATTGATGAAATACGAAACCTTCGAGAGGTCATTAAGTACGCACCTGTAAATGCTCCCTATAAAATATTCATTATTGATGAAGTACACATGCTTACAACTCAGGCGTTTAACGCTTTGCTAAGAACATTAGAAGAACCACCGCCTCACGGGAAATTCATGCTATGTACTACCGATATACAGAAAGTGCCCTCAACTATTATTTCACGGTGTCAAAGGTTCGATTTTCATCGAATTTCTGTTCCGGTGATTCAAGACAGACTATCGCATATTTTAAAAGATGAAAAAGTAATAGTTGAAGCAGATGCTTTAAAAGAAATTGCTCGCAAAGCTGATGGAAGTATGCGGGATGCTTTAAGTATTCTCGATCAAGTTATTGCTTATGGGGGCGATGTGATTTCTATGGAAGAAGTCAGTAAAGTGCTTGGTCTCATTCCGCATGAATTATATTTCCAATACACACAATATCTACGTGAAAAGAATAGTGAAGATTTGATAGCTTTGTTACGGGAAATTCGGTCATTCGGAACACCGCTTGAGGACATAGTTTTTGGATTGACACATCATATTCGGAATTTATTATTTGCATCTGTTAACAAGGGATTGGATGCTCTTGAATTGAATGAAGATATTCGGGAATCCTATTTAAAAGAAATTACATTTTGGGATAACCGGGATTTATTAAGGATCGGAAATGTTATCAGCGATTTTTCTAAAGAAATAAAACGATCAGAACAACCCCAGCTGTTAATGGAAATGATGTCATTAAAACTATTGGAAATGGATCAAACGCAATCCATCGAAAATTTAATTAACAACGGACCTGTGTCCGGGGGATTACCAAAAAAATATCCAGCAAGAGAAGACAATTCAAATCCACAAAGTAATCCTGAAGTCAAACCAAAAGGTGCGGCGGTTTTGAGTCAGCCTTCCGTCTCTGAAAAGAAGGTTGAACCAAAGGAAGTACCAATCATTGAAAGAACAGCACCAGAATCGGAACCGAATGGTCTTTCGAATGGAATAAATTTAGGTGCTATACATAATCACTGGAGTCAATTTTTAACTACTTTATCATCCAAGCGTCCATCTTTGGGATCTATTTTGGAACATTCAATTCCACAAGATGTCCAAGGAAGTAAGTTAACAATCAGCATCCCGGACACATCCAAATTTTCTGTGAATTCCCTAAAAAAGAATAGAGAAGATATAGAGACAATTATTGAATCTGTTGTCGGGAAAGTGTTGAGATTAAATTACACTATTGATAAGGATATTAAACCCAAAATAGATCCAGACCAATTAAATGATGAAGCAAAATCGGTTAATGGGGAAGATCCTATTTTGGAAAAAATGATTGAACGATTTGATGGAGAAATAATGAGGTAGCTTATGTTTAATAAAGGACAGTTAAATAAAATGAAAGCACAGGCGGTGAAAATGCAAGCAGAACTTGAATCTGCTCATGCCGAACTTGCTGATCTGACAGTCGAAGCTGATGCAGGATCAGGTTTGGTTACTGCTATTGTTAATGGAAAACATGAATTACTCGAATTAAAATTGAAACCGGAATTATTGAGCGAAGAGGTGGATATGGCGGAGGATCTCATACTTTCTGCTGTAAATAAAGCCATGCGGAAAGCAGATGACGAAAGTAAGCAGCGTCTGAATTCGATAGCGGGACCCATGATGGGTGGAAGTAAAATTCCGGGAATGTAATATGGCTGTACCGGACACTATTGATCGATTAATTGAGCAATTTGCAAAATTCCCCGGAATTGGGAAAAAAACTGCAGAACGCATGTCATTTTATTTACTAAATGCTCCGAAAGAACAATCGATTCATTTAGCTGAAGCCGTTTTAGATATGAAACAATCCATCTTGGCCTGTTCTATTTGCGGTTCCATAACGCAAGAAGATCCGTGCACATTATGCTCTGATCCAAAGAGAGACGATCATTTGATTTGTGTAGTAGAAGATGCCGACGATATTTATCGGCTTGAAAAATCCAGCATCACGATGGGACGATACCACGTCTTAGGTGGATTATTGTCACCTTTGGATGGCATTGGTCCAGATGATTTAAATATAGACTCTTTATTGATCCGTGTGAAAGAGGGGATGGAAATTGTGCTCGCCACAAATCCGAGCATCGAAGGGGAAGCAACCAATTTGTATCTTGCGAAACTCCTAAAACAAAAAGGGGTAACTGTATCACGGCTCGCACGTGGATTATCTGTTGGTTCAGATTTAGAATACACGGATGATGCAACTATTTTAAGTGCAATGGAAGGCAGAACATCTTTATGAAGAAACAAATCCCAAATATGTTAACATTTTTACGCATTCTTTTGACTCCGATATTTATTGTACTCTTATTTCATGATCATCCTTATTCTAATTTTTGGGCTTTGGTAGTGTTTAGCATTGCGTCTATCACCGATGCGTACGACGGTTATGTTGCCAGAAAATATGATCTTGAAAGTGATTATGGACGTTTTCTTGATCCACTTGCCGATAAAATTTTAGTTTCATCTGCTTTTATTTCTTTTGCCGTCATGAAAATTGTCCCATTTTGGATGGTCGGACTTATTATTTCCAGAGATTTGTTTATTACGGGCTTACGAATGTTAATGAATCAAAAAGGATTCATTATTCAAACCAGCAAAATAGCCAAAATCAAAACTGGAGTACAGATTGGGTTCATCATTTTTGTATTGGTCTATGTTGGTGCGAAAGCATTCACCTTTTTTCCAATTACAGATTTGAGAGCGATCATTAAGGAATACAGAGTGATTTATTATTTAACGATTAGCGTCACGCTGTTCACCGTTGTAACAGGAATGAATTATTTTTACACAAACCGCTCAATCATAAAGCGGGCCTTTGATTAAAGTACATGTCTTATGAAATGGGGTTTTCCTGAATGGATTGCTTCTGTAGTAGGCATTGGTAAACTTCCGTTCGCCCCTGGAACTTGGGGAAGTTTGTTTGCTATTTTATCGTGGTTTTATTTTGGGCATTTATTACATATCTTCACTTTCATTGGTTTAATATTATCCATATCTCTTATTGGTAAAAGAGTCTCTGATTCGGTTGTGAAAAGGCAAAGCCAAGAAGATCCTTCTTTTGTAGTTATTGATGAATTAGCTGGACAATGGGTGGCTGTAATCGGACTTCCTATTATTCCTGAATATGCTTTAGGTGCTTTTGTATTATTTCGTGTATTTGATATTATCAAGCCCGGTCCCATCAAAGATCTTGAAAAATTAAAGGGCGGGCTTGGCGTCATGGCCGATGATTTAGCCGCTGGTTTGTTTGTCCTAATCATTTTACACTCTATAAGATATTTCACACTGTGAAAATCGGTTTAATCACGATCGGGAATGAGCTACTTTCCGGATTTACAACCAATACAAATGCTTCATGGATTGGAAAACGAATGAGTGAGATTGGTGCTGAAATCGTTTGGCACCACACAGTACAAGATTCCCATGAAGCAATCGTAAATAGTTTTAATTCTATTCCAACATATCTGAATGCCTTAATTATTACAGGTGGTCTTGGACCAACGCATGATGATATTACAGCCAACTCGCTTTTCGATTGGGCCGATGTAGAAACAGAATTCGATGATGATTATTGGCAAGATTTAAAAAGAAGGTTTAAAAGCAGGCACATTTCAATTCCTGACCTGAACAAAAACCAAGCATTGAAGCCAATAAATGGTGAACTGATTCCCAATCCGTTAGGATCGGCACGCGGAATTCAATTACAAAAAAATGGAATGGATATTGTTGCCTTGCCCGGCGTTCCTGTCGAAATGAAAGCTATGATGGTAGAATCGGTCATTCCTTTTCTTAAAATAAATATTCAAAATCCAATCCATATTCTCACATTAAGAACAACGGGAATAATGGAATCTGCATTAGCGGAAAAGCTTGAACCTATTTTGAAAAATATCAATGCAAAACTTGCATTTTTACCAAAATTAACCGGAGTAGATTTACGAATTAGTTCCAAAGATAAAAAGTCCTTAACCACATTAAAAGAATCCATTTATCAACGTGTAGGAAAATATATATTCGGAGAAAATGGCATATCTTTAGAGGAAATTGTCGGGAAATTAATCTTAGACAAGCAATTGACAATTTCTATTGCTGAATCTTGCACCGGAGGACTCATTTCTGATCGACTTACGAATGTTCCCGGAAGTTCCGGCTATCTGCTTGGAAGTGTGATAGCGTACCAAAATGAAGTCAAAATTTCGAAACTTGGAGTAAAGAAAGAAACGATAGAAAAGTTTGGCGCCGTCAGCGAACAAACTGCAAATGAAATGGCAAAAGGAATCCGATCTTCGCTCAAATCAAACCTTGGTTTATCTTCTACAGGCATTGCCGGTCCGGGTGGTGGATCTGAAGAAAAACCGGTTGGATTAGTGTATATTGCTTTAGCGAATGATGAGGAAGTCTTAACGAAAAAATTAAATCTTACAAAGAATCGTCTCGCTAATAAAAAACTTACATCCCAAGCTGCTATAAATTTGCTCAGACTTTATTTATTACGTGAATAATCAGCTTTTACGAACATTTATTGCCTTACCGGTGCCGGAAGCTGTTTCGAATCTTCAGTCAATGTTTAAGCCAACAATCGCAGATTATACAGGAAAAATCAATTGGATGCATCCATCTAATATTCATTTCACATTGCAATTTCTCGGTCCTACACCGGAATCAATGATCCCGGATATTAAAACTGCGCTTGATGCGGTGGCAAAATCTCATCAAACATTTGAATTGGATATTGCAGGATCGGGATGCTTTCCTACATCCAAACGACCTCGAGTTCTCTGGGTGGGTACCAAAGGAAACACTGCTCCTCTAATAGAATTGGGACATTCTGTTCGAGAATCAATGAGCCAACTTGGATTTCCACCGGATGAAAAGAAATTTTATCCACACATTACTTTGGGTCGAATTACGTATCCGAGAACAAAAACACCCAATATCAAACAATATTTATCCAAAAGATTCGATCCCATTCCGTGGAAACCAAAATATTTTTCTTTAATGCGAAGTGAACTCTTTCCAAATGGTTCTGAGTATACTATTTTAGGCACCCACATTATTAATAATTAGGAGCGATTAAATGGCAACGACTACAAAAAAGACAAAATCCCTCGAACTTGCAATCGCACAGATTGATAAACAGTACGGTCAGGGATCTATAATGAAACTTGGGACAGATCAGCCCAAGATAATGGACAATGTTATTTCTACCGGAGCGCTCAGTTTAGATGCGGCCCTAGGAGTTGGTGGTGTGCCGCGGGGAAGGATAATAGAAATTTATGGTCCGGAATCTTCCGGTAAAACAACCCTTGCACTTCATATTCTTGCAGAAGCTCAAAAAGAGGGAGGCAACGCGGCATTCATTGATGCGGAACATGCCCTCGATCCTGCGTATTCTGCACAACTTGGCGTTAATGTAAAAGATCTACTCATTTCTCAGCCTGACAACGGGGAACAGGCATTGGAAATTACAGAAACACTTGTACGAAGCGGTGCTTTGGATATCATTGTAATTGATTCAGTTGCAGCATTAGTTCCACGAGCAGAGATTGAAGGCGAAATGGGTGATTCTCATGTTGGTTTGCAGGCAAGATTAATGTCTCAGGCGCTACGGAAGTTGACTGGGACAGTAAAGCGTTCAAATACTTGTGTCATTTTCATCAATCAAATTCGAGAAAAAATTGGTGTAATGTACGGAAGCCCGGAAACAACTCCCGGAGGACGCGCTTTGAAATTTTACACCTCAATTAGAATGGATATCCGACGTATTGCAACCATCAAAGAAGGACAAGATCCTGTTGGCAATCGGGTAAGAGTAAAGGTTGTCAAAAACAAGGTTGCGCCTCCGTTTAAGAATACAGAACTAGACATCATGTATGGTCAAGGTATTTCATATTTAGGCGATATTCTTGATCTTGCAGTTGCCGGTGATATTGTTCAGAAAATGGGTGCGTGGTTTTCTTTTGATGGATCTAAGATTGGTCAAGGGCGAGAAAATTCGAAAGAATTTCTGAAAGATAATGAGGATATCCGCGAAAAAATCGTAAAGGCTGTTAGGAATTTTCTTGGTATGCCGGAAAAGAAGCGTGCCAAAAAGAAATCTTAAAATCACTAAGGTCCAGGTGAAAAATAACCACCGGATTATTGAATTGGAAAATGGAAACGTCTTCAGAATATCTGAAGACGTTTTTCTTTTTAACCCAATTGCAGAAGGGGATGAAATTTCCGAATCCGAATTAAATAATATAGGGTCATGACTAGAATGCATAAGACAAAAGGCTGTAAATTCTTGTATGACAATGAGAAACAAGTATGTTAAGCGTTCCCATATTTCTGAGAAGAAATTTAGACAGTTGGTTAAGCTGTTTTCTTTGGATCTGAACGCAGTTCAAATCAGTGAACTTTCCCATCTTAATCGGAATACTGTTAACCGTTATCTTAAGGCTATTCGAATTAGAATCGCTGAGCTTTGTGAAATTGAATCGCCACTTAGTGGTGAAGTCGAAATAGATGAAAGTTACTTTGGGGCAAAGCGAGTTAAAGGAAAACGTGGCCGTGGTGCCAGTGGAAAAACAATTGTGTTTGGAATATTGAAACGAAGAGGTAAGGTTTATACTGAAATCGTCCCAAATGCCAGTCGGAAGACACTTCAGGATATCATACGAGGGCGTGTAGATATGGAAACAGTTATTCATTCAGATGGTTGGAGAGGTTATAACGGATTGGTAGATTTGGGATACAAAAAACATTTTAGGGTTCATCATGGAAAGAATGAATTTGCAAGAGGACGGGCACATATTAATGGGATTGAAAGCTTCTGGGGGTATGCTAAAACCCGGCTTTCTAAGCATCGCGGTATTCATAAAATTTCGTTCTATTTCCATTTGAAAGAAAGTGAGTTTAGGTTCAATTTTAGGCATGAAAATATCTACCAAATATTACTCGAAAACTTTCGAAATAACCCGCTAAACTAGTCATGACCCATAATATATTATTGAAACAAACTGAAAAAGATATCCGAGAAGCCGGTCTTAGATTGCTCAAATATCGTATGCGAAGCAAAAATGAATTAAAAACTCGTCTTCTGAAAAAAGGATTTTCAGAAATCATGGTTCAAAATGCAATCATGTGGTTTGAGAATTTAAAGTTTATCAATGATGAAGAATTCGCAAAATGTTTTGCCGAAGAAAAAGTGCGGAATAAAAAAATTGGCGCAATGGCGTTGAAATCAGAATTATTCCCGCATCATTTAGATGAAGATTTGGTTGATCGCGTCATCAGCAAGGTATATACCGATTTTCCGGAAGAAGAATTAATTCGGAAGCATATTCAGAAAAAAAGGTTGGCAGATAAAAAATCTCTTCCTGAAAAAGACATTAAGAAAATATCTGATTTCCTGAAGCGGAAAGGTTTTCGGTGGGATACAATTCGAATTGTGTTGAGTGAAAATGGGTGGGTGTAATTCGGGAACCCTTATGCGTATAAATAGATATGAGCAAAAAATTTTCATTAAATGAACGCGATCTCGATTTTATTCAAACGGAATTAAAACGGAACCCAACAGACGACGAATTATCTTTCATTGAATCTATTGTTACCTCAATTCGAACGATAAGAGCCAAAGCATCCGTACAAGGTTCTGAATCTGATTTATTACCACAAATTATAAATATAGTCAACGATACCGTTCTTTCAATCGGGCAGGAAAATAAGAAAAGCCTTTTTAATTCGAATCGCAAGTTTGATTTATTTTTAACCGGCACTGAAAAGAGATTAGACCTCAAAACCGGTTCTACCCATTCAATGGTTGGAGTAGGTAAAATATCAAAGACAGAACAGTCGAAACCAAGCCGAAAATGCGTATTGGTACTGATTCGAGGAAAGCGTGAAATAAACGGTATCCAAAAAAATCAAAAGGAATTCAATGTGCAAAGCAGTTTCCCTATTTTTAAATCAGGTTTTGGCTATGCTTTATATGAAATGGCGCAAAATCTTAATTGCGGATTCACTTTATCAATGAAACAAATAGGGGATTTTAAGTCTTTTAACCAAAATCGGTGGTCTGGAATTTTGCTTTCGGTTAAAGATGACGATTATCCTTCGTTTCTTAAGTCAGCTAACAAGAGGAAAATTTCCTCCATGAAAATTGGTACAATCATAAAAGATAGGCGATTGGATTTTATTATTTCAAAAAATGATTCAGTTCACATCAATTTCAGTATATTTGAATTTTTGAAAACATCGTATGGATATAAGAAAGTGATTTCCTTTTCATCAAATTCGGAGGAAACACATTATCCTGAAATCCAAAAAAGTTATTCATCTTTAGTTTTGAAACTCTCAATAGATACTAAAAATTCACCCTTAGTTGTGAAACCTAAGAATGCGATAATTAATTCAGATTTAGCAATGTTTCATATTAATGGTCAGCATAAACCAATTTGGGTGAAAAATAGTATTCAGGAAATTGTTGATTCTAACTATTCCACTAAACAAACAGCTGGGATGATTATGGACATTTCAAGAGAGATGTCTTGCCTGGGAATAAAGCCAGTTGGGCTTTCGGTTGCACTTGGAGTAAAAGACGTGTCAAATCCAATGTTAGCAACAATGTTTGACAGTATATCTTTTACAAGCCGAAAGCTTCAAATGACTCTGCAAAATAGAATGATTTACCATCATCAAAAAAATCATATTAATCTAAATTATACTTTGGTTGGTGTTGGTTTGGATTCTGATAGGCTTGTAGAGACCGCATTCCAACATCCATCCGATTTCATCCTCATACTCGGTAGCCTAAAAGGTGAATTAGGGAAAAGTGAATATTTGAAGTTGAAAGGACAATCATTCTTCGGGAATGACCCTTTAGTTGATCTGAACGATGAATTACGTTTGCAGGATGTTTTACAAATGCTTGCCGAAGGGAAGTTAGTTCACTCAGCAGTTTCAGTCACCAAAGGTGGTATATCTAAATCACTGATTCAGTGTTTGAAAAAATCAACTCCGGAAATTGGAGCAAGAATATATTTGAATACGAAACTTAGACCGGATGAAATGCTGTTTGGTGAATCGAAAAGTGTGGCGCTTGTAACGGTATCTGAGAGAAACCTGATGGATTTTGAACGAATTTGCATGAAACAAGGAATCCCTTCAACTACGATTGGTCGCGTGACGGATGACAGCCTTTTTACATTTAATAATTTGGTAAAACTAACTCGAGAAAAAATGTAATATATATTCTCGCGATTTAACTCACACCGTTGATTTACATTTCGCTTATCGATTGTCTATAAATTAAATTCAGCTGATTAATTCGTCCCAACTAAAGGAAACTTTTCAGTATGAATCACAAAACAATAACTTTTCTTTTATCCGGCCTATTATGTTGTATGACTGGTGTTTGGTCTTACAAAATAATTCATAATTATTTTTATGAACAGGGTAGAATCGAATTTGAACAATTTTTGAGGGAACATCCATATAATCAGCGACCACATTTAACCAAAAAAGAGTGGAAGAAAAAACTCACCAAAAAAGATCGACCGGATCTTGCAATGGAACAGAACTTTTTCATGACAATGGATCCAGCAATCGGCAGAGTTCCATCTGAAAGACTTGCCCTGGCTTATGAGGCAGCTGAGATTTCTCGCAACCGAATTCAGAGAAATGTTGACTGGACAGAACATGGTCCGGATAATATTGGAGGAAGAACTCGCGCCATAATGTTTGATCCAAATGATGCAACATATAGTAAACTGTGGGCTGGAGGTGTTTCAGGAGGATTATGGTACACAGATGACATTACTGCGGTCGCACCTGTTTGGATCCAAATCAACGATTTTTGGGCGAATATGGCAGTTACAACTATTGCATACGATCCGACAAATACACAGACTTTTTACGTGGGTACCGGTGAGGGCTGGTACAATTCGGATGCAGTAAGAGGCGGTGGAATTTGGAAAACTTCGGATGGAGGTTCCACATGGGCACAATTAGCATCCACAGACAATGACGATAATTTTTATTACGTTCAGAAAATTATTGTTCATCCAACAACAGGTGATGTTTATGCTGGGACTCGTGGTGATAATTGGGGAGAAGGTGGTGTGTATCGTTCGGCTAATGGCGGTTCTACATGGACAAGAGTTTTAACAGATTCCCAAGGATCACGATGTTCTGATTTAGAATTTGGTGCGAATAATTCTATATATGCTGCTACGGGAATATGGTATGAGGGGGGAGTGTATAAATCCACGAACGGAACGAGTTGGACTCAGATAAGCAATAACAACAATGGATTTCCATCATCAGGATTTAACCGAATTGAGTTAGCAACTGCTCCATCGGACCCAAATGTACTTTATGCGATTGGAAATGGTGGAAGCGGCGATAATGATATTGAATTTTTTGTAAAATCGTCAAATGGTGGAACATCTTGGACAAATATAAATATCCCGAATAATGCAAATGGTGTTCACTTTACTCGAGGGCAATCTTGGTACGATTTGATTTTATCAGTTCATCCTACCGATGCAAATACAGTTTTCGCTGGTGGAGTTGATTTACACAAAACTACAAATAGCGGAACATCTTGGTCACAGATATCTCATTGGTATGGCGGATTCAGTTTGCCCTACGTTCATGCAGATCAGCATGGAATGGCATTTCGCCCAACTCATGCTGATTTTATAGTTTTTTCCAATGATGGCGGGATTCATGTTTCCAGCGATGGAGGATCTACTTACGATGAAAAAAATTCAGGTTACAATGTAACGCAATTTTATGCCTGCGCAATACATCCAACTTCCGGGAATAATTATTTTCTGGCTGGAGCGCAAGACAATGGAAGCCAACAGTTTTCCAATGCAACTGGAATCGTTTCTACTATTGAGGTGACAGGAGGCGACGGTGCCTATTGTTTTATTGATCAATCCGATCCTGATCATCAAATCACATCTTATGTGTACAATAATTATTATAGAAGTACAAATGGTGGATCCAATTTTTATTCCATTTCAAGTGACAATTCCGGCAGGTTTATCAACCCGACAGATTATGACGATGATGCAAATATACTCTATTCAGCATTGGACGAATATTCTCTAAAAATAATTGAAGACATTACAGGCAGTTATGATGTTGGTACTGTTTCGGGATTGAATCTTGGATCTACGGCATCTCATATTCGAATTTCCCCATTCTCTGACAATACGGTTTTTGTCGGCACAGGATCCGGAAGAATTTATAAATTGACCAATACAAATTCATCTTCAGTTACCTCAACCCAAATTACCGGGAATAGTATGCCGTATGGATATGTTTCTTGTATAGAAATCGGTGCGAATGAAAATCAAATGATAGCTACATATTCAAGTTACGGAGTTATTTCAGTTTGGGAAACGCAAGATGGAGGAAATTCGTGGTCCAATAAGGAAGGCGACCTTCCTGATATGCCGGTCCGTTGGGCACTCTATAATCCGAATGACAGGACTGAAGTTATATTGGCCACGGAAGTTGGTGTTTGGTTTACAGATAATTTTGACAACGCAAGCCCAAGTTGGACTGCATCAAACAGCGGACTTGCAAATGTAAGGACAGATATGTTACAAATTCGGGATTCTGATAATCTTGTCATTGCTGCTACGCATGGAAGAGGATTGTTTTCTTCTGACGGATTTGGCGCAGTTCTGGCATCCAATTTTTTCGCAGATTTAACATCAGGGAATCCACCTCTTACAGTAAACTTCACAGACCAAACAGGCGGAACTTCAACGCCTACAACGTGGTCGTGGGATTTCGGAGACGGTGGTTCTAGTACACTTCAAAATCCATTCCATACATATTCAAACCTTGGTTCATACACTGTTTCACTCACGGTTACCGACGGAACAAATTCATCCTCAAAATCAAAACCGGATTACATTTCTGTTTCAAACACTGTCATTTTAGTGGATGAGGATTTTGAAGGAACTTTTCCACCTACGAATTGGCAAAATACCGGAACTGGTGATGGTTGGGCGCAATCTTCCAGACGCGCCAACAGCGGAACCTATTCAGCTTTTTACGATGATTTTTTGCCGGATCAACCAAATACCCAAAATTATTCCCTCATTGGTCCGGAAATGGATTTCTCAAATTTAGTTTCTGCACAAATAAATTATTTTGAAAATGTGAATTATCGTTATGCCGCTATCGTACAAAATGTAGAAATTTCGGTAAATGGAGGATCTTCGTGGACAGTCATACGTGATTCAATCGGAACAGAAGATTCGTGGGGCGAAATAATTGAGAACCTCTCATCCTATGTCGGGAATCAATCTGTTTATGTACGCTACCGATATGAAGGCGGATATGATGCCGAATGGTGGGTTGATGATGTTTTTATCACCGGGGAAATAAGCGATTCATTTGCAGCCGAATTTTCTGCAGATATTACTCAGGGCGAAATTCCATTTGATGTTCAGTTTACTGATTATTCTACCGGCGGTCCAACCTTTTGGACATGGGATTTCGGCGACGGAATTTCCAGTACAGAGCAAAACCCAAATCATATCTACACGATAGCAGATACCTATTCTGTTTCTTTGGCGATATCAAATGGAAGCGAATCTGACTTTTTAGTTAAGTCTAATTTTATCCAAGCTACGGTTCACGTAAACAATCCACCTTCAGCATTCGCTACTTTATTTCCTCAAGTAGATGAAGAAATCTCTACAGCTTATTTAACACTAGAATGGAATGCTGCGGTTGATCCCGATGTTGGCGATGTGGTGAGTTATACATTATTTATCGGGGAAGATTCTACTCAGACAATTTCATATAATGCGGGATCTGATACAACGCAAACTGTAGTCCAGCTTGTAGAAAATGGTACATATTGGTGGAAAATTGTAGCTACAGATTTAGACAACGAATCCACAGATAATTACGGTGGTTTCCAACGTTTTTATGTAAATATCACTGATGAATCACCAATGGAATTTGTACCAATTGCACCGGAGAATGGTGCGTCGGGATTAGATCAAACTGTTGACCTATCGTGGAATGAGCCTATAGATCCTGATCCGATGGATTCGTTAATTTATACTATTATATATACTTCAGATTGGAATGATGCAAATAGTCATCAGGATATAGGAAATATTACTGAACCTCATTTCTCTTTGAATCTCGGGAATAATTCGGAATATTTTTGGATTGTAAAAGCGGAAGATTCAGATGGTTTTATTGTAGAATCAAACGGGGGAGACCCATGGAGTTTTGTTGTTGGAGAATTGAGTATCGATACATCAAGTCCCACCCCCACAGAGTTTGCGCTTCATCAAAATTATCCCAATCCATTTAATCCAATCACCCAAATTCGATACGATTTGTCCGAAAGTGGATTTGTAAGTATTGTCGTGTATGATATGCTTGGTCAAAAAATCAAAACCCTTGTATCGGGTGGAGAGCAAGCAGGATATAAAACGGTGTATTGGGACAGTAGAAATGACCTTGGAGTAAACGTAAGCGCCGGAGTGTATTTACTTCAGATCAAGTCGGGGAAAAACATCAGTACTCTTAAAATGATTCTTCTGAAATAAATTAAATATCGATTCCATTAAAGCGAAGTTTTTCAAGGACGGGCCGTGTTTGCCCCGTCACTCGATTATGTAGAATACCATTGGACGCTACAATATTCCGATTGAAAATATTGAAGGGTGAGTCGTCCATTTGAGACACAGTTCCGCCGGCTTCATTTATAATTACAATTCCAGCTGCTGTATCCCAAGGATGTAAATCGAATTCCCAAAATCCGTCCACTTTACCGCTCGCGACATGGCATAAATCCACCGATGCGGCACCGAGCCTTCTTACGCCTTGAGATTGATCTGTAAAATGCTTAAACAGCTTCATATTGGCTTCCCAAGCTTTATCATGGTCGTATCCAAAACCGGTTACAAATAATCCATTTTCAATCGTTTCTGTTTTAGAAACACGAATGGATTCCCCATTACAATATGCGCCATTTCCAATCATTGCGGAATACACATTTTCTGCCGGCAGTTCCACAACCACTCCTAAGATTGGATTACTATTTTGCATACAAGCAATCGAAACGCCGAACGATGGATATCCATGCACAAAATTTGTCGTTCCGTCTAGTGGATCAATTATCCATTTGCATTCTGCATCTATATTAGTTTCTGGACGTTCTTCAGCTAGAATTCCGAAATCAGGTGTTTCTTTCATCAGAAGTCCGCATATAATGTCTTCTGATTCTGTGTCAATTTCGGTTACAAGATTTGTCGGACCCTTTTTCCGGATGGAAGAAGGATCGTTATCAATGATGTGTTTGGCAGCTGATTTTGCTGCGGATTCTGCAATGTCCAGTAAATCTTTTCGCATTTTATTTGTCGAAGTTGTTGTCAATAGACTACATAAAGAATTATTCGAATCTTAAAGATTCAATCGGATCTAAGTTGGCTGCGCGCCAGGCGGGATAAATACCGAATCCTATCCCAATGAGTGAACATACTGCCATTCCGACAAAAGCCCAATCTAAAGGAATTACAGCAGGCACTTTCAAAAGAATTGCAACAATATTCCCACCGGCGATTCCCAAAATAACGCCAACAATTCCGCCAAATTGGCTAAGGAAAATAGCTTCCATTAAAAATTGGGTAAGAATGTCTCGTTTGGTGGCACCGATCGCTTTCCGAATACCAATCTCTTTTATCCTTTCTGTGACAGAAACGAGCATAATATTCATAATTCCTATTCCGGCTACGAGTAATGCAATCACGCTCACAGCGCCGGCAAAAAGTTTAATTCCACTTGTAAATCCTGCAAAAGTTTCCATCATTTCTTTATTGGAAATAATTGCAAAATCATTTTCTTCTTCCGGTGGCACCTTTCTAATCACACGCATCAGTCCAATAACTTCATCCATAGTCTTTTCGTACATTTCGGTGGATTCCGCCTCAACATTTATGGCAAGAGAAGTCCATCTATGAGAGAAACGCTGTATATAAATTGAAATGGGAATCATAACAAAATAATCCTGACTTCGACCAAATGCCTGCCCCTTTCGTTCTGTTACGCCAATGACCGTATAATCTAATCCCTTTATTTGAATAGCTTTTCCTAATGGATCTTCAAAGGGGAAAAGAATATCTGCTAGATCCGGGCCAAGAATCGTTACGCTTCGATGAAAACGAATATCGTCTTCCAAGAAATTTCGTCCATCGGCAAGATACGTTTTAAAAGAACGCAATCCCCATTCATCTACACCGGACAATTCTGCCGTTTTTTTTAATCGTTTATCTTTATACTGTATATTTCTTTCTTGAGAATTATCTACGACACTTACACGTAGCGGCAATTTTGCTCGTTGTTTTAATTCTTCATAATGAGCATATCGAATATTTTTCCGTTTTCGAATTTTATCATTTCCTCCACCATGAATTCTGATGGCGGGAGATTTTTGAATCATAAATGTATTGGTGCCAAAAATATCCAACTGGGAATTCACTGATGATTCCAATGTGCGAATAGCGGTCATAACTCCAATTACAGAAAACACTCCAATGCTGATTCCCAACAAAGTTAGAATGGACCGTAGTTTATTTTGACGAATGGATTCTATCGCCATCCGAAAACTTTCTTTAACCGTATTTATTAAATGGGATTGTTTTGCCATCATTCGTACCGAAGTGCATCAATTGGGTCTAATCGAGCGGCTTGGTAGGATGGAACCAGTCCAGAAACAATGCCGATAATGACGCTCAACATAATGGATCCAATCGCTAATCCAATAGGCATCGATGAAGGGAAAAATTGATTAATTAGAAGACTCAGGCCTCCGGCTAATCCCATTCCAAGCAATCCCGCAATAAGACATATTAGCACTGCCTCCATGAGGAATTGTCCTAGAATCATTGACTGTGTAGCTCCCAATGCTTTTCGAACGCCAATTTCCCGCGTTCGTTCTTTGACCGATACAAACATGATATTCATAATGCCTATTCCGCCAACGATGAGAGAAAGGGCTGTAATAAATAGCCCCGTTCCGCCAATCGCCAACTTAATTGTTTTGTATTGTGCTTCCATAGTGGCGGACTGGTTTATTGCAAAATCATCCTTTTCTTGAGGTTTTAAAGCGCGGATCTGACGCATAATTCCATAAATTTCTTCTTTCGCTTCATCATAATTTTCGGTGTTTAATTTAATTCGAACGCTCATCCAACCTCGACGAGCGAATAGTCGCTGATAGGTTCCATACGGTAAAACAGCTTGGTTATCTAGACTAAACAAACCCATAAATTTTCCCTGCTTTTTCAACACTCCGATAACTCGAAATTTATGAGATCCTATTTTGACATACTTATCGATTGGATCTTCATCTGGGAATAAGCCATCTGCTACATCTCTACCAATCACCATCACGCGAGTTCCTGACCTATTTTCTCCGTCAGTAAAATATCGTCCGTTTGTTACATCAGCAGATTCATTTGTTGCCATATATTCGGGCGTAGTACCAAAGAATCGAGTGTCAATTCGTTTATCTCCTCGAATAATACTTCCACCTCGTTCAGATATGGGAGCAACTGCAGATATATATTTTGATTTTGCTCTGAGTTTTTCAACATATTCTTCTTTAATACGGGGACGATTTCTCAATTCCCACCAATCCATGTCTCCGCCGAACCAATCCATACGGCTTACAATTAATACATCTCTACCAAGGAAAGACATACTCTTTTCAAATGTTCGATCCAAACCGGATATGAGTGTCCCCATCAGAGTCACGGATAAAACACCAATAATAATTCCCAACGCTGTTAAAATGGATCGAGATTTATTTCCGAAGATAGAACTAAGCGATATGCGAAGATTTTCCCAAAAGAGTGAAATCAAGAGAACACTCTTTTATTTTTCGCTGTTGTAATGTCCTCTTTAATTTTTCCATCGAAAAGGTGTATGGTTCTATCAGCATGGTCTGCGATGTATTCTTCATGAGTTACCAAGATGATTGTATTTCCGGAAGAATGCAGTTTATCTAATATCTTCATGATTTCCACACCACTCTTTGAATCCAAATTCCCGGTTGGTTCATCTGCTAAAATGATAGATGGATCATTTACCAATGCTCTTGCAATGGCTACACGCTGACGTTGTCCACCGGAAAGCTCATTAGGTTTATGATGCATGCGTTCTTCTAATCCAACGGCAATCAGTGATGTTTTCGCTTTTTCAATCCGATCATTTTTGGGAATGTTTGCATATATAAGTGGAACTTCCACATTGCGAAGGGCAGTGGCTTTGGGTAGTAAATTAAACGTTTGAAATACAAACCCAATTTTTCGGTTTCGAATCGAAGCCAATTGATTATCATCCATTTCATGGACGAGTTCGCCCTCAAATTCATAAATGCCTTCTGTGGGAGAATCTAAACAGCCAATCATGTTCATGAGCGTTGATTTTCCGGAACCTGAAGGTCCCATAATTGAAATATATTCATTATGATTGATGGTGAGATCAATACCATCTAATGCACGAACCACTTCTCCGCCTACATCATAATGGCGTTTAATTTCTTTTAAATAAATGAGATCAGGCACAATAATAATAATTCAGTTTAATCACCGGATTTGTTTGAACCGATTTTAATGCTGAAACCACTTTTATCGTTCTTTTCATTATCCCCGGTTTTCACCACTTTATTATGAGATAAATCCTTGCTGATAGCGCGATAACTTCCTGTAACAATTTCTTCGCCTTCATCGATGCCGCTTAGCACTTCGTAATGGGTTTCGGAAGAAATCCCCACATGTACAGGTCGGATATGAACTACTTTCTCGTCCTTACTAATTTTGATTTTTTTCAGTAATTTTTCATCCATTTCCGACACGGTTCCATTTCTAAGAACACCCTCGGGTTTTTCTGCAACAATAAATACCAATTCTTCCATTTTTTTAGCTTTTTGTCTCTTTGATTCATCATTTTTGTCTGAACCCTTGTTTTTTTCAAACCTCATATTTTCTGATCCTTCGGGGCGTACTGTTAAACTTTGAATGGGAACAGTTAAAACATTGTCTTTTTTATCGGTAATGATGTTAGCAGTTGCACTCATTCCGGGGCGAATTCCATCCGGAACTTGAATCATGCGGATTTTCACCTCAAAATTAGTTACCTGTTCGGCAGATCCTACTGAAGATGTTTGAGCCATGTGAGCAATTTCGCTGACAACACCGTAAAAAAGGGTATCTTGAAAAGCATCAATTTCAATTTCCGTTGTATCACCTTGAGATACAGAAACAACATCATTTTCATTCACATCTACAATGACTTCCATTCGATTCAAGTCAGCAATTATCATGAGTACTTCTGCTTGAAACATCCCGCCCACCGCCATTTCACCCACTTCTTTATTTACCGCGGTAACAATTCCATCTTGAGGTGATACAATTCGAGCTTTATTCAAATCATCTTCTCGTGATTCAAGACTGGATTTTGCTTGCGCCAATGAGCTGTTTGCTATTTCGTACGATGCTTGAACCGCTTCTAATTCTTGGTCTGAGGCCAAATTTTGTTCATACATATTTTCCACCCGCTTCCTACTGGCTAATTCTTGTTTTAGCCGTGCATTGGCGGATCGAACAGAAGAGGTTGCGGCATTGTAATTTGACAATAATTGTTTTCGATCTAGTGTAATTAAATGTTGACCCTTTTTGACATAATCGCCTTCTTCAGCCGTAATGGAATCAATCCATGCAGAAGAAGTGGCGCTGATTTTCACTTCAGTTTCCGGCTGAATTTTCCCACTTGCGTTAACTTTATGAATGATCGTTTGTCTGACTATAGTTTCCGTTTCCACTTTGATTGCATCATCATCCTTTTTCATCAAACTTATGGCAATCAGTATCACAACTAACGTGCCGCCTCCGCCAAAAATGAGCCATTTTTTTTTCTTGGTGAATATTTTTTTTGCCACAGTTTTCTCCTCTAAATTATTGTTTATCGTTAAGTGTACCCAAAAGAGCTTTCAAATTCGCTTGTGTGATATATGCGTCATATTTTGAGCTAATTAGGGATGATCTTGCTCGCACCACAGATGTCTGCGCATCCAAAACCTCTAAAATGATGGTGGATCCTTGCGTGTACTTCATTTGAGCAAGTTTCAAATCTTCTTCGGCAGATTCAAGTACCGTTTCGTTGATTGGGATAATTTCTTGATAATTATTCAGTTGATCCAAAACACTGCTAAGTTGGACCGATAAATCTTGAAGCTGTGTTAAATATTCAGATTCTTGTTTATTAACAGCAATTTTTGATTTTTGAATTTGAGTGTTAATACTATTCCCGGAAAAAAGAGGAATGGAAATTGATAGACCGACATTGAAACGGTTTTGATCGTTAAAGTTATTGGAAAGTGCATCTCCGAAATTATCGGCACTTCCCGAGTATGTAGCATTGGCATTAATTGAAGGTAGCCGAGAACCTTTTGAAAGTTTTACACTCAGTTCCGCACCGGTAATTTGATACTGCTTAGCTTTGACACTCGGGTTGAAATTTTGAATAAGCTCAAATCCGGTTTCATAATCAGGAATACTATCCATCGGAATTTCAATTTCTTCTACAAAAAAGTCTTGTTCTTTCCCGTTGAGTCCCATTTCATTTTTCAATGTACGATATGCATTTTGAAGATTAGCATCATTATTGATTACATCCACTCTGGCTTGGCCAAATCGAACTTCTGCTTTTAATAGATCTGTTTTTTTCTCAGCTCCCAGCTCATATTTTTGTTTTGCCAATGCTAACTGTTGTTGCGAACTCATAAGATTTGACCTTGCTACATCTAACAGCTGAGAAGCTTTTAAATAATTAAAATAGGAGGTATGTACATTTCGTATAATATTGGTTTTTATCTGACGGTCAAATTCTTCAGCAATACGAAAACTGTTTTTTGCCTGACGAATTGTGTTCCACCATACACCTCCGTCATATACATTTTGAGATAGAGAAATGGTAGAAGAAGCGCTAGTTTGACGGCTTATGGTACCCAAGGTCAATTCTCCGGTTTCAGAATTATATCCGCCGGTTTGTGGAGGGAATTGGGATTCGCTCACGCCCCCCGAAAAGCGGATGGATGGCAAAATGCCGCTATACGATCCTTTTACATCTTGTTCGGCTGAGTGTACATCCATGGCAGATGTTTTTAATACTTCTTTATTTTTAAGAGCTATTTCAATTGCATCGTCTAGAGAATACGTTTGGCTGAATCCAATCGTTATCGATAACAGAAATAAAAAACAATTTAGAATAGTTCTATTCATTCATTTTCCAATCATGCTGGACATTACTGATCCAAATCCGGAAAGAAATAATAAACCAAATATCCACAAACCTGTCATGACCGTTAACGCTGTTTTGGTTGATTTATGATAGAGAATTCCAATCCCAACTGCGGTCAGGAAGACTCGCCAAAACGCGAAAATATCCATGCCTGCAAGAAAACTATTCATAAAATCGCCCGGCTCGCCGATTCCCAATGCACCCAAACCGGTAAAAATCATCATATTCTCTGAAATATATTGAATGGGCGTAATCGTAATGTATTCAATCACCGATGGCATATAAGCAAATGCACTGAGGGTAAACATTTCACTATATTTTTTTCCACCTCCTAAGAACAAATTAGCTGCAAGCATGGCAAACAGGGACCAAAGCGAAATACGCAAAGGCCAGGTAATTGCAATACTTAAATAATTAAAAATGGATGTTGAATAAACTCGGTTGTACTGGCTAGAAAGAATTGTTTCTTTTTGTTCTTCGGATATTTTCGCATTTCCTTCAATACTTTTTTGAATTTGTTCCCATTGCAAATCTGCAATTAAATCTTGAAGAATAAAACCGGTGATCATGGCTAAACCCATTAAAACACCAACGGGAACTAATGCCTGTTTCCAATTGAATTTATTTATGATGGTTTCAAATGTTTCCCCGGGCGCGGTGATGACGTTAATAAATATGGCAAACATGATATTTTCTTCCTTTAACTATATTTTCTAAAAATAATGGTTGAAGTTATAGACAATAAAAGATTTATTAGTTGTTAATTATTTTATGGGTCATGACTAGTTTAGCGTTTTATTTCGAAAGTTTTCGAGTAGTTTTTGGTAGATATTTTCATGCCTGTAATTGAACCTAAACTCACTTTCTTTCAAATGAAAATAGAACGCATTTTTATGGAT
>Ga0257115_1000135_pt1 | contig 82014 bp, 78 predicted proteins | sample SI112_100mmetaG_FD_194465 | JGI IMG/M metagenome (GOLD analysis project Ga0257115, IMG submission 194465) | Marine microbial communities from Saanich Inlet, British Columbia, Canada - SI112_100m | ecosystem: Environmental > Aquatic > Marine > Inlet | place: Canada: British Columbia | collected...
TAGAAATATCTATTTCAGATGCAAGGGTTAAGGTAATAGCCATACCTGCATGGGCGTTTTCTAAGTCGCCATCAGCTGTAACGATTCGCTCAATTGTTGAATCAAGTCCACTCGGCAAGACTGTAACCGAATCACCCACCTTGACAGTACCCTGATTGAGTGTGCCACAGTAACCTCGAAAATCAGCGTTTGGTCGATTTACATACTGAACAGGCAATTGAAAGCCATCATTTGACTGATTGTTTGGCAGTTTAACTTCTTCGAGAAATGGAAGAAGTGCTAATTGATCGAACCAATTCATATTCTCTGAAGAGTTAACAACGTTATCTCCTTTAAGAGCTGATATCGGTATAAAGTTGGTTTTTCCAAGGTTTAGTTTTGTAGCAAAAGATAAAAAGTCATCTTTAATTCCATTGAAAATGCTTTTGTCATAATTGACAAGATCCATTTTATTAATTGCCACAACAATTTGACTGATTCCCAACAACGAAACTAGATATGCGTGTCTTTTTGTTTGAGTTGTGAGACCTTTCCTTGCATCAATTAATATGACAGCAAGGTCTGAATTTGATGCGCCTGTTACCATGTTGCGGGTGTATTGCTCATGGCCAGGCGTGTCAGCAATAATAAACTTTCTTTTTGAAGTTGAAAAGTAACGATAAGCAACATCAATGGTTATGCCTTGCTCTCGCTCAGCTTGTAATCCATCCACCAAATGTGCCAAATTAAACTCTTCACCATCTTGTGAATTATTATGTGTATTTTTGATTGCTGATAGTTGATCCTCGTAGATTAACTTTGAGTCATGCAGTAAACGACCAATAAGCGTCGACTTTCCATCATCAACGCTTCCACAAGTAAGTATTCTTAACTGCGTCTTTTGTTCATGCTCTTTTAAATATAATTGAATATCATTTTCGATTAGTTCTCTTGAATGAATCATTAGAAATACCCCTCTGCTTTTTTGAATTCCATCGAGCCTGCTTGGTCCGAATCAATTAAGCGACCCTGACGTTCTGAATTTTTAGAAAGTAATGTTTCTTGAATAATTTCAGAAAGAGTGGTTGCTTTAGAATTAATAGCACCCGTAAGAGGGTAACATCCTAAAGTTCTGAATCGAACCCATTCGTCAGTTGGAGCTTCGTCGACTTGAAGTTGCATGCGATTATCATCTACCATAATTTTGACACCATCTCTCTCGACTACCGGTCTTGGTGAAGCAAAGTAAAGAGGAACAAGTTCTATTTGTTCAAGATAGATATATTGCCAAATATCAAGTTCTGTCCAGTTTGATATTGGAAATACACGAATGCTTTCACCTTTTTTAATACGTGTGTTGTATAAATTCCAAAGCTCAGGTCGTTGATTTTTGGGGTCCCATCGATGTTTATCACTTCGAAACGAAAATATACGTTCCTTCGCTCTTGTCGATTCTTCATCTCTTCGAGCGCCACCTAAAGCAGCATCAAAGCCATACTTATCAAGTGCCTGTTTGAGTGCCTCAGTTTTCATAACGTCGGTATGGATTTTTGATCCATGCTCAAAAGGATTGATATTCATTTTTAATCCGTCTGGATTTGTGTAAGTAATTAACTTCATGCCAGATTCTTTGGCAACCTTGTCTCTAAATTCAATCATTTCACGAAACTTCCAGGTAGTGTCAACATGAAGAAGTGGGAAAGGAGGTATTGCAGGAAAAAAAGCTTTTTTGGCAAGATGCAACAATACTGATGAATCTTTTCCGATGGAATAGAGCATAGCAGGGTTATTAAATTCTGCGGCAACCTCACGAAAGATATGAATACTTTCAGCCTCTAATTCCCTAAGGTGAGTTATTTGATGTTTTTTTAAAGAGTTCATTTATACAATCCTTTTTTGTCTAGCTGAGATCTTCTCAGGTTAAAATTTTGGGAAAGTATAGTATTAAATTCTATTAATTTAATTTAATAAAAAAAAATAGTATTTTTATTTCACATAAATACTGCTTGAATAGAAATATTTTATATTTCTGTTAAATATTGTGGAAACGAAATTTGGAATACTATTTGAGCTATAATAAAAATTGATTCAGGTGAATAATAAATAGTTAGATCGCTTCATGCAAATAATTTGTCCAATAGGAGGAGGGAATCATGACATCATTAGTAGATAATCAAATTGAAGCCGCAGAAGAAGAATGGCTTGACCTTTGGAAGCAAGGCCCATCGCGACTTCGATGGACTAAAGTACCATTACAAGTTGGGGACTTAGCCCCTGATTTTGAATTGCAAGACACATCTGGAAAATTGGTTCATTTACGCGATTTTTGGAGCAATGGTCCAGCCCTAATTTTGTTCTGGCGTCATTATGGTTGTAGTTGCGGGGTTGACCGTGCTCATCGACTGCAAAATGAATATGCAGACTACATCAAGTTGGGTGCATCCGTTGTCGTGATTGGGCAAGGGGAGCCTGAGCGCTCTAAAGACTATAGCCAAAAGCATGGCATACCTTGTCCTGTCTTATGTGACCCGACTTATCGCGTCTATGAAGCCTACGACTTGTTAGAAGGCAAACCTTCTCAAATAATCTACGATGCTCCGGATGAATACTTACGCATTGATTATGAGACTGGCGCCCAATTACAGCAGTCCCGTCAGGGTACAGACGGTGCGCTGGTAGATAGCCCGTGGCAGTTACCTGGAGAATTTGTCATTGATCAATCAGGCATAATTCGCCTTGCCCACCGCTATCAACATTGCGAAGATTGGCCTAATCCATCGATGCTAATTCCGGCTATCAAGGAAGCTATCTGGGAAGGTAAATAAAGCTTAATTTACTTCAATGATATCTATCTAGGTTTTGCAAAAAAGCTTCTGATTGCAATAATTATTCCAAAAAGAATTATCAAATAAGTAAGGCTTGATAGGACCCATTTAAACGAATTGATTCCTGAGCCTATAGAAACTACTACATCGGATATTGGGGCAGCATTTAAGTAGGCTTTAATCATTAGCAATTCAACATAATTCTCAGACCAATCAGAGACCATTCCGAGAACAGGAATTAATGCTAACCAGCTCTTGTTATTAAACATGTACACAATCCATGATGCATACATTAGTGTATAGATAATTGCAAAAATAGCATCCCATATTTGAAGGAATTGGCTATAGCAAAGAAGTTGTTCTTTAGTTCTAGATTCTAAGAAGTTTTGCACCATATCATTTGTATAAGAAAAAGAAAGGCCAAGTGAATTTGATTCAGTCTCTGCACTGAAACAACTTCCAGCAGGAGTTAAGATAGATGTTATGTATAGCACGAATGCTAGAGTGAATCCTATAGCGAAATAAAGTGCTCTTTTGTTCTTCGTGTTTTGAGTTTTGGTGGCCATATTTGTAAATTAGAGAGTTATGTTAATATTAACCCCTTATCTTGTTGTAGATAAATATACACTATCCATAAAGTTGCCAATCAAATTTGAATGAGAGTAAGAACAAAAGCCTGCTTCAATTGTAGCAAAGAGAAAAACACTCTTATCTCTGCGGAGTCACATTGAAGCTTACTAAGCAGTCTTGTATGCTTTATCTAAAGAACTCTGAATCTTCACTTTTCTCGGTTAATGATTACTTATAATGTCATCGTGAAAAAAATTATTTTCTTAGTTTGCTCTGTAGGTTTCTTGAATGTCACTATAGCCGATGATTTTAGTGATTGGACTAACGAGGATCTTTGCAGATGGGTCGATTCTGTGTCCATTCCAGAGCCTATCTCTCAAGAGATTGATTTGAGAGAAGTGATCTGTTACGACAAACAGGAGTCAAGTCAGTATGCACTAGAAACTCCAACATATAACGAGCATGGGACAGTCTTTCGATCACCTTCAAGTAAAGATAAAAAGAATGTCGGCGGTCTCAGATTTATTTTTAACTACAAGATAACACTTTAATCCGATCTGTAGAATAGTTACTTTGCTCTTTTCGAATTAAACATTAGAATCAATATTAGTTATGAGCGGTCAAAGAAGGTTTTTAAAAGTTTGGGCAAGGACAGTTGGGATGCCAATTGGCGTCAACGATGAGGATAAGCCTGAGTTTTTACCGATTACACAAACAGATGTAAAAAAAGCACTAGCTTTCAGGACATTTTGGATTGTTCTTCATGTAGTCACCTGTGTTCTGATTATTGCTGGAAATGGAAGGACGCTTGGTTGGTGGTAAACACGTTAAAGAAATTAATAGCACTCACATTGCTGTCTGTTATAGCGACTGTTTCACTGGCACAAGATGATTTAGTCTTTCCAATTCAGCAAGACACAGTTAATGACTGGAAGTACGTTAGTGATAAAGTTATGGGGGGCGTTTCTGAGGGGAATGTATTCTTGGAGCAAGATGGAGATGTAGCTTTTGCAAGGCTGATCGGAGATGTTAGCACAAAGAATAATGGGGGATTTGTTCAGTTACGCTCCGCCATTTCTCTATTCAATAAGCCCGAGATGTTTCAGTTAATTCATGATGCAAACAAAGAAGGCAAGGAGCTTCAAGGAGTTCGATTAAATGTTCGGGGTAACGGAGAAACTTACCACATTATGATCCGAACTTATTTCACTTGGAGGCCAAGTGACTACTATTATCATACTTTTGAGGCAGGTCCTGATTGGAAACAAGTAGAGATGCCATTTAGTGAATTTAAGCGATCAAATTCAAAGTCTACTATGCTCGACATTAATGATATAAGAGATTTTGGAGTCGTTGCTTATGGGCGAGATTTTAAGTCTGATGTTTCGGTCTCAGCAATAAGCTTTTACTATTAAAAAGTTTATTACCTCATAGAGAAGTCTTGTACTTTTTTTTGCTTTTCCTTGATCTTGCGTACTCTTTTTCGCTAGATCTTGTATGAGTTTGACTTGAGATTCGCCTGCATGATCCCCTTGACTTCTGGTTTATTTATGCCGAGGTCTCTCTCAATGTCTGAAAACGTATCGTCATCACTCCAAGCCATGCCTCACTGTAAGTTTTTAAAGCCATATTCCTATCCCTTATTATTAAAGTTTTATTAGGCGCTTTAGTTTTAAGTTGTTACTCGCTTAACCTAAATGGTGGGTACTGATCCGTTGTCAGCAGAAGGGCGAATGCGCTAACCCTTAATGTCCATCTTAAGAAGCCCTCAGTAAAATTAAATATTGTTTTTGGGTATTTGCCTGTAAACAAGATCGCAAATAAAGCAAAAATTGTGCAGAGTGCAACGCCCATAAATATAAAGATTAGTGCAATGATATGAGGGATTACCAAGATCCATTTAACAAGTGGCATCCATCTCTTTAGGTCCTGTTCGACATCTGGATAGGGCACAGTAAGGCGGACTGATTGATCATCATCCGTAGCGGGGTAATCATCTCTCATGAGGAGGACATAAGCCGCAATTCGATATGCAAATTTAGTAATGCCAATGTTCCAGTCAAACCACCACTTCGGGTATTTTTGTTTAAAGAGGATCATCATTGCAATGGCAAATGATAGGCCTTCAGCATAGGTTGAAATCAGACCTAAAATAATAACAATCGGGACGACAAGAATCAACCTAAAGAGAGCAGTTAAGCGATCAGATGATTCTGAATAATCAATATTTAAGTTTACTGGATACTCTTGCATAATTACCTCTCAGAAAATAAATATCGGGTTATTTAAAAAACTCTATATAGATGATGTAACCGACAAGTATTAGCCATATAATACCCATATTATCACTGATTCTACTTGAGTTTTTCTGCAGTTTTTCTAGATTGCTATCAATCCTGGTTAGTTGATCCATCAACTGATTGTTTTCATTTGTCATGTGTTATCTCTCTTAAATGTTTCATTAAAAATTGCATCAACCCTTCTTGTAAATTCGTCCTGCGTGTACACATCTATGAAAAGACCCTGTACATATTCCTTAAATTGCTGCGTTTTTTGTTGATGTCTTATGAGTTCGTCTTGAGTATCTTTTATTTGTGGTTCCAGTTCAGATATTTCCATTACTTCCTCCTGATATATATTACTTATTTATAAAAAAAACTTCCTGTATCTCTCTATCAAATGCCAGCGCAATCTTAAAAGCCAGGTCTAATGAAGGCGTGTATTTGTATTTTTCAATAGCAACGACTGTCTGTCTAGAGACGCCAACGAGTTCTGCTAGCTGTTGCTGCGTCATCTCGTCGCTATTAAACCTGAGTTTTCTGACAACATTTTCTATGTGAATCTTTTTCTTAAGCATTACTACCTGTAGAGGTAAATCTTAAAAAAAAGGCTAACGATACTTCCAATAAATCCTGAAAAAGTAATAATAATAAGGCCTGCACTGATAGTAAGATTAAACCAGCCCAATAAGACAAGAGTTATTACAAGAGAGATGCCAAATATTACACTACTAACTTGTAAGGCATAGAGTTCAAAAATTTTATCCCTTTCATCGTCAATGTCTTTTTCGTATTGTCCAGTGATAATTGATGACAGTATATTGATTACTATATGAAGGATAATAATTAGAATAATACTGATTCCAATTCCTTGAGCGAGCACTTTAGACACCGACTCTATAGTCATTCTTGAGACTTCATTTAAGTTAATCCACATCCATATCATCGCAATTGATGCTCCAGTTATTTCTGCTAAAGTATTTCTAATTTTGATATTCATCGATACAAGCGTAATTCTTTTAAATGTAAAGTATACCATACATAATGTAATAAATAATATACTTTGTGTTAAAAAAAGATTACATTCATTGAAAACGGCAATTCTCTTATTGCGCAAAAGACACCTTATAATTGAGCTCAGAATGAGATTATTTTTTTTATTTCACTATCTCTAATCAGTAAATGTGTTTTTGCATCTTTAGATGTTAGTGATGTTAGTGATGACCAGATTTGTATATTTGCAAAAGACCCACGCTTGCCTGCACAGGTGATTTTTTGAGATAGAAGCTAGGGACATTGTTTGTGATAAGGGGATTGCATTTAAAAAATCTCAAGTATCAATCTCCAAAGATAGCGAACGAATTCTTAGACTGAAAAGGTGGAATAAAGTGCTCATGGGGAAGAGATCAATTTATTCAACGCGCTCTGTAACCAACGTAAAGGTTGATACCTTTGGCTATGAGAAGTCGATAACAGTTGATAAGGCGTTTTGATGTTTGAGTTATGAAAAAATAGATATATTAAAACAATCTCAGTAAACTGATTATTTATGGCAAGAGGTCAAAAATCATTCCATCATCTAAATAAGTCACCTGTCAATGACGATGAAATATATATGATGGTCATGCTCTATACTTATCAACATAAAAGCTTAGAACATTTAGCACATATATTTAAAGTAAGCCCCTCTGTAGCCAAAGAGATTATTATTCGAAGTCGCTTTGGTGGGGCCTGCGGCTAGTACATTAATGCCATTGATATCTTTATCTAAATAACTCTTAATCTACATTTAATCTTCATGCCATACCCTTAAAATTAATTGCTCTTCTAAGTCAAGGTGAGATTGGCATAAACGCCCTACAGCAAGAACTCTCACATCAAAGCTAGTAAGACGCGTCGGCTTTGAAAGCTTGCTGTATATTTGAAATCCAAAGTTTATTCCCTTTATGTTATTGCTTGGATAGAATTGATATGGTAGGGATTTATTTTCAATAAAGAAGATTATTTAAAAATTCCATTAGGAGAAAGTAATTTATAAATTTTATATCCCTACCACAACGGTTAGTATACTAAATTTAAATGTCATAATGAGCTTAATTTTAAGAACATTCCACACTCATTTTTTGTTTCTTTTGCATCTTTCGCTGCAGTAAAGCACACTCTCCCAATCTTTTCGCCATTTTTTTCTACAGGCAAATGGTTGACCACATGTCTTGCATATCATTTCAGGCTTCACTAGGATCTCTAATTAGGAATTATGATTGCTGGGCCCAAGATTTTTCTATTCTCTAGGTCTCTATGTGCCGTTATAACGTCATCTAATGCGTACCTCTTGAATATTTCTATATTGACTACACCACTCTCAATCTTTTCAAATAATACTTTTGCACCGGCCAAGAGTTCTTCCCTAGTTCCAAGATAAAGATGCATTGCGGGCCGGGTTAGATAGAGTCCTTTTGGTTGAATCAGTTTGGGTACATTGATTTCAGGAAGAGGTCCGGAGGCATTACCAAATGAGACCATGGTGCCTCTCACTTTTAAGGATTTAAGAGAACCTTCTAGCGTGTCATTACCAACACCATCATAGGCAACCGAGACGCCTCTACCATCAGTTAAGGACAAGACTTTTTCAGCAAAGTCTTCTTTTGAGTAATTAATGACATGAGCACACCCATTATTTTTAGCAATTTCGATTTTTTTATCTGACCCCACCGTTCCTATGACTTTACATCCAAGGCTCTTGGCCCACTGGCAGAATATCTGGCCCAGAGCGCCAGCCGCAGCATGAAAAAGAATAGTTTCACCCATTTTGACAGGGTAGGTTTTATGAAGCAGATAGTATGCTGTTAGCCCCTTGGTCATTAGTGTTGCTGCAACCTCTAGGTCAATTGTATCAGGAACCTTGACAATGTCTTTTGTTGGGAAGACTCTGTGCGATGAGTATGCGCCAAGCGGCAAGCCCGCATAAGAAACTCTATCACCCACTTTAAAATCATGAACCTGATTTCCAATCTCTACAATGACTCCTGCAGCCTCTGCTCCTATCCCTGATGGTAGATCAATAGGGTACAAACCCGATCGGTGGTATATATCAATGAAGTTAAGCCCGATGGCTTTGTGTTCAATTAAAACCTCGTTTGGATCAGGAGATTTTAATTTGCACTCTTTAAGTTCTAATACCTCAGGACCACCCAATTTTGAAATTATTACAGTCTTTGTCATAAATAAAATATACCATTGTTAGTTTATATAATCAGGGAGAAAATATTTTTTGGAGCAAAAAAACCCTCATTGAAGAGGGCTTTAATTGAGCAAAAATTGTGAGGTTTTTATTGATATATTTAATGGATATTAACTTTTATATTAAACTATTAATGTTGATAGAATTAACCTCTTGATAATCATAATAAAATTAACTTTGGAGTGAATTTAATGTATATAAAACTTATATATTTTGACATGCCTTTCTGGCGCGCTGAAGTTGCAAGGCTTCCCTTATTTCTCTCGAATATTGAGTTTGAAGACTTCAGAATTACGAGTGAAGATAATAGATATCTTAAGGAACATGGTACGCTAAGAGATGGAACTAGCATTCCCTTTAGGCAATTGCCAGTCCTAGTTATAGAAGGTCAAAGTATTGCACAGACTGGGGCAATTGCAAGAATCTGTGGTAAGGTAAGTGGGATGTATCCTGAAGACATGATTGAGGCTGGGAGGGTGGATCAGATTATTGATACAGTGACTGATATTAATGAACTGTTGAATCCTTCAATGCGTGAAAATGACCCAACCATTAAAAAACAAATGAGAATTGAGTTAAGTAACGGCGCCTTAACTCAATACTTTGGGTATTTGGAGGAACTGTTAAAGTCAAATAAATCTGGATGGTTCGTTGGAAATGAGATGACTATTGCTGATATTGCAGTTTGGAGTATGCTTGGCTGGATTGCACAGGGCGTGCTAGATGACATACCAAAAGATTTATCCAAGCCATTCAAGAGATTAACTCATTTATATAATGACATTAGCAAGCAACCTGATGTTCAGGAGTGGAAAAAAATGACTTATGCCTATAAAAAGTCTTCAACAGGCGAGTACAACTATCATGTTCCTGATAGCATTTAATGATGGAGCTTGTACTTTTCGAATCCAACGTCGCCTGACCAGCGCCATGCACTAAAGACAGGCGATTTTTTGGTAACAGAAGTATGAAGAATATTTGAAGGATGAAAAACATAAGTGTTGGGGCCTTTTATTTCTGGACTACTTTCTTCGGTCCACCAAGACGCCTCACCATTGAAAATAAAGAAGGTTTCCTCTGCCTCGTGTTGTCTTGGGCCATAGACTATGTCTTTATTCTGAAGCCATAGTCCAACCCTCACTGTTTCATTAAAATACAATCCGTCTGGACCAACGAGTTCTGCCATCGGCATTTGATTTGCCAGATTTTCTGGAATTCTTTCTTCTTTTAAATCGGAGCCACCCCACTTTATAAAGGGAGATGCATTGAGTACAAGTGTGTTTAGGATATGACCTTTAGGATTCAGGTTGGATTCAACATCATGAAAAAATGGATTATCGAATTGTTGTGGATTATTAATTTGATGCATTGCTTCAATGAGTGCATTTGCCGCAAGAAAGCCGCCTTCACGATTTTCAAGACTAAAAACCTCAGATAGGTTTAAAAAAAGGTTCTTTAGTGCTTCCATTTTAATTTAAGCAGTAATTTTTGAAAGGTATTTCATGAATTGCCAAAGGTTTCTTTCAATGGGATGAAGGGCGCCTTGAGGCAATCTAAGAGATTGACTTCCAAGATGAAGTCCCTCTACAAGTCCTCTGTCCTCGTCATTCGCAGTGTCCATGTAAACAATCTTTTCACTTAGCCAGTCATCATAATCTTCTTTTGGGACTTTATCCAAAATTTCGGGAGGCACTGCGACGCCCCATATTGCTTGGAACTGATCAACTCCATATGGCATGACAGAAACCCACCATAAATAATCAGGCATGAGTGTGACTAAGTGATTAGGAAAAACGCAAAAATCCACCATTGTGCGTCTCCATCTTCCTTTAAGTTTTGTATTGTTTGGGTGAGCTGCTCCTGCTCCACTGTCGGACTCTTGGGGTGCGAAGTGATAACAGTAATGATCACTATCTTCGCCGCACTCGTAATCTTTAATTTGTTTTTTATGTTTTGCAAATGTTTTTTGATGGGCGATTGGGACGTGATAACTTTCAGTAAAGTTTTCAATTAAGTTTTTCCAGTTAGCATTCCAGCTCATGCTCTCTCTTATTACTGACTTGTAACTTGACATATCGTATTGACCAACAATATTCTCTCTCAAGTATCCAAGAGACATTGCAATACTTTTACTGGGTTTTTTTGACAAAGTGATATATATAAAGCCTTCCCAAGACTCAGTATGCAGGACTTCTAAATTATTTTTTGTAGAATTAAAGTTTGGTTTGCTGTCCATAAACGGAGCATGATTTAATTGACCATCAATTCCATAGGTCCAGGCATGGTTAGGACAGGTAAACGCAAAGGCATGACCCGATGCTTCTTTTGTAAGGCAGGTAAAGCGGTGAGCGCAAGCATTTACGAATCCCCTAATCTCACCGGACTCTTGCCTTACCACAAGGACGGGCGTGCCTGCAATGTCGTGGGCAAGGTAGTCACCAGTCAATGGAATTTCATCGCATCGACCAATACAAATCCATTCCTGATTAAAAATCCTATCCTGCTCATGGTTATAGAATTTTATGGAGTGATTAACAATCGGCGGAATTGGAATCGCATCATCAAATGATTTTTTTGCACACTCTTTCAGCAGCCTAAGAGATGCACTAAGCGGTGCACTGGTATAAGTGTTCTGATCAAGTTCAATCTTCATGAAAAAAATTGTATCATGAAAGAAAACCCTGTCAACACAACAGTCTCGAAGTTTTTGATTTTATGGTTTAAGCCAAAACCCTATTAATTATGACAGTCTATAGCAGAGTTTTAGCCATCCCACACTGCGAACGACTTGCCTTGATTATTAAACTCATAACCAATAAAAGGCTCGTCACTGATGACTTCTCCATCATGACCAGGTGAAATTGAGTATACATCGCCAGCGCTAACGATCATTTCTGTTCCATCATCGTGAGTCACTCTCATGCTGCCTTGGATGCAAGCTCCTAAATGACCAGCCTGACAGCTTTCACCGCCAACGTGTGGTTTGATGCATTCAGACCAAGTCCATCCAGGTTGAGCGGTTACCCTAACTGCTTTAACCGTTCCAAACTCAAGAATTTCTGCTCGAGTTTTTTCTGGCGCTACAAGATCATCAGGATTGTCAAATGATTTTTTTACTAAATTTGCCATATTTTTTCCTTTTCCTATATTATTCACTCCATGTAACTTTAACATAACTGAGGCAAAATGAAAAAAATATTAACCTTAATTCTTATTTTATTTTCCGGACTAACTTTTGCTGACGGCAACAATGATTGGCAGAATATTGATGAAAACATTATCAAATTAAACTCATTAAACAGTTGCCAAGGCTGTCTTCTAAGAAGCACAAGTTTTATTGGTGCGGACCTTACTAACGCGAGTCTTTCTGGTGTTGACTTTATATCAGCTAACCTCTCAAGCGCGAATCTTAATAATGCAAACCTAGAAGGCTCGAGTCTTTTTGGTGCGGACATGAATGGCACAAGCTTAGAGAAGGCAAACCTTTTCGGTTCTAATCTTTTTGCGGTGAACTTGAGTGGCGCTAATCTCTCTGGTGCCAACCTTATTGAGGCTGATTTGAGCTTGGCAAATTTAAGTGGAGTTAATTTTGCTCAAGCAAACCTGACAAATGCAAATTTACTTGGAGCAGATTTGAGTGGTGCAATTCTAGAGGGCGCTTTTCTGTGCAACACGATGATGCCTTGGGGGCTTGATAACTCATCCTGCCAGTAAAGAATAAGCTATATATTTACTGGAGTGACATGGAGTCACTCAGGTAAGGAAGCTTTTCACGAACCACTGTAATTGTATTTGTGTCAATCTCAGCAGTGATGAGCTTTTCGCCTTGCTCGGCATTGACAATGTCTATGCCGTCAGGGCTAATAATTTTACTCTCACCCATAAATTCTATACCGTTTAGATTGCCGGTTGAGTTGGCGTAGGCTACAAAAATTCCATTTTCAAATGCCCTGGTTCTGCAATTGTAGCGAGCAGCTGCTGGCCAATTTGACGACTGACCTGTAGGAGCAATTATCAGCTCTACATCCTGGAGTGCTAGCTCTCTTATGAGCTCTGGAAACTCGAGTTCGTAACATATAAGAATTGCTGCTTTGATGCCATTGATTTTAATGATTGAGCTATCTTGACCGGGCGTAAATATTTTTGATTCATCTGCAGTAGTTGGCAACATTTTTTTTCGGTGGTTGGCTATAGATATGCCACTTGAATCAAAAAGTTGAGCTGAATTAAAAAGTTTATTATTACTTACTTCTGGATACCCATAAATAATTGCAGTACTAAATTGTTTGGCAAGGTTGCTTATTTTTTTTGCGCACTGACCCTTTCGAGTCTCACTGTAATTATTAATTTTTTCAAGGCTTCCATAGCCAGAAATAAATAGTTCTGGGCAGAGAAGCAGATCTATGTCAGAGTTCTTATTTAAATGCTCTTCAAGTCTGCTGATTTTTTCAAAAGGGCCTTCGTCCTGCATTTCATATTGAAATATACCAATATTTAATTTCATTTTTTTTGTCTAATTTTATTTATCAATTTGTACGGCCTTATAACTAACCAGTATATCCAAACAGGGGTACCCACGATATAAAATATATGCCAGTAGACATTATATAAATCAAACCAACCCACGATAATTGCATTATTCAGCTTTGAGTATGTGGTTGCAATAAAGAACGAAAAAATAAGCCAACCACCACTCAGGTAAAAACTAATTTTTGTTTTTAATGAGAACTCTATCATTGCTAATAAATATACATTATGTAACTCAACGTAACTATAATCTACTTTCTAAATTTATGGAACTGATGATGATAAAAACTTTGCAAATTACTGAAAAAGAAGCTTGGGATTTGGCTTTTAATGCGTTGGTAAATAACCAGACTTCAGAAGATAATGCCAAAGAGGTTGCTGATGCTCTAGTCAGTGCAGAGTTTGATGGTCAGGCGGGTCACGGGCTTTCCAGAATTCCCTCTTATGTTGAGCAGCTAACTGCAGGCAAAGTGAAAGGTACTGAAGCGCCTTCAGTCATTAGTTCAAAAGGAAGTGTGATCAGAGTTGATGCTAAAAATGGCTTCGCTTACCCTGCCATTTCATTAGCGTTAAAAGAGATTACGATTACGAGTAAGAAGTTCGGAATTGCTGCTGCTAGCATTTCTCGTTCTCATCACTTTGGACAGGCAGGAAGGCATGTTGAAATTCTGGCTGAGAGCGGATTGATTGGTTTAATGTTTGGGAATACGCCAAAAGCTATTCCACCTTGGGGTGGAACTAAAGCTTTATTTGGAACAAACCCGATAGCATTTTCGACTCCTAGAGAAGATGAGCCACCGCTCGTTATCGATATGAGCTTAAGTAAAGTTGCTCGCGGAAAAGTCATGGTTGCTAACCAGCAAAACGAAAAGATTCCAGAGGGCTGGGCTATTGATAGTGAAGGTAAGCCTACGACAGATCCAAAGAAAGCTTTGAATGGGGCAATGCTTCCAATTGGTGATGCAAAGGGGAGTGCTCTTGCATTAATGGTAGAGATCTTGGCGGCTGGTTTGACTGGTTCTAACTTTGGCTTTGAAGCGAGCTCGTTTTTGAATGCTGAGGGAGACTCACCCGGAGTTGGGCAGCTCATCATAGCAATCGATCCTAGCTTCTTCTCTGGAGATGTCTTTTCAGAAAGAACAGAGACTATTGTTGACTCAATTCTTGAGCAGCCATCGACAAGACTTCCTGGAAATAAACGTCTTGAGAAAAGAGGGCTTCGCGACATTTCTCAGAGTATAACCATCTCAAAAGAATTATTTGAAAAGATTACAAAGCTTTCATAAATACTCACACTTAATATAGTGTTTTCATGCCTGTAAAGATCTGATTTAGATATTTATTTTGTTTATACTTTACCGTTTAATTATTCAAATTCTCTATCGAAATCTATGAAAAAAATACTACCTACTTTATTGTTTTTAATTGGCTTCATAACCCCTGCTTTTGCTGACAAAGAGGTTGCAGATAGAGCGATTAGATGCTCAGCACTTATTTATATTGAGATTACGAGACCTGAAATGGCAGGCCTTACCGCAGGGGAGGCGCTGATGAATAGAGTCTACGCCTACCATATGATAGATGGTACCGATATGGATATGACTAATGGTCAAATCGTTGCAGCTCAAACAGAAGCTATTACCAAACTCTCTCAAGACTACATAAAAGGTGTCAATCTTGCTGAAGAATATAGAAGTTGTATTTACTGGATGACGGATGTAGCGAAATACATAAATATTAGCGAGTATGTCTCTCCTGAAGATAGTAATGAAGAATCAGATGCATCGGAGATGGCATTATTTCTATCAGCGCCTACTGAAACTTCTGTTGCAACATTTAATAATCCTATTAAGACCTGGGAGCAGCAAGTTGATCTTGGTTTTGTAGCTTGGGCATCACAAGAGTTAGAGGTACCCTATAAAGAGGCAATTCTTAGTAAAGTTAGTGAAAAATTTGAGTAGAATCTAAAGTATATAAAAAGGATTTTCTAATGGATAAGAAAACTAGAGATAACTCAGCTATGATGAATGGTCTCTATTGGTGGGGCGTACCAACGCTGTTTCGATGTCCCCATAAGCCTGAAACTGAAGGCTGTGATATAGCACTTGTCGGTGTACCTCATAGTACTGGAAATGGAACAACGCAGCGAGATCAGCATTTAGGTCCAAGAGCTGTTAGAAATATTTCGGCCCAGGGAAGAAGAGGTCATTTAAGGTTTGGTATTTCTCCATGGGAGATGTGCGAAATTCGAGATTTTGGCGATGTTCCTCTTCCTGAGGCTAATAATAATGAGCAGTGCATTGAGCGCATTACTGAGTTTTATGATGTTATTGCTGAATCAGGCGTACGTCCAGTTTCAATTGGCGGCGACCACTCAATTACGGGCGGTATTTTACAAGCTATTGCAGGGCCAAAGTCTAAACTCACAAATGGAGAGAAGGCTGTGCTTGTTCATTTTGATGCGCATACAGATGCTTTTCATCAGCTTGATCATTTTTTAGGCGCAGTTAAATCTGCTGCTCACTGGGCAAGCTATTTAGTTAGAGATGGATTTGTTAATGCATCAAAAAGTATTCAGGTGGGAATCAGGGGAAATACGAGAACACTAGACTGGCTTGACTCAAGTTATGAGCTTGGTTATGAGATTATTACCAAGGACAACTTTGATGAATTTGGAGTTGATAAATGCATTGAAATGATTCAAGAGCGCGTTGGTGATGCGCCCATTTACATTACATTTGATTTAGACTGTTTAGATGTGACAGTAGCTCCTGGTGTATCCAATCTGGAGCCTGCTATTGAAGGCTTTAAAATGCCAGATGTCCTTAAGATGCTTCAGGGCCTGCGTGGTAAAAATATTATTGGTGGTGATGTTGTTTGTCTCATGCCAACAGTGGATTCACCTAATCAGATTACCTCGCATGTTGCAAACTCAATCATGTTCGAGATGGTTTGTTTAATCGCTGATAATGTGGGTAATGAAAGCTAGGATTTATGATTCTTAAGATGAATGTCCAGCGCTTTTGTAGAAATTAAAGTTTCTAGAAGTGCGAAAAAGAGCGAGCCAGATAATATAAGAAGGCCAAAACCAAATATGTAGTTGGCGAGTATGTAATATTTTAGGTAGACCAAAATAATAGTCATCAAGTTAAAAATAAAACTCATAACACCAAATACCTGCATCCTTCTTATATAGACAACACGTTTTTCAAGAATATTGAGTTGCTCATCTGCGTGCTGAGTTTTGGATTCATCACTGCCATCTGTGGTCATTGCCCGAATCAAGACACTCAGAGAGTGGAGTCGGTTTGTATAGGCTACAAATAATAGAGAGATTGCAGGAAAAAGAAGCGCGGGAGTTGTAATATCCATAGCTATATATTTTAATAAGGAATGAGACTCAATTAAGTCTTTTTAAAACTTTGTTGTTATAATAACTTTAATTAGACTGAAACTGTTTCAGGTGCTAGTCCACAGCTTTGATTTGCTGGAACAGCTACTTTGATCTTCTTTGGAAGAGATAGGTCTAAACTATTAACATTCTGTATAAATTGATCTCGATCATAAGATGCTTTGATCATCGTATTAAATTTTTTCTCTTCACCAATCGTACTCACCGAGAGGCCATTATAGTCATGCGCTGGATAGACCTCAGTGTTGTCAGCTAGTTGATACAATTTATGAATGGATTTAAACAACGTTTTGGCTGAACCTCCTTGGAAATCACAGCGCCCTGTGCTTCTGATGAATAGTGCATCACCTGTTAGAACTTTATTCTCTACAACATATGACATACATCCTACAGTGTGTCCAGGAGTCTCTATTGCCTTTATTTCATAATTACCAATTGGAAGAATATGTCCTTCACTTGCCATAATATCAGCACAGGCTTCTGCATCAATATTTTCCATTCCTAATACGATTCTAGCATCAGGATAGTATTTTTTCAGTGGACAGGCGCTGGTAATATGGTCTGCATGAATATGCGTCTCAATAATGAACTTTAGGTCCAGTTCTAGTTCTTTTAATAAGGTGGTATCTCTCTCAATCATGATATCTACAGCATCGATAATGGCAGCCTCTTTGGTCGCACTATCTGCAATAAGGTAGGTATAGGTACAGCTTTCCCTTTCAAACAATTGTTTGAAAATTAGACTCATTTTTTGCTCCTCAATAACTTAAAAAGAACATAATTCACACCATATATTCTACATTCATTTTTTCACTATGAATGTAATAATCATATAGTTTAAGATTTGATGCTGCGAGCTGATCAAGAACGATTACAGCGTTTTCATGATTTTGAAGAACGCTACCTGGACAAAAAGATGATAATGGACCTTCAACTAAATCAGCCACTGCTTTACTTTTATGCTGACCAAGTCCCAGTAAAAGGATATTTTTTGCCTCCATAATTGTCCCTATACCCATCGTAATTGCAATTGAAGGCTGTGTTTCTGATTTATCAAAGAAACGCGCATTGTTTTTAATCGTATTTTCTGTCAGTGTTTTAACCCTGGTTCTAGAGTTTAGACTCGAGGTTGGTTCATTGAAGCCAATATGTCCATTGGACCCGACACCAAGAAGCTGAAGGTCAATGCTGCCATGACTTTTTATTTTGGACTCATAATTTTCACATGTCGATTCAAAATCTCCATCTAAGCATTCAGGTATATGAATATTCTTTTCACTAATATCAATATGATTGAATAGTTTTTGCTTCATGTAATGTCTATAGCTCTGTTTATGATTTGGATCAAGGCCAACATACTCATCCAAGTTGAATGTTGTAACCTTTTTAAAGCTTAGATCTCCAGTATTATATTTCTCTATGAGTGCATCATAGGTTAATAAAACTGAGCTTCCAGTCGCTAATCCAAGAACTGAATTATTTTTCCTAGCTATAAATTTTTCAATAAAGTCTGCTGCAAAATCACTAGCTTCTTTTTCAGCTGGAAGAATTACTACTCTCATTTCGCATCCTTTTTTATTTGTTTTCCTGCAAGCCAAACATTGTGAACATCAAAGTCTGAGTCAAAATGAGCAAGGTCTGCTCGAAACCCTTTTTTCAACTGACCAATATAGTCAGATACACCCAGATATTCTGCTGGGTAGAGTGTTGCCATAGAGATTGCACTCTCAAGGGGAATATTACATTTTTGATAGGCATTTTTAATCGCATCAATTTGTGTAATGGATGAGCCTGCAAGTTTTCCTTCCGAGTTAATAATGCGACCATTAGACTCACTGACGACTTCATCATAAAGCTCAAAAGAGGGCTCTCCATGATTAATAGTTGCCATAGAGTCCGAGACAAAAAAAAGTTTTCCTTTTGGTTTTTGTTTGTAAGAGAGATTAATTAATGAGGGGTGAACATGGTGTAAATCAACAATAATGCTTGCAGATGTTTCGTCAAAATCAAATGCCGACCCTACAACGCTGGGTTCACGTGCTGAGATTTGGCCCATTGCATTAAAGAGATGAGTGAAACCGTCCAACCCATATTTAATTGCTTCCTCGAGCTGATCATAGCTTGCATCAGTATGCCCAGCTAGAATTTTAAAACCTAAAGATTTAAGATGTTTTAGTTGCTTAATAGATATGCATTCAGGAGCAAGGGTAAGCATTACCGGAAATTTATCCAGTTTCTGAAATAGATTCAAATAAGAAGCATTAATGGTATTAATATATTGTTTTTGGTGGACACCTCTGTACTTTACATTGAAAAAGGGTCCCTCGATATGGAGACCCAGAAGTGAGTGATTATTCTTAATTTCGTTTGAGATAGTATCAGTACACTTTTGAAGAATATTTAACGAGTCACTAATGACAGTTGGCATAATACTTGTACTGCCAAAATATTGATGAGCTGAAATTATTGTGTTGAGGCTATCTTTATCTGGAGAATTATTAAATAACTTTCCACCACCCCCATTCACTTGAAGATCAATAAAACCAGGAGACAAGATGCCCTCATCTAATTTCTGGACTTCGAAAGCTACTGGTATATCATCTTCATTAACAATGCCAGCAATATGTTGATCATCTATGAGAAGTGCTTTGCGCTCGATAAATTCTAGACCGTTGAAAAGCTTTGAACCTGTTATTGCTTTTTTCATCCTAATTCGACCACATAGTCATAGCGATCACCACGATAGTATGATTGGGTATATTCAACCACTCGACCATTGGTATCTTTGCCTCTTCTTTCAACAAATAAAATAGCACTTCCTAGTTTTACTTCAAGTTTTTCTGCCAAATTATCATCAGCAATAATGGCATGGATATTTTGCTTTGCAGTTATAGGGTTCATTTGTTTTGATTCAAGAAGTTCATATAAAGAATTATCAATAGCTGAGGTTATTGAAATGATTGAGGCGGGTATCACTGCGATTTCATAAAGCAATGGCTCATTAACTAAGTATCGAACACGATTGAGTCTGTGCACGAAATCACCTTCATTTAAATTGAGTATTAACGCTTCTTTAGCAGAAGCCTTGCCTTCCTCTCTAAGAATAATTCTTGAGTAAGACTCAAGGCCTCTTTTTTTCATGTCAGCAGTAAAACTATTTAAAGAGGAAAGGTTTTTGTGAAGCGCAAGGTCAACATTTTCAGATACAACTGTTCCTGCTCCCTGTCTTTTAGTGAGCAGCCCAATTTCTACAAGTTGATCAATTGCTTTACGTACAGTGATACGAGACATTTTTAAATTAGTAGCCAAATCTCTCTCAGGCATAAGCGCATCACCTGGCTTTAAAATCCCCTCTTGGATTGCTCTATTTAGTGAGCGAGATAATTGTTTGTATAGGGACTCAGAACTATCATCAGATGGTCGTAAGAAGTTAATTAAATTGTCAATACTTGCCATATGATTTATTTTGGCTATTAGAATATAATAGCATTAAGAGATAAATTGGTATTTAATTGGTACTATTATATTATAATAGTTTAAACAAAGTCAATAACAAGTATATAAAAACTTAAAAGCTATATTATTAATAGATAAATCATTATTTATAGAGACAAAGTAGATTTTTAAAGTAAATGAAGCGCCATTTAATAATTATCAATAAATCTTATTTGCTTTTTATTTAATACTTGTTATATAATACCATTATATTACCAATTATTGTTAGACTAATTGCTCATTAAGTGCTGTAATTTGTCTATTTTGAAAAAGATAACTAAAGATGAATACAGCTGGTTTTGTGATGACAACATTAATCAATTCAGACAATTACTTTTGTTCAAGTTTGACAAATAATTCTTGTGAGTCGCTAGAGAATTTTATATTTTGTTTTAGCGTGCTTGCACCTACAAAAGCGATTGAGAATTGCAGAATTGTTAAAAGTTCAGGTGGTTATACGGAGTTATGCCATCCTGAAGAGTTTGTTTTAAAGCCTGGAGAAGAATGGAGTTTTCAATATGCCTATGAAGAATCTAGACATAAACCTATGAATCATCGATGGTCACCTCAGGGGTGTTTTTTAAAAAAAAATAATGGAGACCTTGTCAATCTCACAATGATAGATTTGGATCTTGAAAGAATCTCCTCCGTGGCGCCAGTTCCCAATTTTTCGGGAGATAAATTAAATTATGAATCCTTTAGATTGGTGCCACACCCTTATTCCTGGACTCCTAGTGTAGGTGTCTGCAACCTGTGTTCACCAATTAATGTAGCCTTTGATGATATTGAAATAATAAATAGTGCTTACCAATCCGCTTTAGATCTTGGAAGTCGATTAAATCTCGATCTTTTGTCTGAATCAGTAAATCAAATAAATGAAAAAGCAAACACATCTTTAAAACTTAAATTTCAAGATCTTCCTGATAACTCTTCCTACAAAATTACCATAACTAGTGATGTTGTTGAGATTGTGGCAGGTGATGAATCAGGTTTTTACTATGGCCTTGTCTCTTTGATTCAACTTGCCCAAAATTATCACCAATTAGTGCCGTGTGGCTCTATCTTTGATAAGCCTCGTTTTAGTTGGAGAGGGCAACATTTAGATACTGTTAGGCATTTTTATTCCATAAAAAGTTTATTGAAAATACTTGATTTAATGAGTCTTTTTAAACTGAATAAGTTTCATTGGCATGGAGTCGATGATGAGGCCTTTCGTTTTAAATTAGACAGTTATCCTGAAATTGCCATTGAAACTGCTAAAAGGGGAAATGATTTATTAGTGCCACCTGTTTTCGGCTCTGGATCGAATGCAACTGGAGGGTGTTATGACAAGGAGGATGTTGATAGAATTATAAAAAGAGCGTCAGCCAACTATATTGAAGTAATGCCTGAGTTTGATTTGCCAGGCCATAATATGTCGCTAATTCATCTATATCCAGAGATGAGGGATCCCGAAGATAAGAGTAATGAGGTTTCAGTTCAAGGTTATAGAGAAAACACATTGAATCCAGCAATGCCAGAAACAATAAAGATTGTTGAGGCCTTAATAGATGACCTTTGTAATCAGTTTCCAGGAGAGTACATTCACTTGGGTGGTGATGAAGTAGCTCCAGGAGCCTGGGAAAAATCTCCTAAAGTTCAAGCTTTAATGAAAGAACATAGACTCGACAATAGTAAAGATGTCGCCTCTTGGTTTATCAATAAGCTTTCAAAGCGAGTAGAGTTAAATAACAAAAAAACTGCCTCTTGGCAGGAGGCAGAAGATGGCAAATATCATGATGACAAGTCAGAGAAGTTGTTATTTTCATGGCAGAATCTTGAGTCTGGTTTGAATCTAGCAAGACAAGGTTATAAAGTGGTACTGTGTCCAGCTGAGCATATTTATTTTGACATGGCTCAAAGCAGAAACTATGCTGATCGAGGAGCAAATTGGGCAGCTGTAATTCCCATTGAGAGTACTGTTGATTGGCAAATTATTCCTGAAAATGAGCCGGAACTTGAATCTAATATTCAGGGTATTCAGGGACATCTTTGGTCTGAGACGATTCTAAAGGATAGTGAAATGGAGTCTATGTTGTGCCCAAGAATCCTTGGACTTTCAGAAAGTGCCTGGACATGTGATACAAACAGACGAAAAGGAGTTGAGCTGAGTAATTTAGCCAAAAATAGCTTTAGAGAATTGTTTGATAGGATTGGTTGGGACTATTATATAGCCGAAAATTTTGATATCATGGCAGACCCAGCAATGAAAATGGAGGCTTTTGCAGGTGAGTAATTTGATACAAATGTTTAAACCAAAAACGAAAGCGCAAACCACAACGCTTTTTGCGTGGGCATTGATTGCACCAGCCGCTTTGGTTATGTTTTGGGTTGTAGTTTGGCCTTTGTATGAAACTTTTCGCTTGTCTTTTACTAATTCCACTCTAGGTACACTTATGGGAGGCGCTGAATATGTGGGTTGGGAGAACTATGAAAAGGCAATTGGTGGTCGTAAATTTCCATCAATCGTAACAAGAACGTTTTACTGGATGTTTTTATCCGTTGGTTTAAAAGTTGTTTTAGGTTTGATAGGTGCTACTCTTTTGGCGAGCAACATAAGGGGTAGAGGAATATTCAGAGCATTAGTGATGCCACCTTGGATAGTTCCGATTGCTATTGGATGTTTCGGATGGTTGTGGCTCTATAATGGACATTTTGGTCTACTCTCAAATTTTGCTGAGATGGCTGGTATAACGGACGGTCCTTACAGTTTTTTAGCCTACAAGCAAAGCGCTTTTTATTCAGCAGTTGTGACCGATGTATGGATTGGAACACCCATGGTAACTTTGTTTTTTTTGGCTGCAATGCAAGGAGTTCCCAGAGATCTATATGAGGCTGCATATGTTGATGGCGCATCTCGTTGGTATCGCTTTCGAAGAATAACAATGCCTCAGATTATGCCTACAGTAATTTCCATGGCACTACTTTCTGCAATATGGACATTTAATTCATTTGAAATTATTTGGATCCTAACAGAGGGCGGGCCTCGTGGTGCAACAACAACATTAATTATTGACACCTTTAAAACAGCTATCTTTAGTTATAAATTTGGTGCTGGCGCAACTAGAGCAGTTCTTGTTTGCTTATTATTAGGTGTTTTCTCATTAATTTATTTAACTGTTTTGGGATGGGTAGGCAAAAAGTATGGCTATGCAGGTGTACAGAAATGATGGATAAATACTCATTACTCCAAAAGATAGGAATTTACACTTCTATTGCACTATTTATAACTTTTATGTTACTTCCATTTGTTGAAATGTTTATTGCATCATTGAGACCATTAACCCATTTATTTAGCCGACCTGAGGTTCCAGTTGGAGAGACAATGAGCTTTGTTGATTTTATGAGCAGGTTTTGGTCAGATAAAATGAGCTTTCAGGCTTATAGAGATATGTGGGTAACAGTCCCTCAATTGCCTCGCTATATATTTAATAGCGTATTTTTAGCGACTGCTGTTACTTTTATTTCGTTGTGTTTTGTGATACCTGCTGCATACGCCTATGCACGTTTTAGTTTTAAAGGCAAGTCTGTCAGTCTCACACTTTTTCTAGCAGTTAATATGTTTACTGGCGCGGTTCTACTGATTCCTTTATATAAATTATTGAGAATGTATGGCCTTTTAAATACTTATTGGGCGATGATTATTCCGGGTGTAGCATTTTTAATACCACAAGGCATTTGGCTTCTTAAAACATTTTTAGAGAAAATACCTTACGAGCTAGAAGAGGCAGCTTTTGTAGACGGCGCTTCTAGACTTTATACACTGCGACGTGTAATATTGCCTTTAGCGGTACCTGGTTTAATTGTTGTTGGTATTGCTATTTTTATTGGTGCTTATGCACAGCAATTTTTATTTGCGATCACATTTAACCAGAATAGGGACTATATGCCTCTCCCAGCTGGAATTTTTGAATTTATTGGTTATCAAACAGTCTTGTGGAATGAAATGATGGCTGCAAGTCTTGTTGGAGTTCTGCCCGTGTTGTTTATTTTCCTGTTTATGCAGAAACATCTCATAGCAGGTTTAACTTCAGGAGCAGTAAAGGAGTGAGAATGAAAAAACTCACAAATAGTATTACTAGTTTCGATTTTTCATTCTAGTAATTTGTTGTAAATAGAAAAGGAGAAGTAAATGAAAAATATAAAAAAAGCAATCCTCTTGGCTTTTATTGGCGCAGGTTTAATGGCACCAGTCCAGGCTGAAGAGGTACATGCGATAATTTGCGGCGGTGAAATCCGTCCTGCTGATCAAGTAGTGTTCGATGCCTTTGAGGCGAAATACTCTGGTGTTAAAGTAAATGCTGAAGCAGTTCCGTGGGGCACGTGTCAAGATAAATCTATGACGCTTGCTGCTGCTGGTGATCCAGTTGGTTTAGCTTATATTGGATCTCGTACGTTAAAGCAACTTGGTCGAAGTGGGTTAATTGTGCCAGTTGACATTTCTGACGAAATGCAGGCATTGTATCAACCTGGCGTTCTTGCTACCGTTTCCGATGGAGGTCAATTTTGGGGTTACCCACATGCCTTCTCTACGAAAGCACTATTCATTAACTGTGGTTTAGTTGAAGCAGCGGGTGAAGCTTGTGTTGCACCTAGAACTTGGGAAGGGCTTTACAATATGGCCAAGGCTGTTAATGACAATACTTCAGCTGCAGGTATTGGTTTAGCTGCTAGAGACTTTGACAACACCATGCACCAATTCCTTAACTACCTATATAGTAATGGCGGTACTGTAAGTAATGCAGATACTGGTGAGATAACTTTTAACAGTCCTGAAACTGTTGAAACACTTGCCTTTATTGGTAAATTAGCTGGTGTTGCACAGGAAGGCCCTAGTGGTTATGAGCGTTCTCAACTGACTCAGCTCTATAACGATGGTCAGATTGGAATGTATATCAATGGTCCATGGGGTGGAGGTCAGCACAATGATAATATTGCTGAAATCGTTGTCCCTGTTCCTGCAGGTCCAAGTGGCTCAAGTGGAACATTATTGATTACTGACTCTATGGCAGTCTTTAAAGGCTCTGCAAATGAGGATCTAGCAATGGAGTTGGCTCAAATGATGACATCTGGTGAGGCTCAGTATGATCTTGATATGAGCTGGGGTTTAACGCCGATTCTGCAATACGAGAAGATGAGGGATGATGTTTACTATTCAACTGACTATTGGCAGACGTTTGTTGAGCCAATTGGCAGAGGTGGACCAGAGCCAATGTTTGAAGACTTTAAAGCACTTCAAGCAGGAATTAATGGCGCTATCCAAGGCATAATCTTGGGTGATGGTTCTGCTGCTGATCTAGTAGCAGAAGCTTCAGAAACTCTAGCAGAGGGTCTGTAAGTTAATTAATTAACTGTGTCAGGGGCAATGAAAATTGCCCCTGATTTTATAAGGCTAACCCTAAAAGTATGTTGACCTATCATCACACTTTCAAGGTTTGCTTTAATTTAAGTAGAAGTATCATTTTGAAATACGCATGAATTTGCATTTTTATTAAGGAAGAAAGTATGGCAACAGTGAAACTGGAAAACATCTATAAAAGTTTTGGCGAAACTGAGGTTTTGTTTGATATCAGCCTTGAAATAAATGACAAGGAGTTTGTCGTTTTTGTTGGGCCATCAGGCTGCGGAAAAACAACCTTGTTGAGAATTATTTCAGGACTGGAAGAGACAACAAGTGGAAGTGTTATCATTGATGATAAAGATGTTTCTAGCGCTCCTCCAGTTGAGAGAGGGATATCGATGGTTTTTCAATCTTATGCCCTATATCCCCATCTTTCAGTATTTGAAAACATAGCCTTTCCTCTTAGAGTTGCAAAGGTTAGTGAAAAAGAACTGGAAGAAAAGGTATTTAAAGCAGCTGATATTCTACAGCTTAGGGATCGTTTAGACTTTAAGCCTGGACAGCTTTCTGGAGGGCAGCGTCAGCGAGTTGCTATTGGTCGATCTATTGTGAGGGATCCAAAAGTATTCCTTTTTGATGAGCCTTTATCTAATTTAGATGCAGCCCTTAGAGGAGATATGAGAGTAGAGCTAGCAAAGTTACATCAAAATTTAAAAACAACCATGATTTATGTTACTCACGATCAAATTGAAGCGATGACAATGGCTGATAAAATAGTTGTCTTGCATGATGGTGTTATTGAGCAAGTAGGATCGCCAATGGATTTATATCACAACCCTAAAACAAAATTTGTTGCTGGGTTTATTGGCCAACCAAATATGAATTTTCTTAAAACAAGCGATACAGATATTAAACAGAAAAAATTATCTGTAAATATTGAAGAACTCACTTTAGACTTGGCTGTTGACGTTTCAGATATAAAAGCAGGTGACGAAGTAGATATTGGAATCAGGCCAGAAGACCTGGTTGTTTCTTCTAATAAAGGCGGAGCCCCGATGACTGTAGATGTTGTTGAACACATAGGGGCAACAGTAATACTGTATGGCACTGTTTTGGGTAATAGTGATTTTTGTGCTGTTCTCCCAAGTGACTCTGTTGTTAAACCAGGTGACACCGTTAATCTAACTTTAGATCCTCTCAAATGTCACGCTTTTGATTCATCGGGTCAAGCCCTTTTAAAGAGTTAAATAGATAGATAAGGAGCAAATCATGCGGACAGGTATTGTTGGCTTAGGGCTCAGAGCTGGAAATGTTCTAAAGATGATTAAGCAGGAAATGCCTGAACTTGAATTAGTAGGATACGTTGATCCTAATCCTTGCGGCTTATCAATAATAGAGGAACATGCAAGTCAATTAAACCAATTTGAAAGCCTTGCGCACATGATTAATGAGAGTGAACTCGATTTGCTTTGGGTTGCATCGCCAAATCATCTTCATTTAGAGCACATTCAGTTGGGACTTGAGGCGGGGCTAAAGGTTTTTTCAGAAAAACCAATAGTAACTACTAAAGAAGACAGTTTTGAGCTTGCAAAGTTAATCAAAGAATATGGTGAAAACCAACTCATTGTTGGTCTTGTTTTGCGCTACTCAGTCCATATGAGAGAAATGAGGCGGGTCTTGGATGCGGGAACCTTAGGAAGTATCACTTCTCTTGAGGCAAACGAACATATTGCGCCTTACCATGGCTCCTTTTTTATGAGAGATTGGAGAAGGCTAGAAAAATACTCTGGCGGATTCATGTTAGAAAAATGTTGTCACGATATTGACCTCTACAACAGTATTGTTGGCGAGAGACCATTAAGGGTTGTAAGTTTTGGAGGAAGAAATAATTTCATTCCTTCAGAGGCCCCATCAGGGAATGAGCATGATACTGTCTATCAAAAAAAACACTCCTATTGGGAAAATGTTGACAACCCATTTACAAGTGATGCTGATATTATTGACCATCAAAATGCATTAATTGAGTATCCAAATCAAGTGACCTTTTCTTTCCATACAAGCATCAATGTGCCTGATGAGCAGAGGCGTTTTTGTGTCATTGGAAGTCGCGGAATGGCCGAGGGAGATTTTGGTCGTGGAGGTCTTAAAATAACTGATGCTAGAACAGGTGATTGTCTTGAAGAGCATGATTTTAGTTATCCAAGCACTCCTGGCTCAGGAAACTACCCGTCACACTATGGCGCTGATCAATTAATGTGTGAAGATATTGTTGGATTTCTTAGAGGAAGTTTAAGTTCTTTGCCTGTTGGTCCTAAAGAGGCAATTGTTGCGGGCCTTGTTGCTATGGCAATAGATGAAAGTATGAAGACAAGTCAGATTGTTGATATGACTAAGACTTGGCAAAAACTTGATTCGTTATATTAAAGGAGTTTGTTTTGATTAAAGGTATAAGTTATCTTTCATTCGAGAATGGTTTGTCTAATAATGAGTCTATTGAGTCTGCTTTAATTCAAACCCAATCTAATGGATTTAAAGCGCTAGAACTGTCGGTATCTAATGAGGGCGTCATAAACACCAATTTATCAGAGAGTGAGTGCATTGCAATCCGTCAAAAAATTAATGATTCAGGTGTATTTGTTGACAGTATTGCAACAGGAATGAGTTGGGGTATCAGTCCTACTAGTGACGATGCAGGTGTAAGAAAAAACTCTATTAAGCTTCACCAAGATGCAATTAAGGTCGCCAGCCACCTCGAGTGTAAAGCTTTATTGTTCGTTCCTGGCGTCGTAAAAAGTCCAATTTCTCCTGAAATCGTTCGTTACGATAGAGCCTTGGATAGACTTAGAGAGGCCATTAATCAATTGCTTCCTATTGCAGAGAATCTAGATGTTGACTTATGCATGGAGAACGTTTGGAATGGGTTCTTTTATTCGCCTATAGAGCTTAGAGACTTTGTAGACTCTTTTGAGTCTGATAAGCTTGGTGTTTATTTAGATATAGGGAATTTAATTGGTTATCAACAGCACCCACCCCACTGGATTGAGCTTCTAAACTCAAGAATAAAAAGGGTTCAAATTAAAGATTTTCAAGAAAACTTTGACTGGACTGGTAGTTTTAGTTTTTGTGATATTGGAGCAGGAGACGTTCCATGGAAAGAAACAGTATCTGCTTTAGAATCCATTCAATATAAAAATACTATTATTGCTGAAATGTTGCCTTGGGATGAAACAATTTTGTCTCGGACATCTGTGGCTATGGATCAAATATTTGATTTCAAATAAACTAGTTTAGAAATAAATAATATGAGTAAAAAATTAAAAGTTGGAATCATTGGGCTTGGGAGTATGGGCTCAACTCACCTAGATATTTATTCCAAAATAGAAGATGTTGAGGTCATCGCTATTGCTGATTCAATCCAGAGTAGACTGGATGGCTCAACTAAGGCTGAAGGCAATATTAGTGGTCAGGCAGAAGGGGGCGTCTTTGGCCTAAGTGTGAAAAAATATCTTGATGGAATGGATCTCATTAATAATTCTGATATTGATATAGTTGATATATGTGTTGGCACAAACCTTCATTATATTTTTGTAGAAGCAGCACTTGCCAAAAATAAGCATGTGTTGGTTGAAAAGCCATTGGCTAGAACATACGAGGAGGCTAAAAAAATTATTCAGTTAGCCGAAGGCTCTACATGCAATATTATGTCCGCAATGTGTCTAAGATATTGGCCAGCATGGGTTTTTCTTAAGGAGGCAATTGAAAATTCAACATATGGAAAATGTTTATCACTAAACTTTAGACGGCAGACAAGTTTTCCTAGCGGTGCTTTTTATTCAGATGATAATCAGTGTGGTGGTGCACTTCTCGATCTCCATGTGCACGATACTGACTTCGTAAACTACTGCTTAGGGTTGCCAGATGCCGTCTTTAGTCAAGGCTACAAAGGCTCAAGTGGGGGTATTGATCATGTGGCTACAAATTATATTTTTAATAAGACAAATGCATCTCCTCTAGTAATCTCTGAGGGTACTTGGACTATGCAAGAAGGATATGGCTTTAATATGTCATATACAGCCAACTTTGAAAATGGCACGCTCAGCTATCTTTTAGAGGAGGAGGAAACATTAAAACTATTTAGAAATGGACACGAGCCTGAAAGTATAAAGTTAAAAGAAGGCATGGGTTACGAGTTTGAAATTCGAGCTTTTATTGATGAAATCTTATCGGGAAATAAGACTAATTTAGATCTATTGAGTCAAGCAGCTAAAACAATTGCAATTATAGAGGCTGAGAAAATCAGTATTGAAAGTCGCTCGGTTGTTTCTATAAAGGCCTAAACTGAAACAACAAATTCCGAAATAATTTTATACTAGTAGGTTCCAAGCTTATAGTCGTCCCATACTTGCTGTGCAAGTGCGCCAATATATTGATCGTTATTTTCTAAAGCTTGTTTGATCCAAAACCTTGCCTCTAAGAAGTTTTTATCATCACCTTTTCCAAGTATGTACATTCTTCCAAGATTGTATTGAGCTGGAGCATCACCCTGTTCAGCTGCTTTAATAAACCAACTAAAAGCAAGTTTGTCATTTTGAGCAGCCCCTTGCCCCCTTAAGTAGAGGTTACCCAAGTTATATTGGGCATTAACATTCCCCTGTTCTGCAGATTTTTTATACCACTTGATTGCCTCTTTGAAATCTTGCACAGTGCCTTTGGCATTTGCATGCATCCAGCCAAGATTATATTGTGCTCTTGCGTTTCCGTCTTTAGCAACTTGAGTCCATTCAAGAATAGCTACTCCATAGTCACCACTTGAATATGCTCTTTGACCATCTAAGTAGTCAGCCGATGCATTTAATGTAAAGAATAAGGAGCATATAAAAGCTAATAAAGTACGATTTTTTGACATTATCTTCCTTTTATTTTGTGCGTTTTTGATAGTTAAAATCTAATACCAAATATATTAACATAATTGTATTTAGATATGCAGGTTTGAAAGACTCCAATATTCATAATGAGTAAGTTAAATCACTATAGAATATATTGGATAGATTATTAATGTTGCCCCTCATTCATCGATACGTTAATCATTAAAACAGTCAATAAATAGATATGTTGAATAATAAGTTAAAGGTTTTTGTTTTATTGTTTGTATGCCAATTTTTTATTACCACTCATTCTGTGGCTAATGACATAAGAATTGCTGTAGCTAGTAATTTTTATCCAACAATGAAGGCAATTGTTGAGCAATTTGAGTTTGAAGCTATTGACCCTTCTATAACTAATAAAATCGTTCTGATTCCTGGATCTTCTGGGAAACATTATGCACAGGTTATAAATGGCGCCCCATTTGATATATTTTTCTCTGCTGACAAAACTAGACCCGTCTTACTTGAGCAGCAAGGATTAGTTAAGAATGAATCTAGATTTACTTATGCCTTGGGTAAACTTGCTTTATGGAGTTCAATTCATGGATTTGTCGATCCAAAAGGGCAGGTCCTTTACGATAAAAATTTTCGATTTTTAGCAATAGCTAACCCTAAAATTGCTCCTTATGGGATAGCAACTATGGAGACATTAGTTTCAATGAGGCTGTGGAAAAAAATGGATAAAAAATTGGTCAAAGGTGAAAATATTGCCCAAGCATTTCAATTCATTGATAGTGGCAATGTGGAGCTTGGTTTTGTCTCATTCTCACAATTAATGAGACCTAATTTTTCTGCAAAAGGGTCTTTTTGGGAGGTTCCTCAGTCATTATATAATCCTATAGAACAGCAAGCAGTTCTCTTAAGAGATAGTAAACTTGGAAGAAGTTTTTTAGAGTTTGTGCAGACTGATAAAGCCTTAAATATTATCTCAAAATTTGGATATGACTTACCATAATGTTGAATGAATTAGATTTTTCTGCAATTATCGTCACCATTAAATTAGCCTTGGTCAGTACAGTTATATTAATTTTAATTGGAACTCCGATTGCCTGGTGGCTATCCCAAACTAAGTTTAAATTTAAAGCAGTATTTGAGGCAATTATAGCCTTGCCACTGATACTTCCACCGACAGTACTAGGTTTTTATTTGCTTATAACACTTGGATCTAATGGACCGATTGGAAGGCTTTTAGAATCTCTTGGGGGAAGTTCAATAGCATTTACCTTTAGCGGTTTAGTCATAGGCTCTGTTATTTATTCCATGCCTTTTGTAGTTCAACCACTTCAAAATTCCTTTAATTCTGTTGGAAGAGCTCCTCTGGAGGTAGCTGCAACATTAGGCGCGTCAAAAATCGATCGCTTTTTTTCAGTTGCTGTTCCTTTAGCGCGCTCTGGCTTTATTACTGCCGCAGTGTTGGGGTTCGCTCATACGGTAGGAGAATTTGGTGTTGTTCTAATGATAGGTGGCAATATTCCAGGTGAAACAGGAGTACTGTCTATCGCAATTTACGATCATGTTGAGGCAATGGAATATGGACAAGCTCACTTGTTAGCGGGGGGCTTGCTTGCTACATCATTTCTAATGCTTATATTTGTTTATATCATTAATCATCACTTTTCAATTATGAGGAGTAAAGATAAGTGATTGAATGCAAAATAAAAATTCATTTAGACGGCTTTATCCTTGATGCTAACTTTAGTATTCCTGATAGGGGCATAACTGTGGTTTTTGGCGCTTCAGGATCTGGTAAGACAACCCTATTAAGAGCTATCGCAGGACTTGAAAAGAGTGATGATGGTTATCTTAAGGTTGGTGAATCAGTTTGGCAGAATGGTAATAATTTTTTGGCAACGCATAAAAGACAGATTGGCTATGTCTTTCAAGATGCTACATTATTTGAACACCTGGATGTCGAGGGCAACCTCGGTTACGTTATTAAGAGAACAACAGGATTAAAAGTAGATTTTATAGAGTCTGTATTTAATTTATTAGAAATAAAAGCCTTGCGCAATAGAGCAACAAGCCAGCTTTCCGGAGGAGAGAGGCAGCGAGTTGCAATTGCAAGAGCCTTATTGGCTCATCCTAAAATTCTACTTTTAGACGAGCCATTGTCCGCTCTTGATTTAAAACGTAAAAACGAAATTCTGCCTTACCTTGATTCTATTCATAATGACTTAGAAATTCCAATCCTTTATGTGACTCATTCCCATGATGAAATGTCAAGGTTAGCTGATTATCTTCTTCTTATTGAAGATGGAAATATTATAGGTAAAGGTCCAGTAAATGATATGTTGACTCGACTTGATATGCCCTTATCTCATGGAGGTGATGCAGTATCAATAATTGAAGCGAAGGTAATGGGTCACGATACAGAATTTAATCTAATGCATTTGGAGTTTTCAGGGGGACAGTTTGTAGCTCCAGATAATGATTTGCCAGTTCAAACTAAAGTTAGAATTAGAGTTGCAGCGCGTGATGTGAGTCTAACAAAATCTAAACAGATCGATACAAGTATTTTGAATATTTTCCCAGCGATAGTTCAGGAGATAGTGACTGAAGGCGAAGCACAAGTAATGGTTCGCCTAAAGATTAAAGAGACAATTCTACTTGCATGTATAACTCGTAAATCATCCTCTAAGCTAGGATTGGAGCAGGGAAATAAGGTTTTTGTTCAAGTCAAAAGTGTGGCAATACTGTCTTAATTAGCCTCAATGTTAGCTCGAAGCCTTGTTATCGGTCGCTCATCGATATAGACATGAATCAGTGCAGTAATTGCCGCAATAATTGCTGCCCACCACCAGACTTGATTATAAGAGCCTGTTGTATCAAAGAGATAACCTCCAAGCCAAACCCCTGTAAATGAGCCAATTTGATGGTTTAGAAAAACGATACCGTAAAGTGTGCCCATAAATCTTAAGCCAAACATTTGGGCAACTAATCCTGATGTGGGGGGGACTGTTGCAAGCCAAAGAAGACCTGTAGCAAAAGAAAACGCATAAATTGTAAAAGTTGAAATCGGCGTTATAAGGAATAAAACAATGACAATTGATCTAGCTGCATAGATAAAAGTAAGAATCCATTTTTTTGAATAGATTCCTGAAAGATGTCCAGAAATAAGTGAGCCAAAAATATTGCAAAGGCCAATAATAGATAAACTCGCAGCAGCAACCGAGCTGTCAAAACCCTTGTCCGCGAGATAGGATGGCATATGAACAGTAATAAAAGCAAGCTGAAACCCACAAACAAAAAAACCAGCAATTAGTAACCAGTAGTGAATATGACCTGAAGCTTCATTGAGAGCTTCTTTTAGTGTCTGAGATGGTTCATTATCTATAGCAGTATTCTTGATTTCATCACCTTTAAATACAGGCGAGAAAAGAATCATTGAGAGCGCTCCAATCGCCATAATAACAAGGGCTGTTTGCCATCCATAAGCAACTAGAAACTCTCTTGCAACAGGGATAAGCAAGAATTGACCTGCAGATCCAGCTGCAGTTCCTATTCCTAATGCGAGAGCTCTTTTTTCTGGTGAAACCATTCTTGCCATAGCTGGGAGCACCACCCCTAAACCAGTTCCTGCAATGCCCATACCAATAAGAATTCCTGCGCCTATATGAAGACTCATAAAGCTATCTGAATTGGCAGTAATATAGAGGCCTAGTGAATAAAAAATAGTTCCGACTATGATGACTCGAGACGTTCCAAATTTATCTGCAAATGCTCCAGCAATAGGCTGAAATAATCCCCAAAAAAGATTTTGAAGGGCCAACGAGAATGCAAAAACTTCTCGGCCATATCCAAATGTTTCTGAAACGGGCTTAAGAAATAAGCCAAGGGATGACCTAAAGCCAAAATTAATAGCCAAAAGTAAACAAGCAAGTGCAATTGCTAAACTAATTATTTTTTTATGTTGAGCCATGTTTTTTTGCCGTAAACCTCGCACAGTATAACCACTATTATTTGACGAGTATGCGCATTAGTATTAATATATATTCTATTAGATAGTTATATCTTATAAAGGAGTTTGTTGATGCGCGTTTTGGTTTTTCAGCATGTTGATTGTGAACATCCTGGCTCATTGAGGCATTTTCTGGCTGAGGATGGAATTGCATGGGACCCTGTGTATCTTCATCGTGGAGACCAGATTCCTAGTTTTGATAATTATGATGCGCTCTGGGTTATGGGCGGACCGATGGATGTATGGGACATTGAAGAAAATCCTTGGTTGGTTGATGAGAAGGCTGCAATTAGGCGCTGGGTAGTTGATTTAGGTAAACCTTATCTTGGATTATGTCTGGGGCATCAGTTACTTGCAGATGCATTGGGCGGCACATGTGGCCCACAAAAAGTTCCTGAAATTGGAGTACTTGAGATTGAATTAACAGAAGAGGGAAAGGAAGACCCACTGTTTCATGGAACATCTGCCAAGCAGCAATGCCTTCAATGGCATTCTGTTCGTGTTGCACAGGCTCCAGAAGGCGCGATAGTATTAGCTAAGTCGGATGCATGTTCAATTCAAGCAATGCGTATTGGCACTAATGCATGGTCTATGCAATATCATGTGGAGATCGAATCAGATACTGTGGATAATTGGGGGGCGATTCCAGCTTATGCAGAAGCGCTTACTAATACATTGGGAGAAGGTGCTCTATCAAATCTTAAAAAAAATACTGATGAAAATATGAATCAATGCTTAAGTTGCGCTAGACAAATTTATGATAACTTTATGAGTGAGATAGTATAGTTTTTTTCAATTTTTAGTTGCTTATTATTTCATGTATTTTGAACAGAAAAATATTACCTAATTACAATAACTTAAAGGCATAAATACTGTAATTTTTTTCTCCAATATGAAAAAAGTTTAAAATGTAAACTTAATGATTGACATCGAATTTAATTCAAGGTATCTTTCCGGTTTTTAAGAGTTATATATTCCATACAACTAGGGGTTATACAATGAGTGATGAAGACGATTTTGACCTGAATGATCTTGATGACAAAGAGCTAGTAGAGCAAATTCAAGATGACCTGTATGATGGTCTTGATGCTGAGGTAACTGAAGGTACCGAAATTCTCCTTGCACGGGGTTGGGATGCTAATGATGTTTTGGGTGAAGCACTTGTTGGCGGAATGAAGATTGTTGGGATTGACTTTAGGGATGGCATTCTATTTGTTCCTGAAGTTTTAAAGTGTGCTGGTGCTATGAAGGGTGGAATGAAGATTCTAAGACCAATACTTGCTGAATCGGCAGAAGATACATCGCTTGGAAAATTTGTAATCGGAACCGTTAAAGGCGATATTCATGATATTGGTAAAAACTTAGTTGGCATGATGTGCGAAGGAGCTGGCTTCGAAGTGATTGACTTGGGAATTAATAACCCTGTAGAAAACTATCTTGAAGCAGTAGATACGCATGAGCCGGTTATTGTTGGAATGTCAGCATTACTGACTACAACTATGCCTTATATGGGTGTTGTTGTTGAGGAGATGGAAAAAAGAGGTTTACGTAAAGATGTCCATATTATGTGTGGTGGTGCGCCACTGAATCAAGAATTTGCTGACTCTATCGGTGTTCCAGCTTATGGCCGTGACGCTGCAAGAAGTGCTGAAATGGCCGAAGAGCATGTTCGTGGTCTGAGTAAAAAACGTGCACACAGGTAAGGAAGACGCCAGTGACAATAAAAAAAGATTAGTATTAGGTTGTGGTGCGCTTGTTTATGATCTTTTAAGATTAATAAAGCAAAATCCATCATTTTCAGATAAAGTCAATCTTCAATGTTTACCCGCTGGTTGGCATAACTCCCCCCAATTAATTGCACCAGGTGTGGAGGATTATTTATCAAAAAATGCTCATCTTTATAAGGAAATATATATTGCTTATGCTGATTGTGGAACGGGCGGCGCACTTGATAGGGTTATCACCAAGTACAAAGCGAAGCGAATTGACGGTGCACATTGTTATGAATTTTTTGCTGGTACAGATGTGTTTGAGACACTATCAGAAGAGGAGATAGGAACTTTTTATTTAACAGACTACTTGGTAAAAAATTTTAATAGAATAATGATTAAAGGGCTTGGACTTGACAAGCATCCAGAACTTTTTAAGGTTTATTTTGAGCATTATAAAAAATTAGTATATTTAGCTCAAACTGAAAATGAACAGTGGCAAAAAGATGCTGCTCAGTATGCTAAAGATTTTGGATTTGAGTATGAGTATAGATTGGTTGGTACAGGTAGTTTAGATTCGGTGTTTGAAGAAATTGATATAATGCCTATAGAGGCGAAAGAATAGATAATTATGTATAGAGCAAGGGTTTTTGCAAGTAAACATGCTAGAGGTTACGAGGCAGTATACAAAGCTTCATCGCCTCTAATATTGTCGTCTCTAAAAATAATAGATAAGTTTACAAAAGGAAAACTAGATAAACCTATAACCTGGCTAGAAAAACAGATTAAAGGCATTCTTTTTGATTGTCAGATGTGTGGTAACTGTGTGCTTTCAACCACCGGAATGACTTGCCCAATGAATTGCCCTAAAACCCTTAGAAATGGACCTTGTGGAGGTGTTCGTGAGAATGGAAACTGTGAGGTAAAATCTGAAATGAGGTGCGTATGGGTTGACGTATGGAGTGGTTCAAAAAAAATGAAAAATAATCTTGAAATTCAAGAGATTCAATTTGCAGTTAATTATGAGCATCTAGGAACTAGTGCTTGGATTAGACTTTCAAAAGAAAATAATCAAAATAATTAGTAAAGAGTTATGAGTATTTCAGAAAAAAATAACCAAGACTATAGGTTTTATCCAGGAGAGTTATTGCCAGAGCTCGAAGGGCACATTTCTCGAGGTAGATTTGAGCGCGTACTTAGAAATGGTGACTTTGTCGTGACCTCTGAACTTGCTCCGCCAGATTCATCAGATAAAACCATGGTTTTTAAAGAAGCTACCCTATTTGATAATGTTGTTGATGCTATAAATGCAACGGACGGATCTGGCGCTAACTGTCATATGTCTAGCGTGGTAGTTTGTGCGTTACTAAGCTATATTGGCTATTCCCCAATTATGCAGATTTCTTGTCGAGATAAGAATCGAATAGCAATCCAAGGAGACATTTTAGGTGCTGGTGCTCTGGGTATTTGCAATGTTCTAAGTCTAACAGGAGATGACGTCAGTGCTGGCGACCATCCTGAAGCAAAGCGGGTGTTTGATCTAGATAGTATAAGTCTATTGACGTTAATTAATAAAATTCGAGATGAGGGGACTTTTTTGAGTGGAAGACATATCGATACCCCCCCTCAAATGTTTGCTGGCACTACTATTAATCCTTTTGTACCCCCAATTCAATCTAAAGCATTGCAACTTGAAAAAAAAATTAATGCTGGAGCTGATTTTATTCAAACACAGTATTGTTTTGATATGCCAATGTTAAAAGAATTTATGTCTGAGGTGGTCGATAGAGGCTTGACTGAAAGAGCCTTTATCTTACCTGGTGTAGGTACCTTAGCTTCAGCCAGAACAGCGAGATGGATGAAGAATAATGTTCCTGGTGTGCATATACCAGATTCAATTATTAAGCGCCTTGAAGGTGCTGAGGATCAAAAGAAAGAGGGTCAGAAAATTTGTGTTGAACTTATGCAGCAAGTAAAAGAGATAGAGGGAGCAAGTGGGGTCCATGTGATGGCATATAAACAAGAAAAATATGTCGCTGAAATGGTAAAAGAGTCTGGTGTTTTAGGTAATAGAAAGCCATGGGCACCTAGTGATGAACAATAATTAATAGAAGGGAGTAAGTAAATTGGCAACAACAACACTATCATCAGCATCAAAAGAAGTAACGATCGGTTTTGGTTATCCATTTGTCATGATTGGAGAGCGCATAAACCCAACAGGAAGAAAAATTTTAGCTGCAGAAATGAAAGAAGGAGACTACTCTCGTGTTATTGCAGATGCAATTGCTCAAGTAGAGGCGGGTGCCCAAATGCTTGATGTTAACGCAGGTATTCCATTAGCTGATGAGCCAGCAATATTGGCAGAGTCTATAAGACGCGTTCAGGCTGTTGTGGACGTTCCTATATCAATTGACTCCTCGATTATTGAAGCACTTGAATCAGGTTTGGCCGCTTACCAAGGTCGGGCCCTAGTCAATTCAACAACTGGCGAGACAGAGGTTTTGGAACGAGTGCTACCTCTTGTGAAAAAATACGATGCAGCGATTGTTGCAATTTCTAATGATGAAACTGGTATTAGTGAAGATCCAAATGAAAGATTTAAAGTTGCTAAAAAAATTGTTGAACATGCTGCAGACTATGGAATTAAGCCAGAAGATGTAGTTGTTGATCCATTGGTTATGCCAATTGGTGCCATTTCTCAGGCCGGAAATCAAGTTTTTGAGCTAGTCAGAAAACTTCGTAGTGAATTAAAGGTAAATACAACTTGTGGAGCTTCAAATGTAAGTTTTGGCTTACCTCAAAGAAGTGGAATTAATAATGCTTTCTTGCCAATGTTAATTGCAGCGGGAATGACCTCTGCTATTGTTAACCCTTTGCATCCAGAACTTGTCCAAGCGATTAGAGCAGGAGATGTTTTGACAGGAGTGGATGATGGATGTGCTAAATGGATATCAGCCTATAAAGAGAAGCCAAAAGAGGGTGAGAATCCTAGGGAAGGAAGAAGAAGAAGGAGACGCACATAGATTATGCCTAGTAAAGAGTACAAGGGGTCTTGTGTATGTGGACAGACTACCTATATAGCTTTTGATTTGAATGATATCTCCTATTGCCACTGCGAACAGTGTCGAAAGATGACAGGACACTTTATGGCTGCATCTCAAGTGAGTCGTGAAAATATTAAAATCAAGGGTAAGATAAAGTGGTTTTATACACATGAAGGCTCAAGGCATGGTTTTTGTGATAACTGTGGTGCAAATATGTTTTGGCAAAATGACAACAAGCCAACTATAAGTGTTACAGCAGGAAGTATCGAAGATTCTAAAGAATTAGGCACCTGGCACCATATATTTACTGAAGAAAAAGGATGTTATTATATTATCAACTCTGATGAACCTCAAAGTGAAGGTTATGGTGATAGCAAAATAGATGAGTAATAATAAAGATGGACGATAATTATCAAGTATGTTTCACTCCTTCGGGTCGCCAATTCAAGGGTGAGTTTGGTGATACATTATTACAGGTTGCACAAGATGCAGGAGTGGCTATTCGTTCACTATGTGGTGGCTATGGTCAGTGTCATCAGTGCTGGATAGAGGTTTCTGAAGGAAAGCATTCAAAATTTGGTGTGAAGTGTGAACCTGAAAACGTGAGCGCTGTTACAAGACTTGAGAAACAATTAATACAAGATAACCCAACATACAAAGGTAAGAGATTAGCCTGTCAATCATGTATCCAGGGTGATTTAGTAATTGATGTTCCAGAAGAAAGTCAAGAACACAAAGCCTACATTAGTAAAAAAAATGCGGCTCAGAATTATTCGATTTCTAGCTCAATAAGTCTCATTGATTGCACACTAGATGAGGCAACTCTGGATGAAAATCCTTCTGCTTCAGAAAACCTTATTTCTCAGCTTGCAAAACAAGGCATCAATGCCATCATTGACTTTAGTTTGTTAAGAGATCTTCAACCACTCATTCATCAAAGTAAAGGCGATCTAACTGTCGCAGTTCGGGACAATAATCAAATAGTTGCCGCTTATCCTAAAGGCACACATCAAATCCTAGGGGGTGCAATTGACATTGGTTCAACCACTTTAGCGCTTTATGTTTATAACCTATTAAATGGTCAATTGGTTTATGAATCTTCAGCAATGAATCCACAAATTCGTTTTGGCGAAGATTTAATGAGTCGAGTCTCTTATGTCATGATGAATAAGGGTGGTGATGAAAAATTAACTGCTGCTGTTAGAGGCAAGATCACTGAAATGCTCCATGAGGCATGTAAAAATTTAGAAACGGAATGGAATAAACTTCTAGAAGTTGTATTGGTTGGAAACCCAATTATGCACCATATATTTTTTGGAATCTCCCCAGTTGACTTAGGCCAGGCCCCTTTCACTCTTTCAATAAGGAGCTGGCTAGATGTTGATGCTAAAGATTTGGGTTTTGATCTTTATCCAAAAACTCGGTTATCTTTCTTGCCCTTGATTGCAGGCCATGTCGGTGCTGATACCGCTGCAGCTTATCTTAGTCAAATTGATACAATGCATTCTGAAACAACCTTGCTAGTTGACATTGGTACAAACGCTGAAATCATGCTCTCTAAGGGAGGCAAGGTATATGCTACTTCATCACCAACAGGTCCTGCATTTGAAGGAGCTGAAATTAGTTCTGGCGTCAGGGCAACTTATGGTGCTATTGAGAGAGTTAGGATAGATAAAGAAACTTTAAAGGTTCGATTTAAGGTAATCGGTTGTGATGCTTGGTCAGATGAGCCCGACTTTGAGCTCGTTCAAATGAAGGCAGTTGGAATTTGTGGAAGCGGTATTATTGAGGCAATTGTTGCATTCGCAGAAGCAGGTATTATCGACCAGGGTGGTCTTTTTGTTGAATCAATTGCCCCTGAACTTTTTTCAAAAAAAGGAAACACAACCCGATTTTTATTAGTTGATCAAGGCGATAAATCGATCTATATTGAACAAGTGGATATTCGATCTATTCAACTAGCTAAGGCCGCACTATCAGCTGGCGTATCAATATTGATGGACTACCTTGATTGTGACCATTTTGACAAAATATTATTAGCAGGTGCTTTTGGAGCTCATTTAGATGCTAGGTATGTTGCTTTATTGGATATTATTCCAACATCAACGGCAGAAAAAATAGTTTCAGTAGGCAATGCTGCTGGAATTGGAGCCAGTGCAGCATTGTTGGATGTTAATAAACGACAAACAATTATTGAGGCGGTAGATAAGGTTGTGAAAATTGAAACTGCCACAGAACCAAAGTTCCAAGAGTTTTTTGTTGAGGCAATGAAATTTAGTGTGTCACCAGTTAAACAACAACAAAACAAGAAAGTTAGACGCCGAAAAAGAGTGTCTTAAGTTTATCAAGGAGAAGTTTAATGGCAAGAGAAAGAAGAAGACGTAGGGGTAAATCTGCTGAAGAGTCTGATGCGCAGAATGCTCCCAAATCTCCAGCTTATATAAAACGAAAAATACCACACTATAGTATTCTTAGTAATGATGATCTTAGTATTATTGAAGAGAATGCAGATACTATCTTAGAAGAGATTGGCATTGTTTTTTCTGAAGATCAAGAGGCACTTGATATCCTTGAAAAAGCTGGTGCTAGCATTGATGGTATGCGTGTTAGATTTCCTAGAGGCATGTGTCGCAAACTAATCCAAGATAATGCTCCAAAGCAATTTACTCAATATGCTCGTAATCCTGAGAGAAATGTTGAAATCGGTGGTGATAATATGGTTTTAGTTCCTGCTTATGGCCCTCCATTTGTTCATGATCTTGATGAAGGTCGACGTTATGCAACAATAGAAGACTTTAGGAATTTTATAAAACTTGCTTATATGTCAGGGAATCTTCATCATTCCGGTGGAACAATCTGCGAACCAGTGGACTTACCAGTTAATAAGCGTCATTTTGATATGGTTTATAGCCATATTAAATATTCAGATAAGCCCTTTATGGGTTCAGTTACTGCAGCTGAAAGAGCTCAGGATACTGTTGATATGGTGAAAATCGTATTTGGAGATGAGTTTGTAGATAAAAACTGCGTATTAATTAGTTTAATTAATGCCAGTTCACCTATGTCATTTGATGCAACAATGTTGGGTGCTCTTAAAGTCTATGCACGAAATAATCAAGCAACAATCATAACGCCATTTATTGTGGCAGGGGCAATGGCACCAACAACAGCTGTAGGTGTGGCTGCACAAAGTCTTGCAGAAGGGCTTGCTGGTATGGCATTTGCTCAACTTGTCAGGCCTGGTACACCTGTTATATATGGTAATTTTGTAACTGCAATGTCTATGAAATCTGGTGCTCCAACTTTTGGGACACCTGAGGCTGGTCACATGATGAATATTTCAGGAGCCTTGGCTAGGAGGTTAGGTGTTCCGTTTAGAAGTGGTGGTGGGTTTAATGGTGCAAAGATGCCAGATGCTCAAGCAGGCTATGAGGCTGCTAATACCATGCAAGCAACTTTAAATGCAAGTGTTAATTTTAACTTACATACTGCTGGCTGGTTAGAAGGTGGGCTATGTATGAGCTACGAGAAATTCATAATGGATGCTGATCAAGCAGGGATGATGAGGGTTTCTGCAGAGGGAATTGATATGAGTGAAAATGGTCAGGCAATGGATGCAATTCGTGAAATTGGAAGTTTTTCTGATGATGTTCCTAAGCATTTTTTAGGGTGTGAGCACACTAAGAAGAATTTCAAGACAGCTTTTTATATGTCTGATGTTCTTGACGATAATAGCTTTGAACAATGGGTTCAGGATGGTTCAAGAGATACAGCTAAGATTGCAAATGGTATTTATAAAAAAATGCTATCAGAGTATGAGTTGCCAGCACTTGATCCAGAAATTGATAAAGCATTATTAGCCTTCATCAAAGAACGCAAAGATAGTTTTGAGGATTCTAATTTTTAATACTGTTTAGATCTGTATTTATTAAAATTCAAGCTGTTATGAATTTAATTATTAATAGCTGCTTGATTTTGTAAGATAATATCAAGACTAAAAATTCTAACACCGAGATTTAAGTTTGAATGCCACTAAATTTTATGTGGCCCTAGACTTTTTTCTTTATTTATTGATTTACAGCGCACTTAGGAGAAGAGATGAGCAAGTACAAAACGGATATTGATATTGCTAGAGAAGTTTCTGGCGAACACATAAATGAAATTGGAGCAAAGCTCAACATCGATAAAGAGGACTTGGTTCCTTTTGGACATGATAAAGCTAAAATTTCTTGGAATGCAATTGATAGTGTCCAAAAAAACAAGAATGGAAAACTGATTCTAGTGACAGCAGTTACGCCAACTCCTGCGGGTGAAGGTAAAACAACGACTTCGGTTGGCCTTACAGATGGTTTAAATAAGATTGGTAAACAAACTACGGTCTGTTTGCGAGAGCCAAGTTTGGGCCCTTGTTTTGGAATGAAGGGTGGCGCAGCTGGAGGTGGTTACGCTCAAGTTATTCCTATGGAGGATATTAATCTTCATTTTACAGGTGACTTCCATGCGATTACATCAGCACATAGTCTTCTATCGGCGATGATTGATAATCATATTTATTGGGGAAACTCGACCAATATCGATAGTAGAAAGGTTGCATTTCGTCGTGTTGTAGATATGAATGACAGGTCTCTAAGAACTATCACTTCATCGCTAGGCGGCTCTACTAATGGTTACCCAAGAGAAGATGGGTTTGATATCACTGTAGCTTCAGAGGTCATGGCTATTTTTTGTTTGTCTCAAAACTTAGTAGAGCTTGAGGAAAGATTAGGAAATATTATTATTGCGTATACGCGAGATATGACTCCAGTTAGAGCGAAGCAGATTAATGCTCATCAAGCAATGACAGTTCTTCTTAAGGATGCTTTTAGGCCCAACCTTGTTCAGACTTTAGAAGGCAATCCGGCGCTTATTCATGGCGGGCCTTTTGCTAATATTGCGCATGGCTGTAATTCAGTTATAGCCACAAAGACAGCACTAAAGTTATCAGATTATGTGGTTACTGAGGCTGGTTTTGGGGCTGACTTGGGAGCTGAAAAATTCTTTGATATTAAGTGTCGTAAGGCTGGACTAGCCCCAGATGCGGTTGTTTTAGTTGCTACGGTAAGAGCCTTAAAGCACCAGGGCGGTGTTGCTAAAGATGTGCTAAATAATGAAAATGTTGAAGCTCTCAAAATAGGTTGTGCAAATCTGGGAAGACATATTCGTAACTTGAGCCAATTTGGAGTGCCGTTAGTAGTTGGTATTAATAAATTTGTTTCTGATACTGAAGCTGAATTCCAAGTAATTAGAGATTATTGTGAGCAGTTTAATGTTGAAGTGAGTGTTACAAGTCACTGGGAGCATGGTGGTGATGGTGCGATTGATTTGGCTGAAAAAGTTTCTAAATTGGCTGACTCTGATGCCTCACAATTTAAAACATTGTATGACGATGAGCTTCCGTTATTTGAAAAGGTTGAAACAATTGCTAAAACACTCTATCAAGCTGATGAGGTTATGGCAGATAAGGTCGTAAGAGATAAGCTGAATTGGTTCCAGGAAAATGGTTTTGGAAATCTTCCAGTATGTATTGCTAAAACACAATATAGTTTTTCTACAGACCCTCAGTTGCTTGGCGCCCCAACGGGCCACTCGCTCTCTATTAGAGAGGTTAGGCTATCTGCTGGCGCTGAGTTTGTCGTCGTGGTCTGTGGTGCAATTATGACAATGCCGGGCCTTCCTAGGGTTCCAGCTGCAGATAAAATTCACTTAGATGAGGATGGTTTAGTTCAAGGACTATTTTAGAAAATGAAGATAGACGGATCGGTTGATTGCGAGATCCATAGGGTAGATGGTTTAGCTCGAGAGTACTCCAGAGATTGTGTTGCAATTGAGGAGCCACTTGAGATTGTAATAAAATATTATAAAGATAGTGATTGGGTCATTGAGCCACTCATGGTCACAATGAGAACGCCTGGGGATGATAAAAGTCTCGTCAGTGGCCTTCTATTTTCTGAAGGAATTATTCAGGATAAAAGTGCGATAGGCTCAATAGAGGTTAACGGGTCAAATAAAAGCAAGTATGACGTTGATAATTCATTAATAGTTACTCTTTCAAAGGGTAACCAGTTAGATTTAAAAAATTTACAGCGCCACTTTATGGTCAACTCTAGTTGTGGTGTCTGTGGGAAGGGTACTCTCAACGCTATTGAGATTGCTTATGAACCTAAAATTAATCGAGAAAGCCCAATAGTGAATATTAGTTTAATTAGTAAGCTGCCGAATATACTTCAAGACAAGCAACAGCAATTTGCTAATACTGGAGGTGTTCATGCAAGTGCATTACTCTCTAATAGAGGCGAAGTTTTACATATCGCTGAGGATGTTGGTAGGCATAATGCTCTCGATAAGCTTATCGGGCACGTGCGCGTTAATGAAATGTTGAGACCCCTCGAGCAATTTGTGATGTGCTCTGGTCGATTAGGTTTTGACATTATTCAGAAAGCAGTTATGTCTGGTATTGGAATGATAGTTGGTATTGGCGCGCCAACCTCATTGGCTCTTGATTTAGCTTTAAAATTTGACATTACATTGATTGGCTTTATTAAAAAAAATAAATATAATATTTACACTGGTAATTGGCGCATCAGTGAGAACTTCGGAGAATAAATGTCTAGAAATATTAGTTTGCTGTCGGGGAAAAAAGATGATAAGAACAGTTTATTTGGAAAAATATCTTCAAGTCCAAATGAAACGAGTGATTCGCAGCTTGCGGGTGAATACAACTTAGGTGTTTCAACTATCCATAGCACCAAAAGTTTTTATGATTTTTTAAACGAAGACTTTAAAAATAAAAAGGCTTATGTTTGTTCTGGCAGTGCCTGTATGTGTAGAGGGACACAGGATGAAGTAAGTGACAAACTAAAGAAAAAGTTTGGTGAGGATAGCGTTGGTGAAATGATTTGTTTGGGGAGATGCTATGAAAATAGCGCATTTCACTACAATGGAGAGAATTACTCAGGCGAGGATGTCAACAAATTAGATGATATTGTTGCTGGCAAGTATAAGAGTGCTCCTTACACAATGAAGTCTTATTCAGACGCTTCATTTCTGGTGGAAAATCAAATATTTTCTACCTATGAGGATTTTAAAGATTTACTTCAAACATGTTTTGTAGTTGATAAAGATAATCTCATTAATACATTAAAAGATTCAGGCCTTCGCGGTAGGGGTGGCGCCGGATTTCCAACTGGAATGAAGTGGGAATTTTGTAAAGCTCAAGAAGCTAAAGCTAAATACGTTGTCTGCAATGCTGATGAGGGTGATCCAGGGGCATACTCTGATCGTTACCTGCTAGAGGAACAGACTTTGAAGGTCTTATTTGGAATGGTTATTTGTGGCTATCTAGTTGGTTCAAAGCAGGGCTTTATGTATATTAGAGGTGAGTATCCTGAGTCGATTGATATTACCAATGAGTCACTAGCAAAGTTAAGAGAACTTGGACTTCTAGGTAAGAATATATTAGGAAGCGGCTTTGACTTTGACATGAATGTTGTTGAAGGCCAGGGAGCATATATTTGTGGCGAAGAGACTGCACTTATTGCATCCATAGAGGGTCGTCGTGCTGAAGTGGATGTTCGTCCTCCCTTTCCTGTAGTTGAAGGTCTTTACAAAAAACCGACTGTTGTAAATAACGTGGAAAGTTTGGCTGCAGTTGCTGTCATTTATAAGCGCGGAAGTGAGACTTACAAAGCAATTGGTAATGGCCGATCACTTGGTACAAAGCTTATATCACTCGATGGTTATTTTAATAATCCAGGGCTTTATGAAGTAGATTTAGGGACACCTTTAGAATTTATTATTGATAAAATTGGTGGCGGATTTAATAGTGAAATAAAAGCAATTCAAATTGGTGGACCGCTCGGCGGTATTGTTCCAGTCGATACATTGAAATCTTTAACATTAGATTTTGAGGTTTTTGCAGAAGCAGGCTTTCTGCTTGGACATGCAAGTTTCGTTTGTATACCAAAATCATTTTCAGCGGTTGAATATGCAAAACACCTATTTGCATTTACAGCGCATGAATCTTGTGGAAAGTGTTTTCCTTGTCGCCTAGGCTCAACGCGAGGAAAGGAGATGTTAGGATCAGCAATTGATAATAACCAAAAATTTTCAGAAGAATTAATTCATGACTTATTAGAAACAATGGAAGCGGGTTCATTGTGTGCTTTAGGCGGCGGCCTTCCGCTTCCGATAAAAAATTTACTCGAGCATTGTGCTGATGAGTTTAAACCTTTAATGGAGAAGTAGTATGTCAGAAAAACTTCAAGGTGTATTTATTGATGACGTTGAGTTTCCATTTGATGACTCAACTTCAATTTTGGATTTTAGTAACAAGGCTTTAGGTGACAAAATTATCCCAACACTTTGTGATGATGATAACTTAAGGCCTTACGGTGCTTGCAGAGTTTGTTCTGTGGAAGTCCAACAATCTGAAGACGGACCAAAGAGAACGGTAGCTTCATGCCATACGCCTATTAGCCCAGGGATGCATATTTATACTAATTCAGATAGTATAAAAACTCTGCGTAAGAATATCGTTGAGCTAGTTTTAAGTGATCACCCGCCTGAATGCCTCACATGTGAAGTGAATGGCAACTGTGAACTTCAGGATGTCGCAGCCAGTGTCGGTGTTAGACAGATACGTTATGCAAAAGGTGCGAATCATTTGGAGCGCGAAAAAGATTTGTCTCACGCTTACATGAGAATGGACCTGTCTAAGTGTATTAACTGCTCAAGGTGTGTTCGTGCATGTGATGAAGTTCAAGGACAGTTTACTTTGACGATGACAGGGAGAGGTTTCGAGTCTCGAATTACTACTGATAATGACATGTTGTTTGGAGATTCGTCATGTGTTTCGTGTGGAGCATGCGCTCAGACTTGTCCGACATCGGCTATTTCAGATATTTTTCAATCTAAGTCAGTTGAGGCTGACAAGAAAGTGAGAACTGTGTGCTCATACTGTGGTGTGGGATGCAACTTGGAAGTTGCTGTTAAGAATGACGAGGTTTTGTCAATAAGAGCTCCTCAAGATGCAATTAATTCAGGCCATACATGCCTAAAAGGTCGATATGCATTTAAGTTTTATAATCATCCTGACAGATTGACATCACCCTTAATTAGGAAAAATGGTGAGCTAACACCATGCTCTTGGGATGAAGCGCTTGACTTTATTAAAGGTAAATTTGAGACAATTAGAGGTGAACATGGGTCGGATGCTATTGCAGGTATTTCTTCTGCTCGATGCTCCAATGAAGAAAACTTTATGTTCCAAAAAATGATTCGTCAATTAGTTGGTACAAATAATATTGACTGTTGTGCTAGAGTTTGTCACTCTCCCACAGCATGGGGTATGCAACAGAGTTTTGGAACGGGTGCGGGAACAAATCCTGCTACTGATATACCTCTAGCTGACTTAATGATAGTCATTGGAGCAAATCCAACGGCTGCACATCCTGTAACAGGAGCCAAAATTAAGCAGCAAGCACTCTCTGGAGCTGGTTTGATTGTTATTGATCCAGTTCGAACAGAACTCGCGCGTTTGGCTGATTATCACTTGCAGTTAAAGCCTGGCACTAATGTGGCAGTTTTAAACATGATTCAATATTTTATTGTTGAAGCCGGACTTGTTGATTACGACTTTATTGAAGAAAGGTGCGAAGGTGGACTCGAGTTTATAGAGCAAATCAAAGAGCTGGATGTAGACAAAATGTCTAAAATATCTGGACTTGATAAGCAGCTAGTTAAAGATGCTGCGATTGCTTATGCAAGTGCAAAAAATGCAATGGAATTTCATGGGTTGGGTGTTACTGAACATTCACAAGGAACGCAAACTGTCATGTTAATTTCTAATCTTGCTATGATGACAGGGAATATTGGTAGGCCGGGCGTAGGTGTAAACCCGTTGCGTGGCCAAAATAATGTTCAGGGTGCTGCCGATATGGGCTGTCAACCTCATCATGGACCAGGATACATGTGGATGGATCAGCAAGAAGTCCAAGACTATTACCAAGATAAATTCAATCTTCCCACCCCAACTACTGCCGGAAAAAAGATTCCTGAAATGTTTGATGGAGCTATAGATGGATCGGTCAAAGCATTGTGGGTTTTTGCTGAAGATGTCGTTCAAACAGACCCAAATACACATCATGTCATTAAGGCAATGAAAGCGCTTGATCTACTTGTAGTTCAAGAAATATTTATGAGTGAGACAGCTAAGATGGCGGATGTTGTTCTACCTGGAGCAACTTTTCTTGAGAAGAGTGGAACGTTCACTAATGCAGAGCGAAGAGTTCAGCAGGTAAACGCTGCAGTTTCACCACTTGAAGGATGCAAAACAGATGGACAGATTATTGTAGAAATGATGCGTAAATTAGGCTTTGATCAGCCAGATTATGACTCAAAGGAGGTTTTGAAAGAGGTTGCAAGTGTAGTGCCATTTTTTGAAGGAATTACCTGGGAAGCTCTATCTGCAAACCCTATGGGCCTTCAATGGCCAGTCAATAAAAAAGGTGAAGATACTCAGATCCTGCATATTGGAGAGTTCAAGCGAGGTAAAGGTAAATTTCACTATTATGACTGGAGAGAAAGTGAGGAGCTGTTAAAGCACAAAAATGAATATCCGTTTATCCTGACTACTAGTCGTGAACTTCAGCACTATAACTGCGCTACAATGACAAGGCGAACAGCAAATGCTGAAATTCTCCCTAAAGATGTTCTTATGCTTAATCCAAAAGATGCCAAAGCTAAAGATCTTATATCAGGCGATCGTGCAACATTGAAATCTGATCGTGGTGAGATTACATTGGATGTCGAAGTCACTGACAGAGTTAAAAGAGGAGTTGTCCGCACAACTTTTCATTTTCCAGAAGTATTAATTAACGAGGTGACCAGCGGTGTTACAGATGAAGAGACAAAGTGTCCTGAATACAAAATTGTTGCTGTTGACGTATTAAAAGCCTCTTAAGCTAAATAAAGTGAGCCCTAAAGGCTCACTTTAAATAGACTAGTACCTTCTTTCCAGTTTACTTTTTTGTAGTATACGGCCTGCAATCTCCTCGATTGAGATGTGGCTAGTATCGATAAAAGGAATATCATTCTGAACAAACATATCTTCTGCTCGGCGAACCTCTTTGCGACACTGTTCAATAGAGGCATAGCCACTGTTAGATCGCCTCACATCTCTAATATTTTGAAGTCTTACAGGATTAATACTTAGGCCATAAAGTTTACTTTTGTAGTCTTTGAGGACCTTTGGTAGGCTGGATGTGTCTAGGTCCTCTTCAATCAGTGGATAGTTTGCAGCATAGATTCCATATTGAAGTGCTAAAAAAAGACAAGTCGGTGTTTTTCCAGATCTTGAGACGCCTGTAAGGATTATATCTGCAGTATCATAGTTTTTTGTGGAGAGACCATCATCATTATTGAGTGCAAAATTAATACTATCAATACGACCCGAGTAAGTATTCTTGTTTCCCACTCCATGAGAAAGCCCCATTTCATGAGATGATTGAGCTTCCAGTGTATTTTCCATTTTTGAAATAAAGGTTTCAAAAAAGTCAAAGATAATTCCACCACTATTTTCAAGAAGGTGTCGATATTCACTAGAAACTTGAGTACTGAAAATTAGAGCAGGCTGACCATCACTGTCTGATGCCTCCTTAATCAATAGAGCAGCTGTTTGAGCTTTTTTTTGGGTATCAATAAACGCTAGATTTACTCGCTTGAAATCAATTTGTGGAAACTGAGTAAGAAGACTATTTCCAAGTGCTTCAGCTGTGATACCAGTTCTGTCTGAAATAAAAAATACAGTTCGCATATTATTGTTTATAGGGTGCCCAGTTTGGTCCAGGTTTCAACAACAGTATCAGGATTAAGTGAGATACTTGTAATTTCCTTCTCCAACAACCATTGTGCTAAATCCATATGATCAGAGGGTCCTTGACCGCAAATACCAATATATTTGCCTTCACGGTGACATGCTTCAATAGCCATCGTTATCATCTTTTTAACTGCTGTATTTCTCTCGTCAAAACCATCAGCAATTAGACCAGAGTCCCTATCCATTCCCAGCGTTAACTGAGTTAGGTCATTGGAGCCAATTGAAAAACCATCGAAGTATTCCAAAAACTCTTCAGCAATAACTGCATTTGAAGGGAGTTCACACATCATGATTACTCTTAGGCCATCTTTGCCTCTTTCAAGGCCATTTTCTTTAAGAAGATCAATTACCTTGGCGGCTTCAGATGTAGTTCTAACAAAAGGAATCATGATTTCAACATTTGTTAAACCCATTTCATTTCTGACATTTTTGATCGCTTGACATTCAAGTTCAAAACAATCTCTGAAATCTGATGAAATATATCTTGAAGCCCCTCTAAATCCAATCATTGGGTTTTCTTCGTTAGGTTCGTAAAGCTCTCCAGCAAATAAATTTGAATACTCATTAGATTTAAAGTCGGACATACGAATGATAACTGGAGACTCAGAAAAACTGGCCGCAATAGTTGAGATTCCCTCAGTGAGCTTTTGGACGTAGAAGTCCACAGGGGACTTATAGCAGGACGTTCTTTTGTTAATTTCACTTTTGAGGTCAGAGGGCAGACTATCGAACTCAATTAAAGCCTTTGGATGAATACCAATTGTATTATTGATGATAAATTCAAGGCGAGCAAGCCCAACACCAGTATTTGGAATGCTTGCAAAATCAAATGCTCGAGATGGGTTGCCTACATTCATCATAATTTTTACTGGAATATCAGGAAGATTACTGACTTCAGAAAATGTATGTTCAAAATTTAATTTACCTTGATAGACTTTGCCAGTATCACCTTCTGCACAAGAAGCTGTGACTTCATCTGAGTTTTTTAAAAGTTCTGTTGCATTTCCAGTACCAACAATCGCAGGAACTCCGAGTTCTCTAGCAATAATCGCTGCATGACAGGTTCTCCCGCCTCGATTTGTTATAATTGCAGAAGCTAACTTCATGACTGGCTCCCAGTCAGGGTCAGTCATATCTGTAACAAGTACATCACCCTCATAGACTGAGTCCATTTCAGATAAATCATTGATTATCTTAGTTTTTCCTGTACCAATTTTTTGGCCGATGGCCCTTCCTTCAACAAGAGTCTTTGACGTTTCAAGAAGTTTGTAGCGTTCAATTTTTTGAGAACTTTGCCTGCTTTTAACAGTTTCAGGCCTGGCTTGAACAATATAGATTTTTCCATCAACTCCATCCAGTGCCCACTCAATATCCATTGGTCTACCATAATGACTTTCAATTTTAATTGCGTACTCAGCAAGCTCCTCTATTTGAGTGTCGTTTAAGCTAAATCTTATCCTATCTTCAGGATTTACTTCAGTTGTATTAACTGGCGAGCTCGAATTTTGTTCTGCGTAGACCATTTTTATGGATTTGGAGCCAAGGCTTCTAGATAGAATTGCAGGCTTTCCAGATTTTAAGGTAGGTTTATGCACATAAAACTCATCTGGATTGACAGAGCCCTGAACAACTGTTTCGCCGAGCCCATAAGCCGAAGTTATGAATACTACATCATTAAACCCAGATTCAGTATCTAGAGTAAACATAACGCCACTAGAGCCTATATCACTTCGAACCATCTGCTGAATACCAGCAGACAGAGAAACCATTTCATGCTCGAAGCCTTGATGCACTCTGTAAGAAATTGCCCTATCATTGTAAAGAGATGCATACACTCTGCGTATTGAAGTCAAGATGTCATCAATTCCACTAACGTTCAGATAAGTTTCTTGTTGTCCAGCAAAAGATGCTTCAGGTAAATCCTCCGCAGTTGCAGAAGATCGAACCGCGAAGGTAACTTCCGAACCATACTGCCTGGTAAGTTTTTCATAACCATCGACAATAGATTGATGGAGATCATCAGGGAAAGGCGCCTCTTCGACCCATTGTCTTATTAGTGATCCAGTTTTAGTAAGTTCTTGAATATTAGTAATGTCGAGACTAGAAAGGAGATTATTTATTTTGTTTTTAAGATTCGAATGCTTCAAGAAAGATTCGAATGCTTCTGCTGTTGTTGCAAATCCTCCTGGCACTCTTACGCCTTGAGAATTGAGACCACTAATCATTTCACCGAGTGACGCATTCTTTCCACCAACTTTTTCAACGTCAGTCATACTGACATCTTTCAGCCAGACAATATTTTCAATCATTAGACCCCTTATCTATTGTTATTATTTTAAGATACGATGAGTTGGAAGCTATTTTTGACACAAAATGTAATAATAGAGTTTTTCATCAAAAGTATAATTTTAATACATTAAAAAACGAAGAGAGTTATACATTCCTAAGTATTGTTAATTATTATCAACTAAGTAATAATGATACTATATTGTTATTGAATATTTTTCCTAATATTTGCCTTCACAGAAGGTTTTGAGAGCATGATGATAGAAAAAAAAATGTATAATTCAGGGTTCACTATTTTTTCATAGGTTTTAATAATGGCTACACAACTCGAATTAGCAAACGCTATCCGTGCTTTGAGCATGGATGCTGTACAAAAAGCAAACTCTGGACATCCAGGTGCACCTATGGGTATGGCTGATATTGCTGAAGTTTTATGGAATAAGCATTTAAGGTTCAATCCGTCAAACGCAAACTGGTCTGATAGAGACCGTTTTGTATTATCCAATGGCCATGGCTCAATGTTGATCTATTCTTTATTGCATTTAACTGGATTTGATTTGAGCATAGAAGATCTCAAAAATTTCCGTCAACTACACTCTAAAACTCCAGGCCACCCTGAGTATGGTTATGCTGATGGCGTAGAAACTACAACTGGCCCCCTTGGACAAGGCATTACTAATGCAGTAGGAATGGCAATTGCTGAGAGAACCTTAGCGGCTCAATTCAACAAGCCAGGCCACTCTATTGTAGATCACAATACATATGTCTTTTTGGGAGACGGGTGTTTAATGGAAGGTTTATCCCACGAAGCATGTGCACTAGCAGGAACACTTGAACTGGGTAAACTAATAGCCTTTTGGGATGACAACGACATTTCAATCGATGGCCACATTGGTGATTGGATGGAGAAGGGTGTTCCGGGCCGCTTCAAGTCATATAATTGGCACGTTATAGCTGATGTTGATGGACATCACCCTGAGGCTATTAATGCTGCAATCAATGAGGCCAAGGGAATTCAAGATAGACCCTCTCTAATTTGTACTCGAACAGTTATTGGCTATGGTTCACCTAACCTAGCAGGCTCACATAATTGTCATGGAGCCCCTTTAGGTGATGAGGAAATTGCAAAAACTAGAGAGAATATAGGTTGGAAATATGAACCTTTTGATATTCCTGAAGAAATTTATGAAGGCTGGAACCACGCATCTGAAGGTGCAGATGTTGAAGAAGAGTGGAATGAGCGATTTAAAGCTTACAGCGCTTCTTTTCCAGATGAAGCGGCTGAGTATGAGCGCCGCATTAGTGGGAAATTGCCTGAGAGTTTTTCAACAAAAATGGATGAGTATATTGCCAAAACTCAGCAGGATATGCCAAATATTGCCTCAAGAAAAGCATCTCAAAATGCAATTGAGGCTATGGGTCCTCTTGTTCCAGAGTTGTTTGGTGGTTCAGCTGATTTGACGGGTTCAAATTTGACTAACTGGTCTGGAAGTGTCGTTGTGAATGCTGACAATGCAAATGGAAATTATATCTCTTGGGGGGTTAGAGAGTTTGGGATGGCTGCCATGATGAATGGTATGGTTCTGCATGGAGGATTCAAGATTTATGGTGCAACATTCCTAATGTTTATGGAGTACATGCGAAATGCATTACGCATGGCTGCAATGATGAAAATTGGAACAATATTTGTCTACTCTCACGACTCAATTGGTCTGGGTGAGGATGGTCCAACACATCAAGCAGTTGAACAAATTGCAACTATGAGAGTAATTCCTAATTTTCAAACATGGAGAGCATGTGATGCTATCGAGTCTGCGGTTTCATGGAAAGTGGCTATGTTAAGAGAAGATGCTCCAACAGCACTAATATTTTCTAGGCAAAATTTGACTCCAATGGAACGAACAAGTGAACAGGTTGCAAATATTGAAAAAGGCGGTTATGTGCTTTCAGACTGCAGTGGAGAGGCTGACATTATTCTGATAGCGACTGGCTCAGAGGTTTCGCTTGCAATCGATTCTGCAAAAGCGATGAGTGACAAAAAGGTTCGAGTGGTCTCGATGCCATCGACTAATGCCTTTGATGAACAGGATCAAGATTATAGAGACTCAGTGCTAACTCCGGGAGTGAAGAGAGTAGCAATTGAGGCTGGTGTTGCTGAATCTTGGTATAAATATGTTGGACTAGAAGGTGGCATTGTTGCAATGAGCACCTATGGTGAGTCAGCACCAGCTGGAGAGTTATTTAAGTATTTTGGGTTTACTGTAGATAACGTAGTTTCTACCGTTGAAAGAGTTTTAAGTTAATTTATTATAGGAGTGTGAGATGACAATAAAAGTTGGAATTAATGGTTTTGGTCGAATTGGAAGGATGGTGTTTCGTGCAATTGACAAGGATTTTGATAATTTAGAGGTGGTTGGTGTAAACGATCTTCTTGATAATGATTACTTGGCTTACATGCTGAGATATGACTCAGTTCATGGAAGGTTTGGTAAAGACGTAGCTGTAGAAGGTAACAACTTTGTTATCGATGGCAAAAAAATTCGTCTGACTGCTGAACGTAACCCAGCAGATTTAAAATGGGGCGATATTGGTGCTGACCTTGTGATTGACTGTACTGGGTTTTTTCTAACAGAAGAGGGTTGCCAAGCTCATCTAGATGCAGGTGCAAAAAAAGTAATTCAATCTGCTCCATCTAAGGACAATACTCCAATGTTTGTTTATGGTGTAAATCATGATGCTTATGATGGCCAATCAATCATTTCAGCGGCTTCTTGTACTACAAACTGCTTGGCACCAATTGCTAAAGTACTTAATGATGAGTGGGGTATTAAGCGCGGATTGATGACTACAGTCCATGCTGCAACAGCTACTCAAAAAACTGTTGATGGTCCATCAATGAAAGACTGGCGCGGTGGTCGCGGTATTTTGGAAAATATTATTCCTTCGTCTACTGGAGCCGCTAAAGCTGTTGGTAAAGTATTGCCAGAGTTGAATGGAAAGTTGACTGGAATGGCCTTTAGGATTCCTACTTCTGATGTTTCTGTAGTTGATCTAACAGCCGAGTTAAATAGTTCTTCTGATTATGATGCAATTTGTGCGGCTATGAAGTCAGCTTCTGAAGGCTCAATGAAGGGTGTTTTAGGATATACGGATGAAAAGGTTGTTTCTACAGACTTTGTTGGAAGCTCATGTGCTTCAACATTTGACGCGGAGGCAGGGATGTCAATGGATGATACTTTTGTTAAAATGGTTTCTTGGTACGATAATGAGTACAGTTACACATGTAATTTACTTCGTTTAGCTGGCCACATTTCACAATAGATCTTATATTATTTAGTTGGAGCATTTGATGAATTTACTAAAGATGACCGATTTAGACTTGAATGGTAAAAGAGTTTTAATAAGACAAGATTTAAATGTTCCAATAAAAAATGGTGAAGTAACAAGTGATAAAAGAATTGTTGCATCATTGCCAACTATCCTTCATGCAATTAAAGCGGGTGCTAAAGTCATGATTACCTCACACTTGGGTAGACCCAACGCAGGAGAGTATGAAGAAAAATTTTCACTTCGACCTGTCGCTGAGCATCTCTCAACATTACTTGGACAGAAAGTTAGGCTTGAATCTAGTTGGCTAGACGGTGTTGAGATGGAGTCAGGAGAGGTGGTTCTCTGTGAAAATGTCAGATTTAATGAGGGCGAAAAAGAAAACGACGAGGCCTTGTCCAAAAAAATGGCATCTTTGTGTGATGTTTGTGTCCAAGATGCCTTTGGAACTGCTCATAGAGCGCATGCTTCTACATATGGTGTAACTCAGTTTGCACCTGTCGCTTGTGCAGGACCTCTCTTGGTTGGAGAGCTTGAGGCGCTTGGTAAGGCACTTGATAATCCCAAAAGACCAATGGTTGCAATTGTTGGCGGCTCAAAAGTATCCACTAAGCTAACCGTATTGGATGCCCTGTCAAAGATTGTTGACCAGTTAGTTGTTGGTGGAGGTATTGCTAATACATTTATTGCCGCCCAAGGTAATAGTGTTGGACAATCTTTATGTGAGCATGATCTTATTCCTACTGCTCAGGCTTTAATGGAGCATTGCCAAATTCCAGTTCCTGATGATGTAGTTTGTGGAAAAGAATTTTCAGAGTTTGCTTCAGCAGATACTAAAAATGCAAGTAAAGTCGCTTCAGACGATATGATCTTCGACATTGGCCCTAATTCAACAGCTGAACTATGTGAAATTATGAAGAGTGCTGGAACAATTGTTTGGAATGGCCCAGTAGGAGTTTTCGAATTTGATCAGTTTGCAAATGGGACTGAGCAGTTAGCACGAGCAATAGCAGAATCTGATGCCTTTTCAATTGCTGGCGGCGGTGACACGCTAGCTGCTGTTGATAAGTTTAATATTGAAGATAAAATTTCTTATATTTCTACTGGAGGCGGTGCCTTCTTAGAGTTCTTGGAAGGAAAAAAACTTCCAGTAGTTGAAATACTTGAGAATAGAATGCAAGATTTATGATTAATAGACGCACTAAAATCTTAGCAACACTCGGTCCATCAACTGATAATCCAGAAGTATTAAAAGGCATTTTGGATGCAGGTGTGAATGTTGTGAGAATTAATTTTTCTCATAACAATGAAAAAGAACACCTAGAGCGAATTGCCCAAATAAGAAAATACGAAAAAGAGAATGATGTCTTTATTGGAATCTTGATGGACTTACAGGGTCCAAAGATTAGGATTTCAGCATTTAAAGATGGAAAGATAGAGCTCAACAATGGCGATCATTTTGCACTCGACGCTGAACTTGATGATTCTGAAGGCAATCAAGATTCTGTTGGAATCGCTTATAAGGAGCTTCCAAATGATTTAAATGTTGGTAACACGTTGTTACTAGATGATGGAAAGATAATTCTGGAAGTCAAGCAGATCAACGGGCAAAAAATTTTTACTGAGGTTAAGCAAGGTGGAATTCTCTCGAATAATAAAGGAATCAATTTACGAGGCGGTGGCTTAAGTGCGAGCGCACTCACCAATAAAGATAAAAAAGACATTATTACTGCAGCTAAAGCAGACGCGGATTATGTTGCAATCTCATTTCCTATCAATGCAGATGATGTTCGTGAAACAAAGAGACTTCTATTGAAAGCAGGCTCTAATGCAAGTGTCATCGCAAAAATTGAAAGAGCTGAGTCCTTACAAGAGGATGTAATTACTGAAATTATTCAAGAGTCAGCGGGCATTATGGTAGCACGTGGTGATTTAGGAGTTGAAATTGGTGATCCTCAATTGCCAGCCCAACAAAAGCGTTTAATCTTGTTAGCAAGAGCAAATGATAGGTTTGTGATTACTGCAACGCAAATGCTTGAATCAATGATTACTAGTCCTATTCCTACGAGAGCTGAAGTTTTTGATGTTGCAAATGCTGTTTTAGATGGAACTGATGCTGTTATGCTCTCTGCTGAGACAGCAGTGGGAGCGTATCCGGAAAATGCTGTTAAAACCATGAATGATGTATGTCTAGAGGCTGAAAAGAGTCCAACAGCAAAAGTCTCCCACCATAGACTCCATGAACATTTTGAAGGCATCGACGAAACGATCGCGATGAGCTCTATGTATGCAGCTAATCACATAGGTGCAAGAGTTGTCGCTACTTTAACTCAGACAGGCAAAACAGCACTCTGGATGTCGAGAATTAGTTCAAATATTGCAATTTTTGCGATGTCAGATAATTACAAAACATTAAAAAAAGTGACTATTTATAGAGGAGTCTATCCTTGCTATATTGATAAAACTAGTGCAGATGATTGGAATGATGTTAATAGTCATGTTATTGAAAATCTTGAAAGTAAGGCTGTAGTGACTAGAGGAGATGTTGTTATTGTAACAAAGGGGATGCATAAAGATAAATCAGGCGGAACAAATCTGATGAAAATTTTACGTGTTGGTGATGGAAATTATTAAAAGAAAATAAAAGGGTAAATATTATGATAAATAATCAAGAAGAGTTAAGACAAACGGCTAATCAACTTGCTGCTAAAGGCAAAGGATTGCTTGCAGTAGATGAATCTACTCCAACTATAGGCAAGAGACTTGCCGGAATTAATGTAGAAAATACTGAAGAAAATCGCCAGGCATATAGAGGTATGCTTTTCACCTCCGAGAGTCTTGGTCAATTTATCAGTGGCGCAATCCTTTTTGAAGAGACGCTGTATCAAAATCATGCAGATGGTGAGGCCATGGTTTCAAAGATCAACAAGTTAGGAATTATTCCTGGTATCAAAGTCGATAAAGGTTTAAGTCCACTTGCAGGAGCACATGAGGTTGAAACATGGTGTAAAGGACTGGAGGGTCTAGCAGAGAGAACTGCTGAGTATTATAAGCAAGGAGCACGTTTTGCAAAATGGCGTGCCGTTCTTCAAATTACAGCTGATGGCTGTCCTACCGATTTAGCAATTCGTGAAAATGCTTGGGGTCTTGCAAGATATGCAAAAATTTGCCAAGAATCTGGACTTGTGCCAATTATTGAGCCAGAAATCTTAATGGACGGTGATCATACAATTGAAAAAACAGCAGAAGTTCAAGAAAAAGTTTTGGTGGAAGTCTATAAAGCTTGTTCTGAAAATAACGTTTTCTTAGAGGGAACATTATTGAAGCCATCCATGACTGTTTCAGGAGCTGATAACAAAAATAAAGCTAGCTCAGAAGAGGTTGCCAAAATGACAGTAAGAACAATGAATCGCTGTGTTCCTGCCTCAGTTCCTGGAATTATGTTCTTATCCGGCGGTCTAACTGAAGAAGACGCTTCTGTTTATCTAAATACGATGAATAGTATTGAGCATAAAAGTTCTACTAGTCTAACATTTTCTTATGGTAGGGCGCTTCAGCAGTCATGCTTACAAGCATGGAATGGAAATAATATTGAAGCAGGTCAAAAAGCCTTAATGGCGAGATGTCAAGCGAATTCAGAAGCATCAACTGGAGACTATGTTGCAGGTTCACAGCCTTCATCACAAGATACTCTTTTCGAGGCGGGCTATAAGTATTAATTTCATCTCAATGAAGTAAGCCATGACTTAATTTATCAAGTTAAAGTCTTACAGCGTATAATGAAAGGCCCGATTAATCGGGCCTTTTTTATCGATAGGCAAAAAAAGATGAACCAAAGTAAATATTATCCTGTGATTGTTGTCGGCGGCGGTCATGCTGGAACTGAGGCGGCACTGGCTTCAGCCAGGATGGGTGTAGATACATTATTAATTACACATAATATAGAGACACTTGGTCAGATGAGTTGCAATCCAGCCATTGGAGGAATTGGTAAAGGACACCTGGTAAAAGAGATTGATGCAATGGGTGGGTCTATGGCACAAGCGATTGATTTAGCTGGCATTCAGTTTAGAACTTTGAATGCATCAAAAGGACCTGCCGTCAGAGCTACAAGAGCTCAAGCAGATAGACTCTTATACAAGGCAGTTATTAGGAAGAAGCTCGAAAATCAAGATAACTTAACATTATTTCAGCAACCAGTTGATGATTTAATTATAGAAAATAACCGAGTAAAGGGCGTAATTACTCAGATGGGGCTTGATTTTTTTGCTGATAAGATCATTCTTACTTCTGGTACTTTTTTGGGCGGAGTCATTCATATTGGGCAACAAAATTACCAGGGCGGTAGAGCGGGTGATGCCCCAGCTAACACTTTGTCAGAAAGATTGCGTTCTTATGATTTGGGAGTAGGTAGACTCAAGACAGGAACACCGCCGCGCCTAGATGGAAGAACTATTAACTATAATCTTCTTCAAAAACAAGAGGGGGATACTCCGTTACCTAGTTTTTCATTTATAGGCAAATCATCAGATCATCCAAAACAAATACCTTGTTTTATAACTCACACTAATGCTAAAACTCATGAACATATCACTAATGGATTGAAAGACTCTCCACTATTCAGTGGAAAAATTGAAGGAGTTGGTCCAAGATACTGTCCATCAATAGAGGACAAAGTGGTCAGATTTGCTGAAAGAGAATCTCATCAAATTTTTGTTGAGCCTGAAGGCCTAACCACTCATGAGGTTTATCCAAATGGCATTTCTACATCATTAGCTTATGATGTTCAAGAAGAATTTGTAAACTCTATTAAGGGTTTTGAGAATGCGAAGATTATTCGACCTGGATACGCAATCGAATATGATTTTTTTGATCCTCGCGGCTTAAAACAAACACTTGAGGTTAAGAAAATATCTGGTCTATTTTTTGCAGGGCAAATTAATGGAACGACGGGTTATGAAGAGGCAGCTGCACAAGGATTACTTGCAGGAGTTAATGCTGCTCTGCAAGTACAAGAAAAAAATGCCTGGACACCTAAACGAGATGAATCTTATATTGGTGTTATGGTCGATGATTTAACCACCAAGGGGGCAACTGAACCCTACCGAATGTTTACTTCTAGAGCTGAATATCGATTACTACTTAGAGAGGATAATGCCGATGAGAGGCTAACCCCTCAAGCAAGAGAATTAGGACTTATTGATGATAATCGCTGGCAATCATTTAATGGAAAATATGAGCAAGTAGCTCTTGAAAAAAAGCGGCTCAAATCTTTTTGGATTCAGTCAAGTGATTCCCAAGCTGAGGATGTTCTTGGAATAAAACTTAGCCATGAGTACAGTTTGGAAGCATTGCTGAAAAGACCAAACATAGATTATAAGCATCTTAGCAAGATCGAAAGTGCTCAGCCCTTTTTAGAAGACAGGTTAATCATTGAGCAAGTAGAAAACCAAATTAAATATGAAGGCTACATCAAGCGACAACTAGATGAGATTGAAAAATATCGAAAAAATGAAAATACGAAACTTTCTTCAGATATAGACTATACAGAGATTAAAGCACTGTCTAATGAAGTTAGGCAAAAGTTAAATGAGTTTAAACCTGAAACCATTGGACAAGCTAGCAGAATTCAGGGAGTAACACCTGCTTCAATTTCGATTTTATTGGTTTTTCTAAAAACTTATAAAACATTGTCGTGAGTGAAGTCAAAAAATTGCTTTGTGAGGGCGCAAAGACAATGGATGTTTCACTCTCAGATGAGCAAGTCAGGAAACTTTTAGATTATCACGCGCTTATTAATAAATGGAATAAGGTTTATAACTTAAGTGCCATTCGTGAGCCCCTTGAATCTATTAAAAAACACTTTTTAGATAGCTTCTCTATTTTAGAGTTTATTCAATCAGGATTATTACTAGATGTTGGCTCTGGAGCTGGCTTACCAGGCATTATTATTGCAATTATGAAGCCCAAAACTAATGTTTTTGTAATAGATAGTGTTGGAAAGAAATGTCGATTCATGCAAACAGTTAAGACCGAGCTAGGTCTTGAAAACTTGACTGTTATTAATGATAGAGTTGAATCTTTTAATTACCCTGAATCATTTTCTCAAATAACTTCAAGAGCTTTTGCATCTGCGATTGATACAGTTAATAAAACTAAGCATTTGATATCTAATGATGGACGTTATTTGTTAATGAAGGGTGATAATATTGCTCAAGAAAATATTGAAAATATGAAATCTACAGTACATATTTTGAAAGTTCCATTTGTTTCAGATAACCGATCACTTTTAGAAATTAAGATATAATTTTTTTATTATGCAAATAGTCGATTCCCATTGCCACATAGACCGTGTTGATTTAGAGGCTTTTGGTGGAAGTTTGGAGTCAATGCTAAGGCATGCAAGTGAATTATCAGTTACTAAATTCTTGTGTGTCTGTATTGATTTGGAACATTTTGACCAAGTTCATAACTTATCGCTTGCTTACCCAAATATATACTCATCAGCTGGAGTTCATCCAACAGAAATAAATTGTAAAGATCCATCTGTAGAGGAGTTGCTGGAATATGCGCATAAGGAAAAGGTAATTGCCATTGGTGAGACTGGCTTAGATTATTTTCATGTTAGAAAAGATGAGGCAGATTGGCAAAGAGATCGCTTTAAAAGACACATTGAAGCTTCTAATGTTTCTGGTAAGCCCATGATTATCCATATGAGGGATTCTAAAGAAGATACTATTGAAATACTTACTAGAGAAAAGGCTCAAAAAGGAGTGATGCACTGTTTTGCAGAGGACTTGCATACTGCTGAAGCTGCTTTAGACCTTGGTTTCTATATCTCATTTTCTGGAATTTTAACCTTTAAGAGTGCTGAATCTTTAAGAGAAGTTGCAAAACAAATTCCGGCTGAGCGTATTTTAGTCGAAACAGATTCTCCATATTTAACACCAGTCCCCAGAAGAGGGAGGCCTAATAGTCCAGCTTATACTTATTATGTAGCAGAAAAACTTGCTGAGATTCGTAATACAAGTATTTCTGAGATTGCAAACGTAACTACTCAAAATTTCAACGAGCTTTTCTTCTCCTAAAGCAATGATTAAACATGATTCACCAAGATTTATAACTGTTGATGATTTCTCTGTTGGACAGAGACTTGATAACTACTTAATTAAACAACTTAAGGGCGTTCCAAAATCTCGAATTTATCGAATTATTCGTAAAGGCGAGGTAAGAGTTAATAAAGGCAGAAAAAAAGCCGACTATAAGCTTAATTCGGAAGATGTTATACGAATTCCACCAATAAGAACTTCTTCAGTTAAAGATCTAAAGCCATCTGAAGGCTTAATAGAGCTACTTCATTCTTCAATTCTATATGAGGACAAGGGACTTTTGGTTCTCAATAAGAGTCATGGAATGGCTGTTCATGGTGGGAGTGGAGTCAGTATCGGAATAATTGAGGCACTTAAGTCTCAATATAAAGAGCCAATTGAGCTAGTTCATCGATTAGATAGGGCTACCTCAGGATGCTTGATTCTTGCAAAAAAAAGATCGGTCCTTAAATCACTGCATGAACAGTTGGTAAATCACGAACTAGAAAAAAGATATACAGCACTTGTCAAAGATACCTGGGGCAAGAAAAAGCATACCGTAGATGCGCCCATTTATCAAAACTCTAGATATAGCGTTATTGACTCAAAAGGCAAAGAATCATTAAGTCACTTCCATCCAATCAAAAATTTTCAACTGGGAGACTATAGCGCATCATTAGTCGACGTGTTAATTGAAACAGGGAGAACGCATCAAATTCGTGTACATGCTCAGTATGCTAAGCATCCTGTCGCCCAAGATAATAAATATGGTGACAATCATTTTGATCAGTTTATGAAAAAGAAAGGTTTAAACCGATTATTTTTGCATGCAAAGACTATCACTTTTACAAATCCAATGACTAAAGAAATTCAAAAAGTTACCGCACCATTGCCTGATGATCTAGAAGAATTTTTAAATAAATTATGAATGCCTATATCCGCTTAATGAGGTTAGATAAACCAATAGGGACATTGCTGCTTCTATGGCCAACCTATTGGGCCCTTTTTTTGAGTGCAGATGGATGGCCTGATTTTGATTTATTGATTATATTTACATTAGGCGTTATTGTGATGAGGACAGCTGGGTGCGTTATTAATGATTTTGCAGATCGAAACATCGACAAATATATTAAAAGAACAAAAGATAGGCCTCTTACCTCAGGAGAAATTTCTCCAAAAACGGCACTTGTGTTATTTGTTATGTTGTTATTCATTGCGTTAGCTTTAGTTTTGCAGACAAACCAACTGACAATTCAGCTTTCATTTATAGCGCTATTACTTGCATCGCTATATCCCTTTACAAAGCGATGGACTAATTTTCCACAGTTGGTTTTGGGCGCCGCATTTGGTATGAGCGTACCAATGGCATTCAGTGCACAAACGGGTTCATTGCCCTTAACCTCAGGAATTGTATTTCTTGCAACGCTTGTATGGACATTGATCTATGACACGCTATATGCAATGGCAGATCGTGATGAAGATATCAAAATTGGAGTGAAGTCAACCGCTATTGTGTTTCAAAAGTACGATCAAATCATTATTACTTTGTTACAAATCTTGCTAATTTCAATTTTTATTGTGATGGGTAATATATTCAAATTGGGCCAAATTTATTACTTTTCTTTAATAATTATTGTTATTTTTATGATTTATCATCAATTATTAATGAGAAAACGTCAAAATGAGCAGTATTTTAAGGCCTTTCTAAGCAACAATTACATTGGTATGACTGCGTTTGCAGGCATTTTCTTTTCAGTAGCATTCTAAAGTCAAATTTTGTTGTTTTTTTGCAACTTTTAGTCAATTTTTAGTCATTTTTGCTTATTTTTTGGTTTTTTTTCATCAATAAAACTTGACACTCAGATTTCATTACTATAAAAAGTGCACCAATCGGCAAAGATGCTGGTTATCTTTATAACTAATGGAGAGAAAATATGTTAAGTAACGTAACTGGTTGGATAAAAAAATTAACTGAAGCAGGTGTTGGTCTTGTAGCACTTGCAGTTGTTGTACAAGTAATCTTTGGTTCAAGTGCTGCATTCCTACCTGGCGATGTAGTTGCTAGACTAACTGATATGATTGGCGCACTAGGTGGTGCTGGCTTAGTTGGCCTAGTTACAGCAGGATTGTTGTATACTATCTTTTCTAAGTAATACATATTAGCTCAATAAAAACCCGCTGAAAGGCGGGTTTTTTTTGAATTTTTATATATATTAAAGGTGCATCATTGAATTTAGTCAATTTTTCTTCAGTTTTGTCTTTAGAAAACTTGACACGTTGATTTTGATACTATTAAATGTGTGACAATCAGCTTTAAATCTGGTTACCTTTAAAACTAATGGAGAGAGATATGTTAGATAATGTAATAGGATGGGTAAAAAAATTAACAGAGGTTGGTGTAGGAATTATCGCACTAGCAGTTGTTGTTCAGATAATCTTTGGAAATCAAGCTGCATTCTTACCTGGCGATGTTATTGCTAGACTTACTGAAATTATTACTGCACTAGGTTCTGCGAATTTAGTTGGATTAATTGCAGCTGGCTTGCTTTACAAAATCTTTACTAAGTAATACATATTGACTCAATTAAAAAACCCGCTTAAAAGCGGGTTTTTTATTGAAGGTTAGCTAAATCCCTCGAAGTAGTTCGTTGATGCCAACCTTTGACCTTGTTTTGGCATCTACTTGCTTAACAATAACCGCACAGTAGAGCGAGTAGCTTCCATCTGAAGAAGGAAGATTGCCTGAAACAACCACTGAACCTGCTGGGATTCGACCATAACTAACCTCTCCAGTCATCCTGTTGAAAATTTTTGTAGATTGCCCAATATACACACCCATTGAGATAACAGCACCTTCCTCAACAATTACCCCTTCAACAACCTCTGACCTTGCACCAATAAAGCAATTATCTTCAATAATTGTTGGACTAGCTTGCAAGGGTTCTAATACCCCACCAATGCCAACACCACCTGAAAGGTGAACGTTTTTACCAATTTGAGCGCATGATCCAACTGTGGCCCATGTATCAACCATTGTTCCAGAGTCCACATAGGCACCAATATTGACATAAGACGGCATTAAGACCGTATTTGCAGCGATATATGAGCCTTTTCTCGCAGTTGCTGGAGGAACGACCCTGACGCCTGAAGCTTGAAACTCTTTTAAAGTAGTCTCAGCATATTTAGATGGCACTTTGTCAAAGTACTGGGTAAATCCAGAAGGCATAGGTACGTTGTCAGCAAGTCTAAATGAGAGAAGTACCGCTTTTTTAAGCCACTCGTTGACTACCCAATCACCAATACCTTTTTGCTCTGCAACTCTTGCTTTTCCCGAGTCAAGCAAATGTATTGCCTCATTGACAGCCTCCTTGACTTCAGAACTAGCTGATTCTGGCGAGAGATGGTTGCGATCTTCAAAAGCGGCTTCAATAATATTTTTCATAACTCTTAACTTAAAAAAAAGGGAAGATTATATCATTTACAGCGCTTTTAAGGCTATCTAATGTTCGTGATGATGGTTGTGATGATGCTCATAAGTCGCCATCAAATCATTAATTTGATCAGCAAATAAGTCATTAAATTTTTCGTCTTTTAAAATTGACTCTGGAAGGCCTTCACAGCAAATGTGATGATATAGACATAAAACTTGTGTCGATTCTTTCATAACTCTATGAAGATCATGAGATACCATAAGAACGGCACAGTTTTGCTGTTGATGTATATCCTGAATTAACTTGTAAAGCTGCATTTGTCCATCAACATCTAGATTTTGAGCTGGCTCATCGAGTATTAAAACATTTGGCTTGTTGAGAAGCGCTCTCGTTAATAATACTTTTTGCAACTCACCACCCGATAAGTTTTTTAAAGGCGATTGGAGCAGGTCCTTTATTCCAGTTAGTTCAATAGTCTTGAACATAAACTCAGAATCAATTTTTTGATTTAAGGACAAAAAATCTTTTACAGAGATTGGTATAAAAGGATTAGCTGAAAAAGTTTGAGGTGTATAGCCTAGCCTAACATTATCCGTATAAGTAATGTCACCAGAGTCCTGCTTTATGACGCCCAATAGGATTTTAATTAAAGAGCTTTTTCCAGCCCCATTAGGGCCTATCAATGTTACAAATTCACCCTTATGGAGTTTAAAGCTCACATCATCAAGGACGTTTTTACCATTATGGCTTAGGCTTATATTGTTAAGTGTAATGAGAGTATCAGGCATCTGTATATTTTATATAACAATTGATATACAGACTCAATATATAGAGTTTGAAATAGCAAATTGATAACTGAGTTTTCAAGAACAAAAAACCTAGTTTAGATGTAAAATTTAGACATGACTCAACCACTCATTTTAGTTGACGGCTCAGCGTTTTTATTTCGCTCATACTTTTCAACTATATCTCAGAATCTAACCAATGATAGTGGCTTTCCTACGGGCGCAATGTTTGGCGTCGTTAATGCCATTAAGCACTTACAAAGAAAGTATCAAGGCGCTAAACTTATAATGGTTTTTGATGCAAAAGGATCCAACTTTCGTCATCAGATGTTTCCTGACTACAAGGCAAATAGGAGTCCTGCACATGATGACTTAATCGTTCAGATCGAACCCTTATATAAAATTATTCGTGCAATGGGGTTTCATTTCTTGTGTGAAGAGGGTGTTGAAGCGGATGATGTCATTGCTACTCTCTCAAGATTTGCTACTCAAAATGATATTGAAACAATTATTGCAAGTGGCGATAAAGACCTTTTCCAACTAGTTGGTGGAAATATTAAACAACTAGATATGAAAGGTAGGCTATATAGCGAAGCTGATGTTGAAGAAAAGATGGGAGTAAGGCCTAATCAAATATTAGATTTGTTGGCTCTAACAGGCGATTCTTCTGACAATATTCCAGGGGTACCAAGTGTAGGACCTAAGACCGCAGCAAAGTGGCTTGAGCAATACTCGAATATTGAAGGTGTTAAAGCGAATGCTGAGAAAATTGGGGGCAAGGTTGGAGAAAAGCTGAGGGAATCTTTTGATTTATTGGACCTTTCGTATCAATTAGTGAAGCTTAAGTTTGATGTTCAACTGCCTATTGATATTCTAGAAGATGAGCCTGGAGAAAATACTGAAGAATTGATTGCACTGTACAAAGAGTTTGGGTTCTCTATGTGGTTAAAGCAGCTAGATGAAAAGAATGAGTCTGCTCAAATTGATTCACAAGAAACAGAGATAACAGAGCCTCCCAACATAGATGCCAAAATATCGATAGATGACTATACAAAATCATTGGTACTTACTGAAGATGAATTTACTTTGTTATTATCAAAGTTATCTTCTAGTAAATCTTTTGTATTCGATCTTGAGACAAACAGTCTTGATTATATGGAGGCTGAAATTGTTGGATTCGTTTTCCTTATTGAAAAGAGTAGTTATTACCTCCCTGTAGCTCATGATTATTTAGACGCTCCGGCTCAGCTTTCAAGATATATGGTGCTGGATTCCCTAAAGTCAATTTTAGAAAGTGAAGTGATAGGCAAAATAGGCCAAAACTTAAAGTATGATGCCCATGTTTTAGCAAATGTGGACATTGAACTAAATGGAATCATTGATGACACAATGCTTAAATCTTATTGCTTAGATTCAGTAGCAAGTCGCCACAATATGGATGACTTAGCCCTGCATTATTTAGGCCACACAACAATCCATTATGCAGATGTTGCTGGAAGTGGAAAAAAACAATTAACTTTTAATCAGGTGAGTATTGATGAGGCAATGCCTTACGCTTGTGAAGATGTAATTATTACAAATGAACTTAATAATTTATTTGAGATGAGGCTTCAAGCCTTTCCTAAGCTTATTGCTTTATATAAAAGTATTGAAATTCCTTTGATCAAAGTCATGCTTAGACTTGAGAGGAACGGCGCACTTTTAGATGAGGTATCCCTATTTAATCAGCAAGTTGAGATAAAGGCTGAGATGGTTAACATTCAATCAAAGGCATTCGAGGTTACAGGTAATGAGTTTAATCTGGAGTCACCCAAGCAAATACAACAAATTTTGTTTAGTGAGGAAGGTTTTGGACTTGAGCCAAAAAAGAAGACAGCCAAAGGCCAACCGTCCACAAATGAAGAGGCATTAAAGTTACTGGATCATCCCTTGGTTGATTTAATTCTTTCCTATAGAACCCTGACAAAGTTAAATTCTACCTACCTAGAGGCACTGCCTAAACAAATTAATAGAAGAACTGGCCGTTTGCATACTTCCTACCATCAGGCTGTAACCGCAACTGGAAGACTTTCATCATCAAAGCCTAATTTTCAAAATATCCCAATAAGAACCGAACAGGGCGCTCAAATTAGGTCTGCCTTTATCGCCAGTGAGGGAAGTGTCATACTTGCAGCCGATTACTCTCAAATTGAATTGAGAATTATGGCCCATATCTCAGAGGATAAAAACTTAATTAAAGCATTTAATAATAATGAAGATGTTCACCGTTCAACAGCTTCTCAGGTTTTTGATATAGAGATTTCTAAGGTAACTAAAGATCAACGTCGAAAGGCTAAAGCCATTAATTTTGGTTTAATTTATGGAATGAGCGCATTTGGTTTAGCTAAGCAAATTGATGTTTCAAGGACTGAAGCCAAACAATATATAGATGGCTACTTTGATAATTATCCTGGTGTTCTTCAATTTATGAATGAGACAAAAGAGAAGGCGAAATCTCAGGGGTATGTAGAGACAGTTTTAGGTAGAAGGCTTTATTTGCCTCAAATTAACTCTAAAAATAAAATGCAGCAGCAGCATGCATTGAGAACTGCTATTAATGCTCCTATGCAAGGCTCTTCTGCCGATATTATCAAAAAAGCAATGATTGATATTCAAGATTGGATTGATATGGAAGATCATGAGATCAAGATGTTTATGCAAGTGCACGATGAGTTAGTATTTGAGCTTGATGCTGAAAAGGCTGATGAGTATGCAAATAGTCTAAAATTAATGATGTCAAATGCTTTAAAACTCCGCATCCCACTAGAGGTTGATATTGGTATTGGGTCAAACTGGCAAGAAGCTCACTAGCGTTAAAGTAGATGTTTTAAAGTAGACGCTGAAAGTATAATTTGAGAATAGGTTGATACTAATTAAATACTTTTCTAAAAAAATAGAAATCATTCGCAAGATTATATGAAAGAGCAATTACAAGACTTACTTAATAAATGTATCCAGGATCTTATTAATAAAGGTTTAATTAGTGAGATGCCTTTGAAAGTAAGGCTAGATCATACAAAAGACAAAAGTCATGGTGATTTTGCAACTAATGTGGCATTGATGCTTGCAAAACAGGCCAAAACCAGCCCCCTTGAATTAGCAAAAATTATTGTTAATCAATTAGGGGAAGCAAAATTTATTAAAAAAACTGAAATAGCTGGCCCTGGTTTTATTAATTTTTTCCTTTCTGACGAATCTAGTACTTCAATAGTAAATGAGATTATTGAGCTCGGTGAAATGTATGGTAAATCAGAAATTGGTAAAGGTCAAAGTATCCTGTTGGAGTATGTTTCAGCCAATCCAACTGGACCACTTCATGTAGGTCATGGAAGAGGTGCAGCTTATGGCGCCACTGTGTCTAATTTATTAAGAAATATTGGTTACAAGGTTGATAACGAGTACTACGTAAATGATGCTGGCAGGCAAATGGATATTTTAACTGTGAGTATATTTTTACGTTACTTGGCGCTTTGTGGAGAGACAGTAAGGTTTCCTGATAATGGCTACCAGGGTCAGTATATAAATGATATTGCCGTTGGTATTTTTGATAAAAGTGGTGACTCTTTTAAAAAAAGCACAGATATAGTGTTTGAGAATATTTGTAAAGATGGCCTTGAAGGCGGAGACAAAGAGTCTCATATTGATGAATTAATTGCTAAAGTAAAAGACTTATTGGGCGACAATTTTCAGAATATTTTCCGAGTGGGTATTGAAAGTATACTTAGCGGTATAAGAGATGATCTGGCTGATTTTGGTGTGCACTTTGAAAAATGGTTTTCTGAACAATCATTGATTGATAGTGGCCTCTCAGAATCATGTATTGCTAGACTTAAGGATAGTGGACATATTTATAAAAAAGATGGCGCACTTTGGTTTGAAACATCAAGCTATGGAGATGAGAAAGATCGTGTTGTCGTTCGTGACAATGGAAATCACACCTACTTTGCCTCCGACATCGCTTATCACCTTGAAAAATTAGATCGCGGTTATAACAAAATTATTAATGTTTGGGGGGCGGACCATCATGGTTATATCCCTCGAGTCAAAGCCTCTATAGAAGCCTTGGACCATAACCCTGATAAATTAGAAATTCTATTGGTCCAATTTGCCAATCTATATCGTGGTGGCCATAAAGTACAAATGTCAACTCGCAGTGGCTCTTTTGTAACACTTGAGGATTTAAGAAAGGAAGTAGGCAATGATGCCGCTCGTTTTTTTTACATCCTTAGAAAATCAGAACAGCACATGGATTTCGATTTAGATTTGGCAAAATCAAAAACAAATGAAAATCCAGTTTTCTATATTCAGTACGCACATGCCCGTATTTGCTCTGTTTTTAGGCAAGTTAATGAAAAAGGCGTTAAGTTAAATCTGGCTGAAGCCGACTTATCTCTACTAACAGAAGAAATTGAAAAAAATATTCTAAGAGAGCTTAGTCGCTATAAAAGTGTTATTGAGTCTTCAGCGGTTCACTATGAGCCTCACCAACTTGCATACTATCTTCGTGACTTAGCTACCCAGTTTCACAGCTACTATAATGCTTGCACATTTATTTTGGAGGATCAAGACCTTACTCAAGCTAGATTATCACTAATTCAGGCAGTGAAACAAATCTTAATTAATGGACTCTCTATTCTTGGGGTGGGTTCTCCTGAGTCAATGTGAATGATCAAAAACAAAGAGACCAAGCTTTAAATATAGATGACTCATTTATTGTTCAGGCTCCTGCAGGTTCAGGCAAGACTGAGCTTATAACGCAAAGATATTTAAAATTATTAGGTTCTGCTGAAGAGCCAGAAAATATCTTAGTTATGACATTCACTAATAGGGCCGTGGATGAGTTAAAGCTCCGCATTGTAAGTGCTTTAAGTCAAGCAAAGATGGAGCCACCTACAGAGTCTCATAAGCTTATAACATATAATCTGGCTTTACAAGTTTTAAAACAGTCAAAGAAGAGAGGCTGGGATCTTCTTAGGCACCCTTCACGACTTAAAGTCATTACTATTGATTCATTATCGAATTTGATAGTGTCGAGGTTTCCCTCTCTTGATCAATTGGTTCCCCACAGAACGATTATAGACTCCTATGAGTACGACCTTATCTATCGTCAAGCGGCAGAAAACACCTTGCTTTTGATTAACGATGATGAGTACAAATCAAGTGTTTCCTCAGTCCTACTCTATCTTGATAATTATGTCGATAGGTTTTATCGCTTGATAGAAGAAATGCTTGCTAAAAGAGAACAGTGGCTTCCAAAGCTATTCATTGATGGTGCTTTGGACATTGAATCATTGGAAAACACCTCGCAAACTTTAATTGCTGATTATCTAGAAACTCTTAGAGGGATTGCACAAAACGTTCTTGGAGGTAAATTCTTTAGTTTATTAAAGGTTAGCAAGAGAGAAGATATTTCTCAGATCTCCAAACTTCCAGGGTCAGGTGTGAACGATTTAAATGATTGGAGAGCTATTGCTGAAATTCTAATCACTAAAAGTTCAGGCACCTGGAGAAAGAAAATTGATGTAACAATTGGATTCCCAGCAGAAATGAAAGTGGAAAAGGATCAATTAAAAAAGTTTATTGATACTTTAGATTCTGAATTTGAGCTTAAAAAAATGCTGAGTAATCTATCTAATTTGCCAAGCGTTCATTTTCCTGAATTTACAAAAAAATCTATTACTGACATAGTTCAGGTATTAAAGTTAAGTGTTGCAGAACTAAAAGTTATTTTTGATGAAAAAGGTCTTCAAGATTTCTCTGAAGTCAATTTGCAGGCAATAAATGCCTTAGATACGCGAGACGAATTGAGTGACATCGCTTTGTTGCTGGACTATCAAATTAAACATATCCTTGTGGATGAGTTTCAGGACACCTCATATTCACAATTAAATTTAATTCAAAAGCTTGTCGAAGGTTGGCAGCAGGATGATGGAAAAACCATTTTTTTTGTTGGTGACCCTATGCAGTCTATCTATAAGTTCAGAGAGTCACAAGTTAGAATATTTATTGAGGTCGTCAGAAGTGGTATTGCTAACCTGAATATTACACCTCTGGTTCTAAGTACTAACTTTAGATCAACTCAAAGTATTGTCAGTGAAAATAATGATATTTTTGCCAACATTTTTCCAAATGATGATGATTTAATTCTAGGCTCTATTCATTACTCAAAGTCTAATCCATCATCTGAAATAGAACAAAAACAAGCTATATCATTATATCCATTTGGTCCAAATCAGGACCAAGAAGAGGCCGAAGAGATAGTAAAAATTATTAAACAAACCCTCATTAAAAATCAAGAGAACGAAGTAGCAGTCCTTGTCAGATCGAGGCCTCATTTAGGTAAGCTTAGTTCAGCACTTCAAAAAAATAACATTAATTATGAATCATTAAAAACTGAACCGCTTCGATCGAATCTTTTTACAAGGGATTTGTTGAGTTTAACAAGAGCTCTTCTAAGTTTGAGTGATAAGCTTGCATGGCTTTCAATTCTTAGGGCTCCATGGTGTGGTCTAAAACTAAGGGACTTGTTAGTTCTTAGTAGCTCTTCAGACCAAACAATTTTTAATCAATTAATGAATATGGAGTCGGTGCAAAATTTGAGTACTGATGGTATTAAAAGGGCCCAGCACATCTACTTGGCTACAAAAGAAGCTATTTTTTCTGAGGGAAAATTTTCATTTGTTGAGCGCTTTTCATTTACATTAGAAAGGCTTTGTAAAGACAATAAGTTAGAAGAGCAAGAAAAAAATATCAAAACCCAGTTTCTGAAATTATTAAATCATTGTGAGTCAAATCAAGTTTTGAATATCAAAACGATTGAGTCAATGCTTAAAGATTTATATGCGCCATCAAGGAGTGCAAATGTAAAGTTGATGACTATTCACCAAGCCAAGGGTTTGGAGTTTGATACAGTCATTATTCCTGGACTAGGCAAAAAGGGTAGGAATGACAACCTTCCATTAATTCAAATTCAAGAGTTTTCAGATAATAATGTTTTATTAGCTCCGATAAAGCCCACATATAAGGATACTGAGAGTGAGACATACCTATACTTGCAGCATCTAAAAAAGCAACAATCTCACTTTGAGTTAATGAGGCTCCTTTATGTCGCGATGAGTCGGGCAAAAAAAGAAGTTCATTTATTAGGCGCTTTATCCAAAAGTGGAAAGCCTACAAGTGGTTCATTTTTGTCATTATTAGGTAGCTACTATGAGGACAATTTAAATAATACAAATGTTCAAAATGAAGTTATTTCAGATATAGAAACCCCTCCTAAACTGGTTCGTAATAAAACTTTAATACCGTCTTTAGTCAGAAAGGAAAGCTTTATAGATGAGTTAAATAACGCTCCAAAAACTTTTGATTTAATTTATCAAGGTGCCCTAGGCACTATCGTCCACTTCTATCTGGAGCATGCTGAATTTAAACCATCATCTTTAAGTATTGAGGCAATGTTAAGAGAGAGGGGAGTGCCAACAAGATTGCTCAATTCTCTATCTAATAAAGTAATAGGCCTTCTAAGCAACACGAAGCGTGATAAAAACTTTGAGTGGATTTTTAAGTATAGAGAATCAACAGAGGTCGAGTCAGAATATAGTGACTCAACCCAAACCATTATTATTGATCGATTATTTGTTGAGGACGGGGTTTTGTGGATTATAGACTTTAAAACTGCTTCTCTAAATGAGGGTGAAAATCTGAATGCATTTATAGAGAGGCAAAAAACTGCTCACCAGACGCAAATCAAAAAATATAGGGCCGTTCTTGAAAAATCTTATCAGCTTCCATCGAAATCTGCACTCTACTGTCCAGCAGTTAGTCAGTTAATATTTCTTTGATTTTATTCACTTAGAAAAATTGCTGGACAAAGCATTCAATTCCTCCTATGATGACATCCAACTCTTAAAAAAATTATAAATATGTCAAAGCAAAGTAATGATGTTGGCTGGATAAACTATACCCAGAAATATGGTGATCGTGAAATACGAACTGTGAATCCAGATATTCAAAGTGGTTCCACGGTGTTATTTAATAATTTTGAGGATATGCAGTTAGCTCTGGAGGGTAATTATCCAGGGGTAGATTATGGAACACATGGCTTGTCTACTCAAAAAGCTTTTGAAGAGGCAATATGTAAGCTTGAGAATGGTCACAAAACTTATGCATTTCCATCAGGCATCAATGCAATAACGAATACTTTAATGGCTTTTACTCAGAGTGGTGATGAGGTTTTAGTTTGTGATAATGTTTATGGCCCAACCTCAAGATTTTGTCGTAAGATTCTTGCTAAATATGATGTTAAAACAACGCATATTGCATCTAATGTTGGATCTGAAATTAGTAACTATATGACTCAACAGACTAGGTTAATATTTCTAGAGTCTCCAGGTTCAAATACTTTTGAAATTCAAGATATTTTAGAAGTTGTCAAGGCCGCAAAAAAAGCTGGCATCATGACAATCATTGACAGTACCTGGGCCACTCCTTTGTATCTAAAGCCACTTGATCTTGGGGCTGATATTGCAATTCAATCAGTCACTAAGTATATATGCGGCCACTCAGATGTCTTGATGGGCTGTGCAACAGTTAATAAGAAGTATGCTGATGAGTTTGCAAACTATTTTAATACTGTTGAGAATTACACTAATCCTCAAGATTGTTATGTTGCGCTTAGGGGCCTCCGAACTCTTAAAGTTCGATTGGAAGCTCATGAGAGGTCAGCAAACGAGGTAGCTAGGTGGCTTGATGAACAAGATATAGTAGATTCTGTCATTCATCCTGGCTTAGAGTCACACCCTCAACATGCTTTATGGAAGAGAGATTTTTCAGGATCATCAGGCTTATTTTCATTTACCTTCAAAGAGCCTTATAGTGCAGAGAAAATTGCTCTATTTGTTAATTCACTTGAAATGTTTGCTCTTGGTTTTAGCTGGGGCGGCTATAAAAGCTTGCTAACTGCTAGACCATACAAGAGAGATGGCCAATGGGTCCATGATGGCAAGCATTTAATTCGTTTAAGTATAGGGCTTGAAGATACAAACGAGCTGATTGAGGATTTAAAACAGGGCTTCTCACATTTAAGCTAGGGTAACTCCTGGCAATTTATGATTCAACCCTTTTGTCGTTAATCACAGTGATACGCTGCATATGCCTGAATTCAGGCAAGTAGTCGCATACTGCATAATGCTGGGTTATTCGATTGTCCCAAATGGCAACAGAGTTATCTTCCCAGTGAAACCTTACCTGGTACTCAGGTTTATTAATGTGTTGATATAAAAACTGTAACACATGGTCGCTCGGGCCTTGATTTTCATTAACGATATTTCGTGTAAATGACTGATTGACATTAATATATTTAAGGCCAGATATAGGGTGAGTCTCAATGACTCTATGGACTGCTGATCCAACAGTTTTGAGAGCATTATTAATTGACTCAATGCCACCTTCTTTATAGTAATTATTGCGAAATGTTCCCATATCATGAATAGCCTCAAGGTCTTCTAGGTATTCTTTCCATCCCTCTGGCAACTGATCATATGCTGCACTCATACTTGCCCAAAGAGTATCACCACCAAACTTAGGAACCTTCACGCCATGCAGTATACTTGCAAAAGGAGGGTTTGATTTAAAAGTCAAATCTTTATGCCAGTCGGCAGTATCAGGTTTATTATTTGCATCATTTCTCAGTAAAACAATACTTTGATAACCATCTACATGAGGATAAACGGGATGCCCTGGATCAATTTCTCCAAGACTTTCTGCTAATTTAAGATGTGACTCTGGTGAAAGGTTTTGATTTCTAAAAAAAATGACTTGATATTTAATTAGAGAATTATATATTTGCTCAACCGTATCGTTATTTAATCCATTGTTAAGTGATATGCCTGAAATCTCAGCTCCAATGGATGGCGTTAGTGGATTAACCTCAAACATTTGTAACTCCGATAAGATTTTGTTGCATTATAGTAGAAAAAAACTGATTTGAATTAACCATTCTTCTTTAACCACCATAATAGAAGAGCCAATTGCATAAAAAGTAATGGGATAACTGAAAGAAGAACAACTTCCCAGCTAAAATTAAATACAAACCATCCTGCGGAGAGTGCAGCAAGTGCTTGCAGACCGAACACTAGAAAATCATTGACAGATTGAACTTTAAACTTTTCATTCTCATTGTAAGATCTTGGGAGTAAATTTGTACCACCAATAAATAGAAAATTCCATCCCAAGCCAAGAAGCACCAAAGACCACCAATAATTAGTAAGTGCATGGCTCGCAAAGGCAATGATTATAGATATAAAGAATAATATAACGCCCAAAAGCATCATTCGTGTTAAGCCTATATATCGTACTATGATTGCAGTGAATAGGGAAGGAAGAAACATTGCAATGACATGACTTTGAAGAACTATCTTGGTATGGTGAAGTGAGTGACCATCCATGACATGCATACTGACAGGGGTCGCAGTCATAATGAAGCTCATGACTACATATCCAGTGGTTGCTGCACAAACAGCAACTATAAAAGAACCTTGTTTGACAATCTCTACTAGGGATCTTTTGGATTCATCCACTTGCTCTTTAAACTTAACAGCTGGCTGAAAAAAAGTCATCAACATGAATGCAATAACAAATAGAAAAGCTAACAGAACAAAAGATCCTACAAAGTCAGTGTCAAAATAATTTTTCCCTAAAGTAGCGACTTCGGTTCCAAGAAAAGCTGAAATTAATCCACCAAGTAGAACAACTGCAGTTGCTGCTGGTCTTTTTTCAGGCTCAACGCTCTCAATTGCAGCGAACCGAAATTGCATCATTGTTGCCACACTAGCACCGAGACAAAAACTTGAAAAACTAAAAAGAAAAAACATTTCTTTAGCAATTGAAAAAATGCAAAGAGCAATCAACAAAATTGTATAAAGGCAGGCACTCAAAAAAACTTTTTTTCTACCAAATATTGACATAAGCCTTATCACAGGAATAACACATACCGCAGTTCCTACAACAATAGTCGCAACAGGCAAAGTTGACAGGCTTTTTACTGGAGAAAGGTTACTACCAATAATTCCTGCGACAAAAAAGATAAAGACACTGAGAGACATAAATAAGGATTGACAAGCCGTCAATATCCATACATTTTTTGGCAGATTTAACATTAATTTTAACCTTTATGAAGTAGACGTTATTTCTTAAGAGGGCGCTTCCATTTACTAATAGTCGATTGTTTATTTCGACTTAGTGTGAGTTGATCATCTGGAGTATTCTGGGTTATCGTTGAACCAGCACCAATTGTTGCATTTTCCCCGATAGTTACCGGGGCAACTAACTGACTGTTTGAACCTATAAAAGCACCATCCTTAATCTCTGTTTGAAATTTATTAACACCATCATAATTACAGGTAATGACCCCAGCACCAACATTTACGTCACTACCTATTTTGCTGTCACCAATATAGCTTAAATGTGAGACTTTTGAATTATTCTGAATGGATGATTTTTTTACTTCAACAAAGTTGCCAATTTTTGAATGATTGCCTATCTCTGTTTCAGGACGAATTCGTGCAAAAGGACCAATACTAGTATTCGATCCAATGATAGAATTTTCAATAATTGAATTAGGTAATATATGAGCATGATCACCGATTTTAGAATCTTTTATGATGCAGTTCGGCGAAATTAAAACATTTTTACCTAAATCATTGTCACCCTCAAAAACGACATTGACATCTATAACGCAGTCATTGCCAAAGTTCAAATTACCTCGACAATCAAAGCGTTTTGGGTCCATGATAGTTAGACCTTTTGACATTAAATCATTGGCCTGATCCTGTTGGTATGCCCTTTCAGTTTGCGACAATTGTTTTTTGTCGTTGATTCCCATTGCTTCTGTCACACTTTCACATATAAATGAAGCAATATTAACATTATCTTTGACTGCTTTTTCAACAATATCGGTCAGATAAAGTTCGCCTTGAGAATTGTTGGGTTCTAATTCTGCTAGATACTTTTTCAATAGTAAGCCCTGAATAGCCATGATTCCAGTATTAATTTCTGTAACTTTAATTTGATCTTTGTTAGCATCCTTTTGTTCAATTATTGACTGAATAGCATTATTTGAATCTCTAATTATTCGACCATAACCAAAAGGGTTTTCTAATTCCACACTTAAAAGTGAAAAACCAGAGGGTTTTGCTTTGTGGATTAATTTTTCGAGAGTTGCAGTTTTTATAAGTGGGACATCGCCATATATAATTAAACAGATTGAGTTGTCATTGATATGTGGAATTGCTTGTTGAACAGCGTGACCTGTTCCAAGCTGCTCTTTTTGATTAACCCAGTTAATAGCCTCATTTGAAGTTGTTTGTTTGACAGATTCTGAGTGGTGACCAATGATTACGTTGATAGAATTTACTAAAGGTTTAGATGCATCAATAACGTGCTGAAGGAGACTCTTGTTGCCGACTTTGTGGAGGACTTTGGCCGTCTGAGAGTTCATGCGCGTGCCTTGTCCAGCAGCTAATATAATGGCAGTATTCATTTTTTTGGGCTAAGTATCTATCTTGAAATTCATATTACTATGAATTAATTAATTCAAATTTTTGTATAATGTTACCCTTTAAGCTCTAAGACTCCAAGTTTAATAAATATTTGTTATATGGCTGTAATATTAGTCTATTCAATAACCAAATTTTTTTTAAGTTGAGTTCACCCAAATAAGATGAGAAAAAAAATTATTGCTGAGTTACTTGGTACTTTTATACTTGTTTTTGCTGGAACTGGCGCTATTGTGATTAATGATATTGCTAATGCAATCGGGCACGTTGGTATTGCCTTGACATTTGGATTTGTTATAGTTGCATTAATATACAGCTTTGCCCATGTCTCTGGTGCTCACTTCAATCCAGCGGTAACAATCGCCTTCTGGTCAATGGGTGAATTTGAACGAAAAAATGTTATCCCTTATGTTTCAGCACAAATAATTGGCGGAGTTCTAGCAAGCTTGTGCCTTTACTTATTGCTTTCTGAAAGTTTTAATAATCTTGCAGACGTCAGTTATCTTGGTGCCACGATACCCAGGGGCTCTGTCTCTCAATCTTTCGGTTTTGAATTTATTCTGACCTTTATTTTAATGATTGTTATTTGTTCATCAGCTGTTCATGGAAAAGCTACAAAAGATTTTGCAGGATTGGCAATTGGACTCACAGTAGGACTTGAGTCAATGTTTGCTGGTCCAATAACTGGGGCAAGTATGAACCCTGCTAGAAGTATTGCCCCTGCTATTGTAAGTGGAAATCTTGAGCATCTATGGCTCTATATTTTTGCGACTATACTGGGTTCAGTATGTGCCGCTTCAGTTTTTATGAAGTTTTTTAAATCTGATGCTTAAGACTACAAATGACTAAAAAAGTTTTGGTTTTATGTACAGGCAATAGTTGCCGAAGTATTATTGCAGAGGCTCTTATTAATAGTGAGTTTGATGGAAAAGTTAAGGCATATTCTAGTGGCGTTTCAGCTAGCGGCAAGGTTAATCCAAATGCAAAAAAAGTACTTCAATCAAAAAAAATTTGGAATGATGATTACCACTCCAAGGTTTTAGAGGAAGTCATGCCAATTTCTTTTGATTTGGTAATTACAGTCTGTGAGAATGCCAGTCAAAACTGCCCAGTATTTCCTAGCAATACTCAGCTGATTCATATCGGATTTGAAGACCCATATGGGCAGAGTTATGAAGCTTTTGAGCTTTGTTTTGAGCAAATTAAGAACAGGTTGTTGCCACTTGTAAAATCTATTTTTGAATAGATA
>Ga0257115_1000143_pt1 | contig 78612 bp, 77 predicted proteins | sample SI112_100mmetaG_FD_194465 | JGI IMG/M metagenome (GOLD analysis project Ga0257115, IMG submission 194465) | Marine microbial communities from Saanich Inlet, British Columbia, Canada - SI112_100m | ecosystem: Environmental > Aquatic > Marine > Inlet | place: Canada: British Columbia | collected...
AATTAACATCGCAAATGCTGTAAAGGTCCCGAAGTAGATAGTGGGTACAAAATTTGAGAGAGATAATATAGAGAAACCTATAATGATAATTATAGAAGTATAGTAAATAGCTTTACCTATGCTGGCATGTGAATTCTTAACCGCTATTTTTGAAGAACACCCTGATTTAATTTCCTCTCTGAAGCGATGAATGTAATGAATTGAATGATCCACTCCAATACCAATACAAATTGCTGCAATAGTAATCGTCATAATATCAAGGGGTATAGCTAACCAGCCCATTAAACCAAGAACTGAAGCTGAAGCCAGAATACTTGGAATAATCGCTACAAAAGCATATTTTAAAGATCTGAATAGAAATAAGAACATGATCAAGATAGCTATGAAAACAACACCAATGGTTAGTATTTGAGATCGAATTAAGCTTTCCAATACATTGTTATATAGTACCAACATGCCTGTGAGTTTCACTTGTGATTCTTTTAAGCCTATTTCTTCAACCAAGTCTTTCTTTATTTTTTTTATCAACTCATTGCGTTGAAGATCAGGATAAGATTCAAAAACTCTGAATGAAATTCTAAGCTGATTGCCATCTTCCGATAAGTAGGGATCAAATAACGCTTCCTTGACATCCTTTGGAACTTTCTTATAAAGCAGTGAGAGAAAGAAAGTATCTATTTCTTCGCCATCATTTAGCGTTTTAAGGACATCCATTGTGGTAGAAATTGAAACTACTTTTCCTGCTTCATCTAATGATTCTAAATAATCATGAACTGAATCTATGGTTTTTAAACGAAAAGAGTTATACCAGTAACTGTCTGCACCAATATCATATTCTGTTTTATCTTCCTCAAAAAAGCCATCCTCAAAAAAGCCATCCTCAAAAAACTCATCTTCATCAATAAGATCTGTTTTATCTTCAAAGTAACTCGGATCAGCATCAATGATGATATCCAATGGAGTTGTTCCACCTAGCTCTCTATCTATAACGCTCAAACCTTGATAAATTTCAGTATTTTCTTTAAAAGCTTTAATGAATTGATTTTCAGCTGTAAGACTAAATATACCAATGGTACTTATAATAGCCATGATGAAGAAGGCTGAAAATGTGGACTTAGGTTTATTTAAGACTAAATCAGATAGAGAGTTGGTAATACCTAATGTTAGATCCTTTTCTTTCTTTGAGGGAAGTTTTTTAAGTTGAACTAAAATCGATGGAAATAGAAGAAAAACCATAATGAAAATAGCACCCATACTAATCAGCATCATCCAGCCAAAGTCAATGACTGGTTTCAATCCAGCCACCAATAGCGAAGCAAAGCCCACCATAGTAGTGATAGTGGTGTAAAGACAGGGTTCCCATTTATCAACCAATGTTTGCTGTACTAGCCAAATTTGAGTTGCTTTTGGATGCAACTGATTTAACTCTAGATACCTAACTGTGAGATGAACTGATACGGATAAACTAAAAATCAGTAATAGTGCTACAAAGTTTGCTGAAACAACTGTGACCGGCCATCCAACAATTCCAAGAAATCCTGTCATCACAACTAGTCCAAGCAGGCAACATGCCATTGAAATAAACATCCATCTTGGATTTTTAAAAATTAGTAGTAATGAGATGATTAAGAATAATAAAAGAGAGATTCCAAAAACTTCAATATCATTTTGTATGAAATCAATCATATCAACTGTAATCATTGGGACGCCACCAAGAAATATCTTGCCATCATCTTGGTATTTACTTAACACCGCCCTAATATTTTTTATCATCAAAGCATTTTCAGCTCTGTATGAGGTTCTCAAATTTTTAATATCAGTAGAAAGCTCTTCTAGCGTGAGCTTTTCATTGCTATTTAGCGCCTGAGATAACCTTTTTGCTCTCAGTTCATCTCTTTGATCAATTAAAGCGTTTAAGGATTCATTAATGACCAGATTAAGCAACAGTGCCGTTGTTCTTCCATCATTACTAATTATTAGATTTTTATACAGAGTACTATTGAGTAATTCATCTTTTGCTAAGATTTTATTTGTTTCAGGACTGAGGTAATTGGGTGCATTTTCTGCAAGTTCTGAAAGATTTTTGGGAGGTGATTTTAGTAAAGGAACATCCAGTATTGATACCACTGAATCGACAGAATTCAGTTCTTCTAATTCATTTCTTAGGCTGGACAAGCTATTGATTGTAATTGGATCGAAAAGATCAGCATGAGGTTGATAAGTTACTACTAGAAATTCATCATCCCCATAACGAGCTTTGATGTCTTTGTAATATCTTAAATCTTTATCGCCCTCCAATAGGAGAGTGTCTGAAGAGGCATCAAGTTGAAAATCATCAACCCAATTTAAAAATAATCCAAAAACAAGTAATAGAAAGAATATTACAAATTTTGGAAATTCAACCAATTTCCTTAACGCTTTATTTATCATCAATAATGATCCATGTCTATCAGATATAAACTATAATTCAAAACATAACTTAAATTCTAGTGTGACCTAGGATTTTAGTGCATCATACTTATTTAAATGGAAAAATATAAGCTTTCTGAGTATTAGTGGGTTAAAAATGACAATTAAATCAGACAAATGGATCAAAGAGATGGCTAACAATCATGACATGATTAATCCTTTTGTAGATCAGCAAATAAGAAAAAGAAATCAAGAAAGAATCATTTCATTTGGTACTTCCAGTTTTGGCTATGATGTTCGTTGCTCTAATGAGTTCAAAGTTTTTACAAACATTCATTCCGTTATTGTAGACCCAAAGGAATTTGATGAATCCAGTTTTGTGGATTTTAATTCTGATGTTTGCATTATACCTCCCAACTCATTTGCCCTAGCAAGAACCATAGAGTATTTTAAAATTCCAAGAAATGTTTTAACCATTTGTGTAGGTAAATCAACTTATGCAAGATGTGGAATCATTGTTAATGTCACTCCATTAGAACCTGAATGGGAAGGCCATGTGACTTTAGAATTTTCCAATACAACTCCTTTGCCTGCAAAAATATACGCAAATGAAGGTGTGGCACAAATGATTTTCTTCGAGTCTGATGAAGATTGTGATGAATCATATAAGGATCGTGAAGGCAAATACCAAGGCCAAACTGGTGTTACATTACCCACAACCTAGAAATCATCAACCAATCCTTATTCTATAAACACCGTTTGATCGCCCGATGTAATTTTCCCTATGACAAAGGATTGATGACCCAATAAAGATAATTGATTCATAATTCCATCTTGATCGTTTTGATCTATAACAATCACCATTCCAATACCGCAGTTGAACGTTTTTAGCATTTCATCTTCTGTTATGTTTCCTTTGTCTTGAAGCCACTTAAATATAGATGGTCTGTCCCAAGAAGAGCTATCAATAATTGCATTAGAATTCTTATTTAATATTCGAACAATATTTTCTTTAAATCCTCCACCAGTGATATGTGCAATTCCCTTCAGATCATAAGATTCAGTCAGATTGAGTATTGCTTCAACATAGATAGTGGTGGGTGTAATAATTGCATCTGTTAATTTATTTTTACCAAGCATTTCATCATTTTTAATACCATTCAATTCAATAATCTTTCTGATCAATGAGTAACCATTAGAGTGAGGACCTGATGAGGCGATACCTATAATGGTATTACCTTCTTCTATTTTTCTTCCATCGATGATGTTGTCATGATCCACAACGCCCACACAGAATCCAGCTAGATCAAAATCACCCTTTTTATAGACACCAGGCATTTCTGCAGTTTCTCCACCAATAAGAGCCATATTAGACTCTTTGCACCCATCAGCAATTCCGTTGATAACTTTTGCTGCAGAATCAACATCCAATTTAGAGGTTGCATAATAATCGAGGAAAAACAATGGCTTAGCACCTAGAGTAACAATATCATTAACGCACATTGCGACTAAATCTATACCTATTAAGTCAAGTTTATCAAACTCTTTAGCTAGCATTACTTTTGTACCAACACCATCTGTACCAGAGACAAGTATGGGTCTCTTGTAATGAGAAGTGTTTAATTCAAATAAAGCTCCAAACCCTCCAATATTAGATAGAACATTTGAATTAAGAGTTTTTTTGATGGACGGTTTTATTCTTGCAATAAGATTATTTGCAGAATCTATATCAACTCCAGAATCAGCATATGTAAGATTTTTATTTTTAATTTCTTTTGTCAAAATTCAATTAAATTGATTTCTATTTTTTAGGATATAATTTCTTCAAGTTGTATATTAACATCAAGAAATTATTTATTCTTTTACCTTTTGTATACTTTAATATGGAGAACTAGTTGACTCTTTCTTTTATTCCTAATTTTATTTGTATAGTTCGTATTATGCTTATTATTCCAATAGTATTTTTACTTTGGAATCAGGATTACCTTTTATCTTTATTACTTATAGCAATTGCAGGATTGTCTGATTTTTTAGATGGTTTTTTAGCAAAAAGAAATAATTGGAGATCTGAGCTGGGTGCTATGTTGGATCCAACAGCAGATAAATTATTACTTGTTTCTCTCTTTATAACGCTTTACAAAATGAACCTTATTCCTTATTGGCTTACCGTTAGTGTGATAATGAGAGATGCAATGATTATATTTGGGCTCTCTTTATATCGTTATTTCATAGGCAAACCAAAATTAGTCCCATCTCAAATTAGTAAAGTTAATACATTTATACAAATTATTTTTGTTTTACTGGTTATTGGAGGAGAGATATTCGAGATACTTTTTATCCCTACAGTAATATTTGGCTCAACGGTATTTGTAACTTCAATTCTAAGCGGGTTGGATTATTGGATCAGGTGGAGCTTTGAAGCTAAAAAAAGAATCAACCTTAATGGTGTCTAAGTGCAGCAGATCCCATTACCAGTAAACATTTCAGACTATATGATCTTTGAATCCTTCTTTGCAGGGACTAATGATCATATCTACAAATTACTACAAACCAATGAGCAGAAGTTCCTGTGGATCGCGGGTGAGAAAGGAACAGGAAAAACACATCTTTTGCAAGCAAAGGTAAATCAAATTAATCACCATCAAAGTAAACTCATGTATCTACCTATGAGGGAGTTAAAACAGTTTAGCCCAGAGATATTAGATGATTTGGATCAAATGGATTTGATATGTATTGACGACATTGATTTAGTATTAGGGTCTAAAATATGGGAAGAAAAGTTACTAGATTTATATGAGAGAATTCAAAATACAAAAACTGTATTTATTGCCTCATCCAAAGATTCCCCCCATGGCGGTAATTTTTTAATTCAAGATTTATTATCAAGGTATTCAACAGCACTAGTGCTGCGTCTTAATGTCTTAAAAGATAAAGATGTAGTTAAAGCAATTCAATTGCATGCAAAGATTAGAGGTTTTGATTTATCTGATGATGCCGCAAAATTTCTTCTAAGGCGAGTGAGGCGTGATGTTTGTAGTTTAATAGAAGTAATAGAAGTATTAGATTATGAATCACTCGCAAAAAAAAGAAAATTAACAATCCCTTTTATTAAATCTGTCCTAAATATTGAATGATTTTCTCTATTTATAATCATTACTTGACCTCATTCATTTAGCTTGATACTTTTTATTGAAGCCCTTATCTTTCAAAAAAATAGATATGTTAAATAAAAAACTAATCACTGTAACTCTAATATCAATTTTTATTTATTCATGTGCAAGCATGCCGCCACTCCAAGAAATGAGTAATGCAAGGCAAACCATCTCAGCTGCTAAAGAATTGAGTGCTTCTGCAAAAGATGATCAAAGAATATTAGAAGCCGAACGATTGCTCTCTAGGGCTGAACGACGAATTGAAGTTAGTCTCTATGATGCAGCAAGACAGGATGCTCTTAGAGCTCAAAAACAAGCCATTGAATATTTAGAATCTGAGATTGCTAAAAAACCTAAATAATTCTCGAAGACACTATTTATTTTCAAAGTAACTTTTAATCGCATCAATACTAATGTCTTGATTTCCGTCTTTTCCTCTTTCAACCAGTTCTATTGTATTATTTTTTAGTCCCCTTTCACTGACAATAATTTGATATGGAATACCAATCAATTCAGCTTCAGCAAATTTTACTCCGGCTCTTTCACTGCGATCGTCTAGAGCAATTTCATACCCTAATTTTATAAAATCATTATAGATTTGATTAGATTTTAACAGGACTGTCTCATCATCTTTCTTAGTGATTGCAATGATAATTATTTCGAAAGGAGCTATTTCTTTAGGCCAAATAATTCCTGATTTATCGTGATTCTGCTCTATAGAAGCAGCAACAATCCTTGAGATACCAATTCCATAACAACCCATCATTAGGTTAACTGATTTTCCAGTGCTATCTAAAACACTGCATTTCATACTTTTGCTGTATTTATCTCCTAGTTGAAATATATGACCAACTTCTATGCCTCTGGCAAATGATAATTCCCCACCTCCAGGAGCTGTTTCACCTTTGATAGTCTCAACATTTGCAGCAAAATCTTCTTCATCACAATATCCAATCTTATCTTCGCCTGATTCAGCTAGAACATGATACTCATGTGAAGTAGATCCTCCAATCTCTCCACTATCAGCTCTGACTTTACGATAATTTAATCCTAACTGCATAAAAATATTGTCGTATGCATGCCCTATTTTTTTATACTCTTCATCGAGTGAAGATTGATCCAGGTGAAACGAATAAGAGTCCTTCATTAAAAATTCTCTGGCTCGCATAACACCAAATCTAGGTCTAATTTCATCTCTAAACTTAGTTTGTATTTGGTAAAAGTTAACAGGTAATTGTTTGTAGGTATTTAGTTCACCTCTAACAATGTCTGTTATAACTTCTTCATGGGTTGGTCCAAAGCAGAATAATCGATCATGTCGATCACTCATTTTTAATAGTAAGTTACCATATTCATCCCATCTTCCAGTTTCTTCCCAGAGATTAGATGGTTGAATTGCAGGCATCAATATTTCCAATGCTCCTGTTGCATCCATTTCTTTTCTAACTATATTTTCTATTTTTTTTAAGACTTTGAGACCCAAAGGCATCCATGTGAATAAACCAGAGGCTAGTTTCTTTATCAATCCTGATCTCAGCATGAGTCTATGGGAAGTCAATTCAGCTTCTGCAGGAGTATCTTTATAAGTTTTGAGCGGGTATTGTGATAGTTTCATTGAAATATTTTAAGTGATTGATTATTTTCTTTATCTTATATAGCTATTGTTGAGTTATCTAATGTTATTAAGGTTTAATGATATCACCTTCTTATTTCCAAGATAACCTGCATTTCTCTATAATAGATTCATATGAACATTGAGCAAATAAAGAATAAAGACAGAAAAAAAATGAAGAAGGGTATATTCCTTCTTCCAAATATTTTTACAACTGCAAATCTTTTTGCAGGATGTTTTTCTATTTTTTGTGCTATTGACGGAAACTATCAGTCTTCTGCTGTGGCTATCTTTGTTGCTGTATTTTTAGATGGCTTGGATGGAAAAGTCGCGAGAGCTACTAATGCTGTTTCTGACTTTGGGAAAGATTATGACAGTCTTTGTGACCTGGTATCATTTGGAATTGCGCCTGCAATATTCTATTATTCTTGGACATCAAATAATCCATATGATCTGGTTACCGTAAGAATGACATGGCTTGTTTCATTTTTTTATATTGCCACGACAGCACTTCGATTGGCTCGATTTAATAATCATCTTCAGCTCAAAGAAGAAAATCATTTTCTGGGTTTACCTTCACCAGCAGCTGCTACTTTATGCACTGTGATTATATGGCAATGTGATTTGAACTATATTGACCCTATTTTGAGTTATATCTTTATTTCTATTGCTATGTTGTCATCCTCCTGTTTAATGGTTTCAAATATTAAATACAACAGTTTTAAGGATACTCGTTCCTTAAATCGTATTCCTTTCTCAAAAACTCTTTTGGTGCCTCTTATCTTAATACTCATTTTCTTAAACCCACCTTTAGTACTAACTATTATGTCAGTAACCTACCTTTTCTCTGGCCCTATCACTTTGATTAGAGGTTTGATTATGAAAAAAAAGACACCCCTCAAGCAAGATCCTGAATAGCGATAATATGCTACAGAATAGGAAAGATACCCTTCAAAAAATTGGCATTGATGTATATCATCACAGAAAGAAAGATTCTGAAAAGAACTTAAATGGTGATCAACCAGACGTATGGAAAGTATTAGAGAAAAATGTTTCTTCTTGTCAACAGTGTTCACTTCATGAATCAAGAACACAAACAGTATTTGGGGTAGGGGATATAAATGCTGACTGGCTCTTTATAGGAGAAGCACCTGGCAAAGATGAAGACATCAAAGGTGAACCATTCGTTGGACGAGCAGGGCGATTACTTAATGAGATTATTTTTGCTTCAGGTCTTAGTAGGGAAAGTGTGTTTATAGCAAATATTCTAAAATGCAGACCTCCCAATAACAGAGACCCAAAGCAAGAAGAAGTAGAAAGCTGTTTTGTATACTTAAAAAAACAAATTGAATTAATTAACCCAAAGATTATTATCGCTGTAGGTAAAATCGCAGCCCAACAGTTATTAGATACCGATCAAACAATGGCTGATCTGAGGGGATCTACACATTCCTTTGGTGAGAATAATATTCCTTTGGTCGTTATCTATCATCCGGCCTATTTACTTAGAAGCCCTACTCAAAAATCAAAAGTCTGGTCAGATATTCTTCTTGCACAAGATAGTATTAATTAATTTATGGGCATTCTGAAAAGAAAAAAGATTGTTTCATGGGCTTTGTATGATTGGGCTAATTCTGTATTTACTACTACAGTGATGGCAGGATTTTTCCCAATATTCTTTAAGTCTTTTTGGGCTGCAGACCTCTCTCCAATAGAAAGTACAGCAGCCATAGGAACAGCAAACTCATTGTCAGGGCTCTTTATAATGTTGTTAGCTCCAATTTTGGGAGCTTTTTCTGATGTAAGAAAAATAAAGAAACAATTCCTAGCTTTTTTTGCTGCTACAGGAATATTAAGCACAGCTTATCTTTATTATATTCCACAAGGCGACTGGTTCTATGCTGCATTTTTATACACGTTAGCTGCGATTGGTTTTTCTGGGGGTAATATTTTTTATGATTCTTTAATTGGTTCAGTTTCAAATAATCATGAAAGAAATAAAGTTTCCTCTTTGGGCTACTCTTTAGGTTATCTAGGAGGAGGCATTCTATTTATAGTGAATGTTTTAATGTATTTGAATCCAACTTGGTTTGGATTAGCTTCTGATATTGAGGCCATACTCTATTCTTTTTTATCTGTATCTGTTTGGTGGGCGGTCTTTTCTATACCTTTATTTTTGAATGTTGATGAGACATCTAATTCATCTTCATCTCAAAGTATTTGGGCTGATATATCTCATTCTTTTAAATCAGTAGCTTCAACGTTGAAAGAAGTAAAGAAACATAAAAGAGCAGCCTTGTTTTTGATTTCTTATTGGCTTTATATGGATGGAGTAGACACGATTGTAAGAATGGCAACCGCATATGGATCTGACATAGGATTGGATACGTCTTCAATGATTACTGCTTTGTTAATGACACAATTTATTGGCTTTCCAGCGACCTTAGTTTTTGGAATGTATGCAGATAAAATTGGTTTTAAGAAAATACTAACCATTGGGATTTCTGTCTATATAATCATTTGTTTTTTTGCAGCTAATATGAATACTGCTACTGAGTTTTATATTATAGCAGGAGCTGTTGGACTGATTCAGGGTGGAGTTCAAGCCATCAGTAGATCTTTTTTTAGCAGTTTGATTCCTGAAAATAAGGAGGCTCAGTTTTTTGGTTTCTATAATTTAGTTGGCAAGTCAGCTGTTTTAATAGGCCCATTGTTAGTTTCATGGGTTGCTTATATTTTCAATAATCCAAGATTTGGAATATTAAGCTTATTGATACTTTTTATACCTGGGCTGATCGTTCTTTGGATGGTTCCTGATAAGGAATTAACTCAATGACATCATTTCAATTTGACGTTCTATCTTAATTTTATCTTGGGATAATAATTCAGATTGTGATACAAGTTTTTCCACCACATCTTTTGGTGCTTTGGATTTAAAATCTTCATTCTCAAGTCTTTGATCCACTGAACTTAGATTATTTTGTATTTGAATTAATTTTTTTTCTAACCTTTTTCTTTCTGATTCAATATCTATTAGACCTTCCAAAGGTATGAGAATCTTCATGCCACCCAGCAATGAAATAGCGGACAAGGGTGGAGCGTCAGTTATCGTTTTTATTTCATAAACATTCGCCATGTCTTTTATAAAAATACTTGTTTCATTTAGGAGATTAAGATCTCCTTCACTAGCATCTTGAAGAAGAATTGGAATTTGTACTTTGGGCGCTATATTCATTTCTGAACGAATCTGCCTAATATTTGTTACGAATGATTGCATCCATTCAATTTTATGAATTGTTATTTTGTCATAACATAGACTTTCTTTTTTAGGATAGGAACTGACCATAATGCTTCTTTTAGAGGAGACAAAATTAAAGGATTTCCATATTTCCTCTGTTATGAAAGGGATGATTGGATGCAGTGCTCTAAGAACCTTATCCAATACATTTAATAAATTTACTTTTGTTTGCTTTTTATTATCGTCAGAAAAATGATCTGTTGAATATAGAATTGATTTAGTTAACTCAAGATACCAATCACAAAAATCATTCCAAACAAATTCATACAGTGAATTTGCCACTAAATCAATACGATATATTTTGATATTTTTTTCTATGGATTGTAACAATAGATGAAGTTTAGATTGAATCCATAAATCGGGAAGCAATAAGCTTTCTTGTGGTGATGGATTAGAGTTATGTGCTATGTTTTCTGTATTTAATGTCACAAATCTTGCTGCATTCCATAACTTATTGCAGAAATTTCTATAACCTTCAATACGATTCAAATCAAAACGAATATCCCTTCCTGTCGTGGCTTGTATTGCAAATGTAAATCTAAGAGCATCAACACCAAATTCTGGAATGCCTTTTGGAAACTCTTTTTTTGTATCCTTGATGATTTTTGAAGCCATTTCCGGTTGCATTAGACCTTCTGTTCTTTTACGGATTAATGTATCAAGGTCAATGCCATCAATTATGTCTATAGGATCAAGGATATTGCCTTTTGATTTAGACATTTTATGACCATTTTTATCTCTGACCAATCCATGAATATAAACCTCTTTAAATGGCAGCTCATCCATAAAATAGAGTCCCATCATTATCATTCTTGCCACCCAAAAGAAAATGATATCAAATCCAGTCACTAAGACATTCGTTGGGTAAAAAGTTTTTAAGTCATCAGTTTGATTGGGCCATCCTAGACTTGAAAAAGGCCACAAAGCTGAAGAAAACCATGTATCTAAAACATCTTCATCTTGTTTTAATTTTTCCAATCTTGAAAGATTATATTTTATTCTAATATCTTCTTCAGATTTTCCAACAAATACATTACCTTGCTCATCATACCAAGCTGGAATTCTATGACCCCACCATAGTTGCCTGCTTATGCACCAATCTTGAATGTTTTCCATCCATTCAAAATATGTTTTGGACCAATTGTGTGGAACAAAATTTAATTCTCCACTTTTTACAATATCTATTGCTGGTTTGGCTAATTTCTCAGTGCTTACATACCATTGATCTGTAATATAGGGCTCAAGTATGGCGCCACTTCTATCACCTCTCGGTACATTTAATGTGTAATCTTCAATCTTTTCTAGCAAGCCCAGTTTATCCATATCTGATACGATTGATTTCCTTGCTTCAAAACGATCCATTCCTTTGTATTTTTTCTCAACATTTGAATTTATCTTGGCATCTTTAGTAAAAATATTAATTACTTCTAAGTCATGACGTTTCCCAATCTCAAAATCATTAAAATCATGTGCTGGTGTGATCTTGACACATCCACTACCAAAATCTTGATCCACATAATCATCAGCTATTATGGGTATCACTCTTTCAGATATGGGAAGTATTATTTTTTTACCAATGTATTTTTGATACTTTGGATCGTCTGGATGGACAGCTACCGCTGTATCACCCAACATGGTTTCAGGACGAGTGGTAGCAACTATCAAGAACTCATCAGAATTTTCAATTGGATATTTAAAATGCCAGATTTCCCCAGGTTCTTCTGATTGGTTGACTTCTAAATCTGAAAGCGCTGTCAGAAGTATAGGATCCCAATTTACTAATCTTTTACCACGATAGATTAATTTATCTTCATATAATTTAATAAAAACTTCTTGCACGCCTTCTGCTAAATCATCATCCATGGTAAAACGTTCTTTAGTCCAATCTGTAGAAGAGCCCATCCTTTTGAGTTGAGCAGTGATTGTAGTACCAGATTTATTCTTCCAGTCCCAGACTTTTGATATAAAAGCTTCTCGACCTAATTCCAATCGAGATGATCCTGATTGCTCTAATTGTCTTTCAACAACCATTTGAGTTGCTATTCCTGCATGGTCAGTTCCAACTTGCCAAAGAGTATTTCTACCTTGCATCCTGTGATAGCGAACTAAAATATCCATTATGGTGTCTTGAAATGCATGACCCATATGGAGTGTTCCTGTGACATTTGGTGGTGGTATCACTATGCAATAAGGATCTCCAATATTGGAGGGCGAGAAATAACCCGATTTCTCCCAAGAGTCATATATTTTATTTTCTATTGAACTTGGATTGTATGACTTATCCATATTTAAATTACTTTATAGGCCTTAATATTAAACCCAATGGATTTGTATTTTTTCCATCTTTCTCTGGCTTTTTCTTTTTTTTCATCAATATTTTCTATAATTTCATGAATTTTTTTTAAATGATTTGAAGTATCAGGCATTCCATCACTCAAGTTGATAATGGCTTCGGCATCTTCAATCTCATTATCCACCCACCCAATTTGAACAGGTTGAGTATTATTATCTTTATCTTTATCCACTAAGGCATGAGGGACATAACTTTCTTGCCTGAATGTCCATAGAATTTTATCTAGTTCTTCTGCTTGTTTTTGAGTGTTGGTTTTTATAAAAATAGGATTAATATTTTGTTTGTAGCCTTTTTCAATTAATTTGCATACATAGACTAAGAAATCTTTTCTTTCTATCGACTCAAAGTGATGAAATAAAACATTTGTTTTGAGCTGCATATCAATTAAGTGCTCTGTTAATTAAAAATTCAGAAACCATTGCTACTGGCCTACCTGTAGCTCCTTTATTTGATCCCTCAAGCCAGGCAACACCAGCAATATCAATGTGTGCCCAATCATAATCACCAACAAATTTCTGAAGAAAGCATCCTGCAGTGATTGTTCCTGCGCCAACTCCATTGGTGCTGATATTAGCCACATCAGCAAAATTACTTTTAATTTGCTTGGCATAGTCTTCGTTTAAAGGAAGCCTCCAAGTTGGATCTTTGCTTAATTCACCTGCCAAAGTTAATTCTTTAGCTAGGCTATCTGAATTAGTCATTAAGCCAGAAATATGTTTTCCTAATGCCACAACACAAGCACCTGTTAGAGTCGCCATATCTATAATGAGTTCCGGTTTAAATTTTTGAGCATAAGTGAGTGCATCAGCAAGTATTAACCTACCTTCTGCATCGGTATTTAATACTTCAATGGTAGTGCCTGACATAGCAGTAACGATATCGCCTGGCTTGGTTGCTGTGCTACTGACTACATTTTCGCAAGCTGGGACTATAAATACCATATTAATAGGCAGTTTTAGGTCAGAGACCATTTGAAGCAGGCCAATTGTAGTTGCTGCTCCACACATGTCATATTTCATCTCGTCCATTGCATTGGATGGCTTAAGAGATACTCCACCTGTATCAAATGTTATGCCTTTGCCCACAATAACTATAGGTTTAGATTTTGATTTAGATCCTTTGTATTCTGCAACTATTAACTTAGCAGGTTCTGAAGCTCCAGCAGTTACTGATAACAATGAGCCCATTTTTAATTTTTTCATATCGGATTCATTCAAAACCTTAAGAGATATCGATTTATTTTTGTTGGCTATCTTTCTTGTTTCTTTAACCAAAAATGATGGTGTGCAAATATTAGCTGGAAGATCGCCTAAATATTTTACTTTTTGTATCGCACTACCTATGCTCTCGCCATGCTTAAGACCCTTTGACATGGATGAACTTCTCTTATTACCATTAGTTCCAAAGTAGAGCTTACTTAATGAGTATTTTTTTTCTTTTTTAGAGTTGGTAGCAGTGTATTGATAAGTAATCTCATACCATGATTCAACCATTATTCTTGAAGTTCTATAATATAATTCATCGTTTTTTCCAATAAGATGATCAGATGCAAGCAGATTAGTTGCATTCTTATGTGATGTGAATGATAATTTTTTTAGGGCAGATGTTATTGCTTTCTTATAATTATTTTCTGAGTATTCATCAAATTTTCCACATCCCACTAAAACTATTCTTTTATAGGATTGTTTATTGATGGGTAAAATTCTAGTTTGTCCTAGTTTTCCAGATATATCCCCATTCGATTGAAAATCTTTTATTAGATTATTATTCTGAGAATTTATAGTTTTAGATGCCCCTCTTAGGATTGCGTCTTCAAAGACAGGTAATATAAGACAATCAGTTCTTATCTCTGATGATTTATTTGTATTTATTAGAAAATTCATTTATTTCTCTCTTTTAGTTATTTTTCAAGGGTATTGTTAGTCTATTAAAATCGAATGCCCTAGTATTTATTGAGTCATAATTGTAGTGTAATGGTATTAGTTTAAAAACTAAATATGAATCTCATCTATTAGACAAATAAGATTTTTTATGGGAAAAATAATAAATCAATATCTTTTTAAAGAGACAGCTATCACTTGGTTGGCTGTCACAATCATATTATTGATTATTTTAGTTGCCAATAAGTTTGCCGATGTATTGGGTGATGCTTCTGTTGGATTACTATCATCTGATTATATCATGCAACTAATGCTGTATTCTTCTATAGATTATTTGATTGTTCTAATACCTTTGAGCACTTTTTTATCAATTTTGTTGGTTTTTGGAAGACTTTATACTGACAGCGAAATTACAGCAATATCAGCCTCAGGAATAGGACCTATTTCATTATATAAACCTTTGGCTATGCCAACTTTGGTTATAGCAATTTTATTAGCAATTATTTCTGGCTATATATCACCACAAGCTAGAAAAAGTATTGAAACTACAAAATTAGATTCTATGACTTCAATTGGTATTGAATTTTTAGAACCAGGTCGATTTGTGAATCTGAAAAATGGTTCAGTTTTATATTCAGAAGATCTTATTGATGAGAACAGACTTATAAATGTCTTTTTGCAGCAAGAAAATAAAGGAAGAGTAAATGTTGTCGTAGCTGAATATGCTGAAATTGAGACCATTGGAGAGAATAATAATCTTCTTATTTTTTACAATGGCCAAAGATATGAGGGCAGACCCGGTGACCAAGATTTTAGAATTCTGGAATTTTCAGAACATCAATTACCACTTCTTAATAGCGGTAAGAAAGTTGAAAAGGAAGACTTGAATTTAGAGAATATGGAATTTCTCTATAAGCAAAAAACACTTCAAGCAAATGCCGAAATTCAATGGAGAATTTCTCCCTCCATTGCTCTAATTATTTTAGTACTACTTTCTATTCCCTTGAGCAAGGTCTCACCAAGGCAGGGACAATACGGTGGAATTATTTTTGGGGTATTAATTTATATGATCTATGTGAATTTGTTGGGTGCAGCAAAAATTTGGTTTGAGCAGGGGGACACTCCAGAAGTACTTGGATTGTGGTGGGTGCATTTAATCTGGTTATTTTTTGCAACTATAGCCATACTCTCCAACTATAATTTTTTTCAAAGAATAAGAATATTTGGAGAAAAAAATTGACAATAATTGATCGTTATATATTTAAAACAATATTCAAAACTACATGGATTGTACTGTTTGTATTTATTGCATTCTCAGGGTTTATTGATTTTATAAGCCAAACTGACGATATTGGAATTGGCACTTATGGAGTCAAAGAAGCCATTCAGTACACATTATTAAAGCTTCCAAGTTCAGTTTTTAAATTTTTATCTGTCATTGTTCTGATTGGTAGCTTATTAGGTCTTGGTATATTGAGTAAAAATAATGAGTTATTGGTTTTACTCTCCTCAGGAATATCGATGAGGAGACTGGGGTTATCGGTTCTTATGTCTGGTTTTATTCTTTGTTTTTTATCCACATTGGTAGGTGAATACTTTTCCCCACCGATGGAACGTATAGCAGATCAACTTAGAACTAAAAGTAAATACAATTATGCCTCACTGGGTAATTCCAAAGGAATTTGGTTAAAAGAGCAAAATAAAATAATCAATATTAATCTCTTGAATGAGAATAAAAGTTTTGGAAATGTAACTATTTTTGAACTAAATGATTCCTCTAAAATCCAAAGAATCTCTAGAGCATCTTCTTCAACTATCGATGACTATAATCAATGGATACTAAGCAATCTAGAAGAAACAGTTTTTAATGAATCTGGTCTTAGTACAGAATTTTCAAGATACAAGATTGATAAAACGCAATTGGATAGAGATATAGTTGGCTTAACGGTCGTAAAATCTGAAGATCTCAATATATTAGAACTTTATAAGTTTACTAACTATTTAGTGCAAAACTCTCTTGACGCTAAAATATACCAAACAGCATTCCACTCTAGAATAGCCTCCTTATTGGTTATACCTTTTATTTGTTTATTGGCATTGCCATTATCATTGGGTATTGGACGAAATAGAGGTGTTGGTTTTAGAGTTATTATTGGGATGTTGATAGGGATTACTTATTTCATGTTACAAAATACTTTAATAGAAAGCGCTCAAATTTATCAAATTCAACCCATATTATTAGGCTGGATTCCTTTTTTCATATTATTATTATGCACTGCATCAGCTTTTAGGTTTCTGCAATGGAAATGAACTCAATTCATACAAAATATATATTCATACTTTTGTCAGCGATGCTATTCATTTCTGGTTGTGTAACAACGCATGAAACAATTGTTGAAGAGGTAACGAATAATGAATCATTATCGAATAAAAAAGAAATATATGAATTAAAATTAAAGCTATTAGATTTTGAAAAAAAACTAGTGGCTTTAGAGAACTTGATTCAAAAAGCGGAGAATGAAAAGGTTATTGAGAAATTTGATGATTTATCTACTGAAGAAATACGATCTGAATATCAAAAAGCTTTTGATTTAATTAAGTCTGGTGAATACTTTGCAGCGGAAGAGACTTTATCTATTTTTATAGGTTTGTATAGTGATACAGAATTTATTGATGATGCGATTTATTGGTTGGGAGAATCATTTTATTCTCAGAAGAAATACAATAAAGCTTTAAAAGAGTTTGAAAAAATAACGAAACATCATCCAAATTCTGAAAAGTTAGTAGAAGCTATTTTGAAAACAGGCTTTACTCAGTTTGAGTTGGGAGATATAGAAAAATCCATTAAAACACTTAATCAATTAATTAAATCCTATCCTGATAGCTCTGCTTCTCGTTTAGCTAAAGACAAACTAAATTCTATAAAATAAATGGTTTTAAAAGAAACTCTTAGAATTACAGAGATTTTTTCCTCAATACAGGGAGAATCATCAAAAGTAGGCTTACCATCAACATTCATTAGACTTACTGGTTGTCCGTTGAGGTGCCAATATTGCGATACCAGTTATGCTTTTACAGGCGGGGAAAGAATAACCTTTGATGAAATATTTTCACAGGTAAAGAGCATTGGTAATAGAGATATTTGTGTTACCGGTGGAGAGCCTTTAGCACAAAATGAAGCAAAGGATTTTCTTAAGAAGCTTACCGCTCTCCAATACCACGTCAGTTTAGAAACTAGCGGTTCTATTTCCATTGATAATATAGACTCCAGGGTAAAAATTGTTATGGATATTAAAACTCCAGATTCAGGTGAAGTTTCTAAAAATGATTGGAATAATATTTCTTTGATGAAGAAAACCGATGAGTTTAAATTTGTTATATGCAGTGATGAAGATTACGAATGGTCAAAAACAATTTTAAGAAAATATTCTCTTGATAAAAAATCAATCGTCCTATTTTCTCCTTGCACTGAGAGTATGGAGGCCAGCCATTTAGCTGATTTAATCTTAAAAGATCGATTAAAGGTTAGATTTCAGATACAACTTCATAAAATATTATGGGGCGATGAGTCAGGAAGATAAATTATGAATAAATCAATTGTATTGTTATCAGGCGGAATGGACTCAGCGACTGCTCTTTCCATCGCAAAAAGAAAAAGATTATCTTGTTATGCCTTAACAATAAATTATGGGCAGAAGCATTCCACTGAAATAGAAAAAGCAAAATTAATTGCAAACCATTTCCAAGTTATTGAGCATAAGATTATTGAAATAGATCTAACAGCTTTTGGCGGTTCCGCTTTAACGGACAAGAGTATAGACATACCTGAAAAAGAATCTCAAGGGATACCAGTTACTTATGTGCCTGCAAGAAATACTATTTTTTTCTCATTGGCTCTTGCTTGGGCTGAAGTAATTGGCGCTAATAGTATCTACTCAGGAGTGAATGCGATAGATTATTCAGGCTATCCTGATTGCAGGCCTGAATATATAGAAGCGATGCAAGGATTAGTCAATCTAGCAACAAAAGCAACTATTGAAGGTGATTCAATTGCTATTGAGGCTCCATTATTGAATATGAATAAAATTGATATTATTAAAAAAGGTATAGAAAATGATGTTGATTTTTCTAAAACAGTTTCTTGTTATCAACTTACTAAACAATCAAAATCATGCGGTGTTTGTGATTCATGCAGGATAAGATTGAAGGCATTTGAAGAATTAAATCTGATTGATCGGATTGAATATGTCTAAATGACTGTTTTATTTGACAAGGTTGAGTTATCATTTTTTTTAAATTTTCACTTGGGGCGTTAGCTCAGTGGTAGAGCAGTTGGCTTTTAACCAATTGGTCGAAGGTTCAAATCCTTCACGCCCCACCATTTGAAGCAATATGAAGAAAAATATTAAGAAATACTGGATATTCTCATCAACCGTATCAATATTCTTTTTTATTCTTTTGATTCTTATTTTATCCAATCGCTAAATCATATGTCTAACAGCACAATTGAATTGAATGAAGGCCTATATGATTACCTTTTATCCGTCTCTCTAAAGGAATCAAGAGTCTTAAAAGAACTGAGAAAGACGACTTCAGCTCTACCCAATTCGAGAATGCAAATAGCTCCCGACCAAGGACAATTTATGGCCTTATTATTAAAAATAATAGGGGCTAAGAACTTAATTGAAGTGGGTACTTATACTGGTTACAGTACTTTGGTTTGTGCTCAAGCTTTGGAAGAAGGTAGAATTATTGCAATTGATAGAGATGAAGTGAGTGCTCAAGTAGCTCAAAAATATTGGAAAGATGCAGAAGTTGATAATCTTATTGATTTAAGAATTGGAGAAGCGAGAGTCATCTTAGAAGAAATGCAGGATGATCCAGATATCAAAGGTTCCATCGATTTTGTTTTTATCGACGCTGATAAAAGTAATTACCTCAATTACTATGAACTGACGCTAAATTTGTTAAGAAAAAATGGCATTATTTTATTTGACAATGTTCTTTGGGATGGAACTGTTGCTGACCGTTCTTTTCAAGATGAGGATACTGTTGCTTTGAGAAAACTTAATGAATTTCTTTTACAGGATGATAGGGTGGATATAAGTATGATAGCTATTGGAGATGGTCTTACCATAGCAAGGAAAAAACTTGATGGATGACTCACTTAATATATTTGGAGAACCACTTAAAGAGTGTAGCAATTCTCCTATGACAGGGTTTTTTAGAAATGGATGTTGCGATACATCAAATGAAGATTATGGCAGTCATACAGTATGCATATTAGCTACTAAAAAATTCTTAGATTATAGTGCCTCAGTAGGAAATGATTTATCAACACCCATGCCTGCAGCTGGATTTACTGGCTTAAATCCTGGCGATCAATGGTGTTTATGTGCACCAAGATGGCAAGAAGCACTTGAGGCTGACTCTGCACCGAAAGTTGTATTGACTTCAACACATATTGGGGCACTCAATCATATTAATATTGAGGATCTTAAAAAATATGCTGTAGATCTAAACTAAAATAAACATTATGAAGAACATAATATTATTTCTAATTTTTCTTTCACTACAGAGTTGTTCTTTTTTAGATGTAAAATCCTATAAAGATCAAACAGAAAGACTTAATTCTCTTTCAAAAGAAAATAAAATCATCGCTGAAGATCTGATGGCATTTATTAAAAATACAGACCAAAGATACTTTACAAGATCAAATGCTATCAATAGTGGAATTCAGTCTACTGAAGACTTTATGTCGATTACTAAATACTCAGATTTTGAAGTAAGAGTTTCACGAGGCGATGAGATACAAAAAATTGGTAGAATGATCTCAGAGGGCAAATTAACATCACCGGGAAGAGGCGAGAAAAGAAAGCTAGTTTGGGGTAGGTTTTATTCCATTGATGTTCATCCTAAGACACCATTGGTTGGTATGTTACATGCCACACTTGTCTTACAGTTATTTGAAGATGGGTCAGTTGTAACAGGAGGTTGGCTTGATGTCATGCCTGGAACAAGAGTGGAAGAAGATATGGATTATTTAAAGAAAGTAACTGATGATTATTTTAAAAAGAATGAAGCTAGTCCAATTCTATATAGAAAACTTGTTTGTAAGGGCACTCATGAAACAATTGAAGCCTTTAGAAGAAAGCCTTCTTGTTCGGGAGTAAGTTTTTATGGCCCGCCTGTATTTAGAGATAGCGGTGAAAAAAGCTATCGTTTCATACAAGGAATGTTTATAGAATTTGTCGATGCCTATTTTGATATCATCGAAAAGAGAGTTGATGATCCTTATAATGAACTTGATCTTATTGCTCAAGAGGAAATGAGAAAAAGTTGGTTGATTGATCAATTATTTTCAGATCCTTTTGCCAGTAAGATTGTTCCTTTCGAAGTATGGGGTACAGCTAATCTTCCTCCAACAATCAAATTTTAAAGGATAACAATGGAGATAAAACAAACACATAATGATCCCAATCGTTTTTTATGGTACTTGGTTTATATTGCTATTACGGTCGTTTCGGGATTACCCTTATTTGGTTTGAGGCTTAGTGACTTTGGTATCAACTATCTTTTATTATTATTTATTCATGAATTTTCAGCATTTCTTTTCTTTGGCCATACGTTTTTCTCCAACATATGGGCAATGCAAATACGTTTTAATCAAGACAAAGAAGTTGGTATTTGGGCAAGGGGTTTTTTAAGGAAGTTAGCTTTATCAATAACAATGACAACCTCTATAATAATTCCAATTACAGGTTTGATGCTTATGGAGTCTTGGGGTGGTTTGATTAATGCACCTTGGGCTTGGAATGCCTATCTTGCATTTTGGGCTATGGCTGCAATAAGCATAACACCAGACATCATCCGATATGGGAGAAATAGAAATTCTGCTGATCCAAAACATGGAATGGTGAGTGGTGCTATTAGGGGTAATATAGGTACAGTGCTTACCATCTATATAATCTGTTGCATGGTGATTAAGATTTCCTGGATAAAGCCATTTCCTAATTTATTTATTGGTTAGTTTCCATTGCATCTGTGTTTGCTGAGGCTTGAGCTAGACCATCCTTAATATTTTTTTGTTGCGATATTGGCTTATATAAAGGACCTTTCTCACCAGTAAAATTATCAAGCGGTTCAACAATATGATGCCCATCGATTGCACAGAATCTTGTTATTGAATATCGCTCCCAAGTTACAGGGGGCACACGATGAGGAGTCGCTTTAATAAGGCCATTGGTTATAACTTCCAACATATCCCCGAGCATGATAATAATTTCATATCGAGAACAATCAACATTATGCCAATCGCCTGAGGGTTTCTGAAGTTGAGATCCATGTTCAGACTGCGTTAGAAGCGTGAATACCTCATAATCAGTATGAGCGCTTATGCCAAAAAGATTATCCTCTGGTATACCTTCAACAGGTGGGTAATAGATCATTCTCATGGTAGAAGGCGATCTATCTGTCATTTTTGATCTTATATAATCTTTTTCTATACCAAGAGTTTCTTCAATAACGCTAGCCAGTTTTTTTTCTACTTTTGAACATTCTAGAAAGTAGTCATAAATAGCCTCTCTAAAAAGGGGCATTTTAGGAGGCCATAAATTCGGTCCATAGTTTTCAAATTCTTTGTCTATTTCTTCAATTTCATAACACATATCAAATGCAGAACAAGTGGCTTTAGTTCCAGCTGAGTAGGCTGGTTCTTCGCCACATGGTGACCAACCTCTACTAGAATCAGCATGACGATAGTGAGATGCTTGTTTTTTAGGATCATTATCACTCATCGAATGAAACAACCTCGACTGATCATAAGCAGAATCAATCACTGAGTTATCAATACCATGGTCGATCAGTAAGAAATAACAATCTTTTATCATGGCGTCTCTAAGAGATTTTTGTTCGTTAGAGCTTATTTTTTGATTTTCTGAGAGAATGTTTTTTAAACTTATTTTTTGCATAACAAACTTAAATAGTACAATGGGTTATTAATAATAATCTTAACTTAATTATCAAATATATTTAATGAAAAGAATAGAAAATATGGATCAAAATATTAAAGCCATTGAAGATGCATTAAAAAAATCTTTGACGATTGAATTTATCCAAATTGAAGATCAAGGACATCTGCATAAAGGACATAAAGCTGCAAATGAAGGTTTAATGCATTTAAAAGCATGCATTGTCTCAGATGATTTTTTAGGTTTAAACTCAATAAAAAGACATCAAAAAGTTTATGTTATTCTTGCAAAATTTCTAGAAAATCGCTTGCATGCACTTAGCTTGGAGACTTATTCAGTAAAGGAATACCATCAAAGAGATTGAATCTTATTGTTTTATTGCAATGATCCCTGCATGATCTTTTCCATAATTAGAACTTGCTCTTGAGGGTCCAAAATATTTTGAAGTGATTATTTCAAATCCAGCTGATTTACATTCTCTTGAAAGAGTATCTGGGTCAAGACAATTCATATGTGGTGTCATCCCCTTAGGCAATCTAGGTATCGGTAAGCAATCCAATACATTTTCAATAAATCCAGGGAAGGGATCTCCAGCTTCTAATTTTTTTTCAAATTCAGGGAGATAGTTTTTCCATGGACCTGAGTAACAAGTATCGGTAATTAAGTAAATCCGACCCCCAGGTTGAATCCAGTTATACATATTTCTTAATGTTTCAATTAATTCATTGGGTGTTAGAAAATGCAAACACCGAGAGCAATGAATGGCGATAAAAGATTCATTTTTAAAATCTATATTGGGCAAAGTACCTAGTTTGGTTGTAAGATTATCTTTTAATTCTTCTGGTGTCTCTTTTAACAAAATATCAAGATGAGCTTGATCCATATCTGATGCCAAGACTTTGGATCCTTTTTTAAGAGCTGCAATTGATGCTATTCCATAGGCGCAACCAACATCTAGTGAAAGTCCTTCTAATTCTGATGATTCCTCGACAAAAGATTTTGAGATATTATTCAAGTCTTGTTCCATGAAACCCCTTCCATTTAAACAGGGAATAAGGCCTGGTATATAGGCCTTAGGTTTAACTTTATTTCCTCTCAGTTTAGAAAATAAATTAAATAATATGGGTCCAATAAAGCTTAATCTTCTTCTTAAACTAACCTTATATTGCTTATTTTCATCATCCATAATTCTTCTGTGAAAAGCTTCAAATTGTGGATGAATATTACCTTCATATAACCGCATAAGAAAACGATTTGTTATTTTATGAATTAAAGGTATCTTTAGCCATTTTCCATAGAGTTCTTGCATATAAATAACGGGTGTTTTATGACTTTCTGCATAGGCAATAAATTTCCAACCTTCCTTCTTTTTTCTGAACAATGCATTAATTCTTGCATCTCCACCCCAGGCCTTTATTGGACCTCTCATTTTCATATCGTGTCTTACCCAACCAACAGCAAAAAGATATTCATCTGATAGAGGCTTTATTTTAATATCATAGAACCTCATACGAATCGCCTCCAGCATTCTTTTTCCTGGTACAGGTTCCCAATACTTTCTTAAATCATCCCATCCGATTTTCCAATCGGCTTGTTCTTCAGCTAAATAAAATGGATCTGGATCATCTTCATCCCAAAGAGTTTTTAAATCTACATATTTTTGTGAATCCCAAATTCTTTCAGCATCTTTAAAGATTTGTTCAATTTCTATTTGTAAGTTCTTCATAAAATTATTTACGGTTATTGCTATACCTTATATGAAGGTATGTGTAATTCAAAATATTGAGAAAGTCTTCAATGGAAACTGATGTTAAACTATCGTCTTAAGTGTTTAAATCAGAGGTTATTACAATGACAGAAATTGGCATAGTGATGGAACCAGTTCCTCGATGTTCTGCTGAGATGGCATCACTAATAGAACAAATGGGCTTTGATATGGTGTTATGCCCAGATACCCAGAATCTTTCAGCAGATCCTTACGGCCAGTTATCACTTATAGCCAATGCAACCTCAACACTTAAAATGGGAACAGGCGTTACTCATCCTGTGACTCGTGAAGCTGCGGTGACAGCCTCAGCAATGGCTTCATTGCAAGAAGAATCATCTGGAAGAGCAATCTGTGGAATAGGGCGAGGCGATTCATCTGCAGCACACATAGGAAAAAAACAAGCCACCACAGAAGAATTAAGAGATTATGTTTTAAGAGTTCAAAGTTATCTAAGAGGAGAGTCTCTTGATGTTGGCACTATGAAATCTCCTATTAGATGGATTGATCCTGACATTATTAAACCAGTCCCAATGGACATTGCCTGCACAGGTCCAAAAACTATTGCAATGGCTTGTGATGTAGCTGAAAGAGTTACCTTCGCAGTTGGGAGTGCTCCAGAGAGAATGTCTTGGGCCATGAACACCGCATTGGATCATATCAATCAGACGGGAAGAGAACGCGATGACTTTAAAATAGGCGCCTATGTTAATTTGATATGCGATCCTGATGAAAAGAAGGCTATTGCTATGGCAAGGATGCTTACCGGATTGGTGGCACATTTTACAGCAATGAAGAAAGCCCCAACAGACCATTTACCAGATAGACAAAAAGAGATTACTGCAAAACTTAAGTCCGGCTATGATATGAAGAACCATTCCAGTGAGAAAGGAGAGCATTTAGAATTAATAGACGATGAATTTATTGATTGGTTTTCTATTGCAGGACCACCTCAAAAATGTGTCGATCGATTGGGCGAACTCATGGAGCTTGGATTGGATTATGTCTATCTACTTGGTGGATCTCCAGTCGCAGAACCACGTGATGCAAGATTGAGAGCAATGGTTAATCAGACTGAAATATTTGCTAAAGAGGTTCTCCCTTCTTTTAAATAGTTTTAGAACTCATAATCAACTGAGAAGTTTATAAGTCTTCCTCTTGGGTCATGCAGCCTCGTGTCAAAACTAAAGTCAGGTGAATCGTAGAGTAGAGGTGCTGATTCATCTAAGAGATTAATAAAATTTAAGCCTACTTTTAACTCTTGATCTTCAAACTCAATAGTTTTTGTTATTCCTAGATCAAAAACAAGAAAAGAGTCTATATTGGTTTTATAACCAGTATTAATTGCTGCCACAGGCAATGGTCTTGAATTACTATAACCATCAATATATCTGGCGTTAAGGCCGTAACGAATTGAGCCATATGTAAGGCCTAGAAATGCATTAAGCCTGAGTTCTGGTAGAGAGTGTGTGTGTGCATTGTAGTTAAATTTTCCAACTCTATCGATTAAATGTTCTTTGTGATTGCCCATATGATCAGATTCTTCGATCGCGTGTTCTGGTGTTAAGAATTCCAATAAATATGTGGCATTTAAACCTAGTTCAAGATCATTTCTATCCATGGTTCTAAAATATTTCAAAGAGAAATCAATTCCTTTTACAATGGTTTTTTCCTCATTAAAAAATGTGGTATTGACAGCAATTAGATCTCCGAAATCATTTCTTGTGATGTCTGAACTACTCGGATTGGATAATATTTTTGCCTGTGGATCTTCAAGCTCCAAACGATCTTTATAATCAATTCTCCAATAATCCAATAATATATTTAAGTTTTTAGTAATGTCCCATTTCAAGCCTAGGTTCAGATTATCCGAGGTTGAAGGTTTAAGATTGGGATTTCCAACTTGAGCAATTCTTACAAAAAGAGAATTACTTTGTTCTTCTCCATTAATGACATCCCTTACTCCTCCTAATGCAATTTCTGAACTGTACAGTTGAGCCATAGATGGTGTTGAAAAAGAAGTGCCAAACGCTCCTTTAAATATTAAAACTTCATTCGGTTCATAGGTCAGTGAAATTTTTGGGTCAAACGATGAATCGTTATCAATTTTTTCAAATCGAGATGCTATTAAAAGATTAACTTTTTCATTAACTTCACGATTTAATTCCATAAATAAAGCTTTCTTACTTCTAGAAGAGGATAAATTCATACCTCCACCAAGAAACAACAGGTCAGCGCTCTTGATTAGTTGACCGGATTGATTGAATTCAGCTCTTGCTAGTTCATTGTATGTAATATCTAGAGATTCATGATTGTATTGAAATCCAAATGCCATTGAGTTATTACCAATTGTTTTTCTAACTATTCCATCGAAAGAGGAAAGCTGTCCTATTCTTAAAGATTGCTCTGATCCTTTGATGTAATCAATCAGTTCTTGAGAATTGATTAAGGGTTGAAAAATATTCCAAGTCAAATCACCATTGATTCCACCGTAACCCAGTACAGCATTTTCAAACCTTGAATTAATTGTGTCAGGCCTGTTATGAAAATTCTGATGTTCACTTTGGGTAATGGATAATTCAATATTAGTGTCATCATTTAATTTATAAACAATCATATTGGAAATATGATATTGATCAATATCTTTGGGTGAAACAGGAGAGGGGAACGCTGAACCGAGAGGTCTTCCATACCAAGTTACTGGAACATTAAAAGGACTTCCACCTTGACCAGGATCAATATTTCTAGACATGAATGAAAGAGCAGGATAAGAAGGGGATTGAGGGTTATCATTAACATCAATGCTTGATTTAATAGCAGTTAACTTATAGGTCAAAGTTTCATTTTCTTTAAGATAACTTAAGTAGAGTTTTTGATGATCCTCATCATTAACTACATTGAATCTAGTTCCATAAAGAAATTTACAGAATGGTCCTGCAATGACACCACCATTATTTTCACAACTAGGATCAGCCACCCATTGTCCCGTTGCATAAGAGCCAGCGTAATCACCGCTATTGATTGTATCATCGCCACGTATTTTAAATGTATTGCCTAATGTGCTTAAGCCATTCTCGGCTATTCTGGGTATCTCCGATGACGATAAAGGGCTTCTTTTGAGAAAGTTTGCAGCAATGACAATGTGAGAATTGTTAAACTCTTTGCCATATAAGACGCCAAAAGTCTTATCACTTTGATCGTAAGAAGATGTTTCTTGATGACCTAAATTAATCCTTGTTCCAATGAAATCATCTTGTGTTATAAAATTTATAACGCCCGCAACAGCATCAGATCCATAAGTGGATGTAGCACCTTCTTTTAATATTTCAATTCTCTTAAGAGCTATCTCAGGAATGATGTTTACATCGACATATCCTTCACCTTCATGCGATGGTGTTCCAGCAAAAGTTTGTCTTTTTGAATTAAGAAGTACTAAGGTTGATGCATGATCAAGGCCTCGAAGAGTTACAGCAGCCATTCCTTGGTCTACACCATCTAGAGTGTTGGATTGAAAATGAGATCCTGATGAAGCACTTATGTATTTAGATACTTCTGCTATGTTGGTTATGTTTAGATTTTTATAGTCCTCCTCATTGATTAAATCAACACTAATATTTTCTTTATCAGTAGTGATATAGCTACCTGTGACAGTAATTTCTTCAATATTCTCTGCACTAATCCTGCCTAATGAGGTTAGTGTTAAAATAACTATAAATATAACGGATTTTTTCATGGAGATATTGTAAGTTAAATTAATACAATCTAAAAATTATTTATCTAAATTATGCAATTTAAAAAAACCCATTTATTCCTTATAACGATTTCATGTTTTATCTCTGTTAATGCACATCAAACTGACTGTTTTGAAAGAGATGGCTCAGATCTAAGCCGACCTTGTATAGAAAGACTTAAACCACGAGCATTGAATGCAGTAGACCGTTCAATGAAAGAGCCTTCACTGATAAGGGTCTCAGATACTCTAATGAAAGATTCACAACAACCGTTGATTGCAGTATTAGGGGCCACGGGAAGAACAGGGAGGCATGTGCTTACAGAATTATCAAATCGAGGAGTGAGAATTAGAGCTTTATCAAGAAATATTGAGAAAGCACAATCATCAGTTCCTGGCGATTATGAATGGGTATATGCTGACGTTACTAAACCAAACACTCTGACTTTAGCTCTGCAAGATGTTGATATAGTTATCTCTACCATAGGATCTACTGAGGAAGATAATTCTGAATTAATTGATTACCAAGGCTCAATTAATTTTGTTGATGCAGCTAAGGAGTCTAGTGTTCAGCATATTATTTATATGTCCTCTATAGGAGCAGGAGGAGCTGAAAACTTCAGTGCAGTAATTCTTAATCTTGTTACAGATAAGGCAATGAAGTGGAAGTCACTAGGCGAGGAGTATATCCGAAATAGTGGTATCAACTTCACCATTGTTAGACCTGGAGGTCTGAGAGGCGACCCAGGAACATTAGGTATAAAGTTAGGTCAAGGTGATCAAATCATTGGATGGATACCCAGGGCCGATGTTGCTTCAGTTTTGGTTGAGTCAGCTTTTAATGAAAATGCATTCGAGAAAACATTTGAGGTCATCAACGATGAGTCACTTGAGATTGATGCTTGGAGAGGCGAGCTTAAGAATCTTAAAAAAGGCGAATATGGTGAGATAGCTACGGGTAATTTCCCTTTAAACTATTGGATATCAATGTTATTAATCTTGGGATTAATTGTTTTTCTTATCCGTAGAAGAAAATCCCGTTAAATTACTCCACCCTCATTTAATTTTTTAATTTCCTCAGCATTCTTTCCTAACAACTCTGATAATATTTCATTGGTGTGTTGACTGAGTTCAGGTCCAGACCAATCTGTTCCTCCAGGTGTTTCAGTCAATATAGGCAACATTGCTGGAATCTTTAGAGGCCTTCCATTGGCTTCAACTTCTTCAAACATGCCTCTTGCAATATAATGTTCATCTTTCATCATATCTTCAACACTGTATATTGGACCTGCTGGAACAGAGACCTCATCCATTATTGAAAGAACTTCTTCTGAGGTATGTTCGCTGGTCCATTTTTCAATGGCAGCATCGATTTCTTTTTCATGCTCAACTCTTCCTATATTATCTTCAAACCTTTCATCCGCAGCCATTCCCGGTTGATCAATCGCTTTCATTAATCTTTTAAAGATTGAATCGCCATTGCCACCAATAATCACATGTTTATCGTCTGATGTAACATAAGTGTTGGTTGGTACAATGCCAGTAATTGTTGAACCAGAAGGCTCTCTTATAGCTCCACAACCTGAATATTCTGGCACAACAGCTTCCATGAGATTAAATACCGATTCATAAATAGCCGTGTCCACTACTTGGCCTTTATTATTTGGATCTTTTTCTCTTTGGATATAGGCAAGCAAAACTCCCATCGCAGCATGAAGACCTGCTAAGGTATCGCCGATACTTAAATTTGGCCTCACAGGTGGTCTATCAGGGAATCCATTGACGTATCTAAAACCTCCAAATCCTTCACAAACCGATGCGTATCCAGGCAGATGAGATCGAGGACCTGTTTGACCGTATCCTGAAATCCTTGCCGTTATAAGTCCTGGATTTTCTTTTTCCAATTCTGCAGGACCAATTCCCCATTTTTCAAGAGTTCCTGGTTTGAAATTTTCAATTAAGACATCTGATTTAAGAATTAAATCCTTTGCAATTTGTATTCCTTCTTCACTTTTTAAATTCAGAGTTATTGATTTCTTATTTCTAGACACGCTATGCCACCAATAAGAAGTATTGTTCTCAGTCAATCTCCAATATCGAACAGGATCTCCTGTTATGGGTTCAATTTTTATTATTTCAGCTCCAAAGTAACCAAGAATACTTCCTGTGAATGGTCCAGCAATTAATTGACCCATTTCAATTACTCTCATACCTTTAAGAGGCTTATCTGTACTCATTTTATTTATCCTAATTAATTTATGATTTAAAAATATTGTTATACCACGAAGAGAGACCATTGCCTATCTCATCAGGGGAATCTTCTTGAATGAAATGCAAGCCTTTTACAGAGATTTCTTTTTGATTTTTCCATGTTCTACAAAACTCTCTCATTCTTCCTGTGAGAATTACTCCTGGGTCTGCATTGATAAAAAATTTAGGTATATCATTTGTTTGCATCCATTCAGCATAGGCATTGACTAGATCACATACATTCTTAGGCTCACCATTCATTGGTATTTCTCTAGGCCATGAAAGAGTGGGTCTTCTGTCTTCACCTGAATTTAAGAAAGGCTCTCTGTATTGTTTCATTTCCGATTCATTTAAGTCTCTAATAATTGATCCAGGTAAAACTTTTTCTATGAAATAGTTTTTATCTAATATTAAATTCTCACCGGCTTCTGATCTAAAGCCTTGAAAAAGACTACGACTGTTTTCATTCCAGTCATCCCAGGTCATTTCTTGGACTATAGCTTCCATATAAGCAATTCCCATTATTGAATCTGGATGCATATGACTCCAATGAAAGCCAAGTGCAGAACCCCAATCATGAAGTACAAAAGTAATATTTTCTTGGTCTGTTAATAATTCAATAGCTTGATTGAGGAAATTGTAATGTTCTTCAAACCGATACGAGTTTGCATCACTTTGATCTAATTTATCTGAATTACCCATTCCTATAAGATCGATGCATATGCATCTACCCATTTGTTCTAGATGTGGGGTAATGTTTCTCCAAAGATAGGATGATGTAGGATTACCATGAAGGAAGATAATCGGATTTCCTTTGCCTTTCTCATAATATGCTATTTTTTTATTTTCAATAGAAATAAAACTTTTTTGCATTGATTGCACAGTTAATTTTTCATTGCTTTTGAGATAAGGGACATGAAATCTTCTTCATTTTGTATCTTTCCTATTTCAGAGGCTGAGATTTTATATCCATAACTTTCAGCAATTGTTTCGTATTTATTTTTTCTATAATCCAAGAGTTTAGGAAACACCCATTTAACAAAATCATCGGGATCCATTGTTTCATGGGTTACACCGGTTTGTTGTGTATACAAATCAAGGTTCTCAATTAAGAATTCTTCTGTGTAAAACATAGGTTTAGGATGTAGAGTGGCTCTTTTGATCAATTCATCTCTAAAATCTTCATCATCTTGAATATAAAGGACAACTGTATGCTCAACGATTACATCCATTGCGGTAGTATCCATTAACTCGCAAATACTTCCCCCTGCATCGTTAATAAAATGATTGTAATCATAGATTCTATTTGCTTTCTCAATAAATTCAGGAATATCTTCCATAGCTCTAATTTCAGCTTTTTTATGGAGTTTTTGCCTTTTTAAAAATTCCTTTAAAGGCAGTCCCCCTTTATTGGGGTCACCTATTTTGCCGAGGTAAGTTGAAATAGGATATAAATTATCCACTGTAATATTGGTTGAAATATAGATTGAATCCGTTCTAAGTAACTCACTTAGGAAATCAATTTCCATAGCTCTTTCTTTGATATTATCAAGTATTGGTTCATTCAAGTATTGAGTTCCAATACGATAATCACCTGAGTAATGAAACCAATCTGATTTAGGCAGTCTATTAGCTAATGTTGTTTTCCCAATACCTGACATACCCAGTAAAGTGATTGCTTTATTAGGCCACTCGTTGAATTCTTTTAAAGACATTTTCATTTAATGTTGAGTAGGTTGTTTTTTTATAAGTATACAGAGACTTCTAGTTTAATTATCTTATTGTGTTAATTTAATGGAAAAGGTTATCATGGTCGCCTTTTTAAGGCAGTAACTTTTTTAATTAGGGCAAAATTGGAATGAAGAACGAGAATATAGATGTTTATAAGTTTGGCGGAAGCAGTTTGGCTGATTCAGACTGTTTACGTGATGTTTGTGATTTAATTCATCAAAACACTTCTGACAATATAATTATAGTTGTTTCTGCAATGTCAGGAGTAACAAACCAGTTGCTAGCCATCACACAAGAGAAGAATGACCGAAATTGGGATGGGGTAATTGATCATTTCAAAAAAACATTAAAAGAGATCAATATTGATTCTGAAAAAAAGACAGAATTAATGGCTAATTTTTCCAACAACATGGAAACCATAGATAATTTAATAGCTTTAAATCAATTTGATCCAGATAAAACTGAAGAAAACCCAGTGCTAGGTTTTGGTGAGGTCTGGTCATCGAATATTATTTTCAATCTCTTAGTAACTTTATCTTCAAAAGATCCTAAAAAGAGAGAAGTTCATTTCTTGAACCCATTAGATATTATTAATCTCTCTTACGGAGAAATGGGTCCTATGGTGAATTGGGAAAAGTCTTTGGATGCATTTAATCAAGAAACTCAGAATAAGTCAGGAATATTTATTATGGGTGGTTTTTTAGCGTCTGATAATAATCAAGAACCTACTAACTTGGGCAGAAATGGAAGTGATTATTCAGCCTCTATCTTGGGTTCATTGGCTGAGGCTAAGTCTGTTTCTATATGGACTGATGTTGACGGCATTATGACGGGTGATCCCAATCAAATTGATAGAGCTAAAATAATTGAACAAATGTCCTATGATGAAGCAATGGAATTGGCTTATTTTGGAGCCAAGGTTATTCATCCTAAAACAATGTCACCATTGATGACTAAGGGCATACCGATATATATTAGAAACACTTTCAATCCAAATTCTACTGGCACTAAAATCGTATTAGAGAGTAATGAGTGTAAGAGCGTTAAAGGTATGACAACCATAGATGACTTATCTCTTATTAACCTAGAAGGTGCAGGTATGATTGGTGTTCCAGGGACAGCCAAGCGTCTGTTTTCATGTCTTAGTGATGCTGGTATATCTGTGGTTCTGATTACCCAAGCCAGTTCTGAGCATTCAATTTGCTTTGCCATCAATGATAAAGATTCAGCTCGCATTGAGAGTGTTGTACGAGATGAATTCTTAGTTGATTTTGAAAATGGAAATTTACAAAAACTTCAAATACAAGATCACTGCAGTATTGTTGCAGTGGTTGGCTCAGGTATGAGTGGTACCAAAGGTATTGCTGCCAAATTCTTTAGAGCAATGTCGGATTCAAGAACCAATGTTATGGCTATTGCTCAAGGCTCTTCAGAGAAAAATATTTCCGCTGTAGTTAAAACAAATGATGTTAGCAATGCTATCCATTCGATGCATCAAGCTTTTTTTGATCAAAGTATTGATGTCAATATTGGTATTATTGGATATGGCAATGTTGGTAAAGAATTTTTTAATCAACTTCAAAATCAAAGAAAAGATTTAGAGGAAGATTCAGACATTCGGTTGAACATTATAGCGGTGTCTAATTCGGTTAATATGACCCTAAAGAATAAGCATATAGAAAGTAATGATTTAGGTGGAGAACAAGCAACTAATGTATTAGATCTGATCGACCATATTTCTCAATCAAACGGTGCAATTAAAATATTGATCGACTGCACCACTTCAGAAGACATACCAAAAATATATAAAAATGCCTTTATTTCAGATATTCATGTGATAGCAGCCAATAAAAAAGGCGTCAGTGGATCAATGGATTTGTATCAAGAAATTATGCATTACTCGAAATCTACTAAAAAAAGTTTTCATTATGAGACAACTGCTGGTGCTGGATTACCTTTTATTAAGACTCTACAGGACCTTAATATGACCGGTGATCAAGTCAATGAAATTGAAGGAGTATTCTCAGGAACATTATCGTATTTATTTAATAATTACGATGGTGAATTAGAGTTTTCAAAAATGGTTGCTGATGCCAGGGAAAAAGGATTTACAGAGCCTGATCCAAGAGATGATTTATCAGGAATGGATGTTGCAAGAAAGCTTGTAATATTAGCTCGGGAAATGAATCTTTCAATAGGTATTAGTGATGTCTCAGTGGAAAGTCTAGTCCCTGAAAAGTTACGAGATATATCCGTGGATGATTATTTGGACCAATTGAGTGAATACGATGAAGCAATGAATCTAAGATTAGCTGAAGCTAGAAATAATAATAAAGTCCTCCGATACATTGCCAAACTCGATTCCAGTGGAAAAGCGAGTGTTAAATTAGATGCCATTTCCATCGATCATCCCTTTGCAGAATTAAAGGGGAGTGAAAATGTCATTAAATACATGACTGACAGATATTCTGATTATCCTCTCGTTCACAAAGGACCAGGAGCAGGAGCTGAGGTCACTGCAGCTGGAATATTTAGTGATTTATTAATGGTGGCTCAACACATTGATCGTTTTAACCCATTCATAACAGAATAATTGATGACATGCATTTTGTAAGCACAAAAAGTAATCTACAAGTCAGTATAGAGGAAGCTATATTTGGTGGAACTGCTCCTGATGGTGGGCTATATGTACCATCTTTGATTCCTGAGATTGATTTAGATGATTTTAAAACAATGGATAATTATCAAGAGTTCTCAATTCAGTTTTTATCTCCATTCTTTGTTAATTCGATTATCAAAGATAATCTTGAGAATATAGTAAATGAATCTCTAAATTTTGATGTGATTCAGAGTGATATAGACACAGGTAAGCAATCATTATCTATGCTTGAATTATTTCACGGTCCTACAGCTGCGTTTAAAGATTTTGGAGCGAGATTTTTATCATCAACGATGAAAGCTATCAATCAAGAATCTGGTAATCATAAAATGAATACCATACTTGTGGCTACCTCTGGTGATACAGGAGGTGCTGTTGCATCTGCATTTCATAATCAGCCAGGGTTTGATGTGGTCGTTCTATTCCCTAAAGGTAGAGTCTCTCCAAGACAGCAGCATCAACTCACATGCTGGGGTGATAATGTTACTTCTATTGCAGTCGATGGTGAGTTTGATGATTGTCAACGCCTTGTTAAGGCAGCTTTTAATGAAGATCAAATGATTGATCAAAACTTATGTTCAGCAAACAGTATCAATATTGGCAGGCTTCTTCCTCAAGCCACATATTATGCTTGGTCGAGTATGCAATATTTTAAGAAACACAGTAAGGAAACTAATTTTATTATCCCAACTGGAAATCTTGGTAATGCATTTGCTTGTTTTATAGCAAAGAAAATGGGTTTCCCTATAGGAAAAATAGTTTTTTCAACCAACTCTAATAAAACAATTATAGATTTTATTGAAAGTTCAGTTTGGGAACCAAGAAACACTATACCAACTTTGGCTTCTGCTATGGATGTTGGAAATCCAAGCAATATGGAACGATTTTTTCATTCTTATGATAGTCAATCACTTGCACAATCATTGGAAGCCTATTCTGTGAATGATCAACAAATCAAAGAACAAATTAAAAAAGAATATGATAATCATCAAATTATTTGTTGCCCACATACTGCAACTGCATTTAGTGTTTATAGGGATTTTCCTGATGATACTAAAGATAGTAATCATTGGTCTTTGGTATCAACAGCTCATCCAGCAAAATTTGAAAATATAGTCGAACCTATAATAGATGAAGTAATAAAAGTTCCAAATAGCCTATCGAAATTACTTAAGCTAGATTCATCTTTCATCTCAATTGAGCCAAGGCTTGAGAAACTAATGGATATTATCCTTTAATAAATTAGCCAATAAACACTAACTCAGCTGTCACAGTAGCATCTTTCAAAAGTCTTAAAAGGAATCACTAAAGGTTAGTTTATGAAGCCTTGAAATTATTTCTGTATGCTATTCTAAAGGCATATATTTATCAGGGAGAAATACATGAATAATATTATAGATTGGCATAGAGACTATAGCCTGAAGGTTGTTGAGTACTTCAAGGATAAATTTAATATCAGCGATTACGGAATACTATGGATAGTGTTCATTAAAGGTGTTGTATATGTATTAATATTGCAATGGATATTTTAAATGATTAAGTGTAGATAGTATTTAATTAAGTAATTGTCTAAATAAATTTTCAGAATTAATCTTTGTCGTACTAGCAAGACTTTCTATTTTAATACCTTTATGACTACTTATAAATTCAGCTATTTCCCTAATATATTTTGGTTCATTTCGCCTGGTTTTTAATTCTTTTTCTAATTTTTTTGGCATCAGATAAGGTGCGTCTGTTTCAATTAACAGCCTATCCATAGGTATGTATTTAATAGAATTTAATAAATCTTGATTTCTTCTTGGATCACAGACCCAGCCTGTAATACCAATATAAAGTCCTAAGTCTAGATAATCCTTAAGTTGATTTTTATTGCCAGTGAAACAATGTGTTACCCCTTTAATATCATTTACACTTTGTTCTTTTAACATAGCGATAAAATCTTCATGTGCGTCTCTTTGATGTAAAAAAAGAGGTAGTCCTGTTTTCAGAGAAAGTTTAATTTGTTTCTCAAATACGGTTCTTTGTCTTTCTGGAGATGAAAAATTTCTGCAGTAATCAAGTCCGCATTCACCAATGGCAATGACTTTATTATGCATTGCTAGTTTTTCAAGAACTTCTATAAAATCATCGCTAGTATCTTTAGCATTGTGAGGATGAACTCCAGCTGTGGTCCATAATAATGAGGGATTCAGTTCAGTACATGCAATTGCTTTATTTGTTTCATCAACAGATGTGGCAGTAATAATGATTTTATCCAACCCAGCTGCCATGGCGTTCTCTAAAACCTGTTCACGATCTTGATCAAAGCTTTCATGAGTCAGGTTTGCTCCAATATCAATGAATTCTATTGTCATAAAATTAACACCCTTAATGTTTTATCGTTACAATGCTGAAGTTAGACATGGAATATTTGATGAAAAAAATAATTATATTGGTCCTATTTAGTATTGCAATCAGCCCTTCAAAGGCTGATTCAATTGAAACAGACAATAACGAGATTATCAATCGTGCACTTCAATATTATTTAATTGAAGATCAAGACCAACTGATAAAGGATCATAATTTAGTTTCCCAAGAATTTAAAAAAAATAAAGAGAGTAAAGTTTTTCAATTATCAATGTTGTTTCATGAGTTTTTAATTGCTGATATCTCATCGAAGAAAATGAAGAAAAAGTACAGTAAATTATGCATTGCTAACAGCAATGTTGCTCTATCTAAATCTGATGCAGAAGCCGACCTTTATGCTGTTTTATCAGCCTGTTATGGATTGAGTGCAGAGAGCAATCTTTTTAAAGCAGCCAGTCATGGAACCCAATCAGGACGCATGATTGATAAAGCTTTAGCAATAGATTCAAACAATGCTTTTGTCTATATGATTAAGGGCATTGGTGATTACACTAGACCATCTTTTGCAGGTGGCAGTAAAGAGAACGGTATTATCAATCTTAAAAAGGCCATAGAGATATATCAACAAAATCCAGAAGATAATTTAGAGAGTGTTTTAATTATTTCTCATTATCATTTGGCTGAGATATTTTATAGAAAAAAGGATTATGAGCAATCCATAGAATACCTTGGTAAGACACTTGGAATAGCTTCTAATTATAAGAGAGCTTTGGAGCTTAGTAAGAAAATTGAATCCTAATCAATCAACCTGTTTGATCTCATGAATATTATTGAAGTCAAAGATCTTCAGAAGTCTTATCTTAGACCTGAGAATAAAAACGAATCTTTCAATGCTGTGGATGGAATCTCCTTCAATATTAAAGCAAAAGAGATTTACGGAATACTCGGTCCCAATGGAGCAGGAAAAACAACCACTCTGGAAATGTTAGAAGGCCTTAAAGATATAAATTCAGGGACAGCAATGATCGATGGGATAGATGTCAAAAAACATCCATATAAAGTAAAGAAGATTATTGGAGTTCAGTTACAGGCCAATGAGTATTTTGATAAATTAGATTTGAGTGAATTACTTATTCTTTTTGGTAAGCTGTACTCTGAAGACATAGATTATATGGATCTCCTCGAAAAGGTGGGTCTTTCTGATAAAGTAAAAGCAAAGCCTAAGCAGCTATCAGGAGGGCAAAAACAACGGTTTTCAATCGCTTGTGCCTTAGTAAATAATCCAAAAATATTATTTTTAGATGAGCCAACCACAGGGTTGGATCCCCAAGCAAAACGTAATCTCTGGAAACTGGTGAAGGAATTAAATCATTTAGGAATGACTATAGTTTTGACTACACACAACATGGAAGAGGCTGAATACTTATGTGATCGCATTGCGATTATGGATGGAGGTAAAATAATTGCTGAGGACACACCACAAGAGTTGATTAATAAACACGCCCCAGAGCCTTCAGATTTACCATTGCAAGGTAATATTGAAGACGTATTTCTTACTTTAACGGGCCATAATTTAAGGGATTGAGATGATCACAAGTCTACAACTACATTTGTCAAAAGTATTTCTAAAGATATTCTTAAGAGATATTCAATCAATGATATTTAATATATTTTTTCCACTAGCTTTTATTGCAGCATTTATGTTCTCAGGAAGTGGTAGTGAAAGTATTAATATTGGAGTGATTGATAATGCTTCCAATATTTCTTCCAAAAACTTCACAGATCTGATTAAGCGTGATCCATTGTTTGAAGTCACACAAGGAAGTGAAATCAATCTAAAAGAGCAACTCCTTTCTGGAGAGCAAGTGGCCATCATTGTTGTCCCTGAAAGCTTTGACTACACAGAAGGAACCAACGAACTAAAATTACTCTTGGATGCCTCACAAGTAAGACAAATCAGTCAAATTAGAACGGCGATTGAGAATAGCTTACTCTCTGTTGAAAGAAAACTAAGCAATACTGAACCCATGTTCAGTTTGAAAGTTGAGGATTTTAAAGCAAGACCCCAGCGATACGTCGATTTTTTATTACCTGGACTCCTGGCATTTATGTTAATGAATTTAAGTCTTGGGGGCAGTGGATTCAATATAGTTGAGTATAGACGCAGAGGCATATTAAAAAGACTTTTCGTTACTCCAATAGAACCAAAAGACTTTATTACTTCAATCGTTCTTGCTCGGATGATGATTGTTGTGATTCAATTATCAGCTGTATTAGGATTTGCCATTTTACTCTTAGGAGTTCGGATAGAAGGGAGCTTATTCTCTCTTTATGGCATGATTATGTTGTCGACGTTTATTTTCTTATGCCTTGGATTTTGTTTTGGTAGTTTGGCTAAAACTCAAGAAGCAATCAGACCTCTTGTGACCTCATTTACCTTTCCTCAATTGATCTTGTCCGGTGTTTTTTTCCCCATCAGTTCTTTACCTGATATTATCCAACCCATTGCTCAATTTTTACCCTTGAGTGTTGTTGTTACTGGTCTTAGAAACATTGCTCTTGATGGCATCAGTTTATTCACTCTCGATGCATCAATTTTTGGAGTAATTGTTTGGGCCGTACTAAGTTTTTTTCTTGCAACGAAGTATTTTGTTTGGAAAGAAGTGGCTGGATAGAGAGAATTTATTTATTCTTCATCTGTTTTCATCAAGTAAATATCTTAACGATTAGATAACCTAGCAAGGGAGGAATAGTTAAATGTAATATCAAGGGAATACCAAGAAATTTAGTCTCCCATAAATATTCTATAAAATCTTTCATGCGTTTCCTTTAAACAATAAAAACTTTTGTGAATCTCAAAAGATTTGTTCATCCCACAATCTTTCTAATGACATAATGAAGAATTCCACCATTTTGGTAATACTCCCATTCCTTTGGCGTATCTATTCTGACCTTAACAGTAAATTCTTCACTAGTATTGTTTGAAGATTTGATTATATTGACTTGGTCAACGCCTAATGAAAGATTAGTTATTGTAAAAGATTCAAAGCCTTCAATACCATGTGATTCAGCATTACCTTCATTCATAAATTCAAGTGGAAGAATACCCATTCCAATTAAATTAGACCTATGGATTCTTTCATAAGATTCAGCAATAACAGCCTTGACACCTAAAAGACCAGTTCCCTTAGCCGCCCAGTCTCTCGATGAACCTGTCCCATATTCTTTTCCAGCAATAACTATTAAATCAGTGCCTTTATTTTGAAATATTTCTGCTGCGTCAAAGATTGAAATAGGGTCATCTTCTTTTGAGAGTTTAGTCCATCCGCCTTCAGTTTCAGGAGCAAGCTTATTTCTTAATCTAATATTAGCAAAAGTACCCCTCATCATAACTTCATGATTTCCTCTACGAGAACCGTAAGAGTTAAAATATTGTTTTTCTATTCCTTTGCTCAATAAGTATTCTCCAGCAGGTGAGGTTACATCTATGTTTCCAGCAGGTGAGATGTGATCTGTTGTGACTGAATCACCTAGCAAAGCTAAGATTCTTGCATCTGAGATATTATTAATGGGTGCAATATCCATGACCATTCCATCAAAGTATGGAGGTTTCTTTATGTAAGTGGAATCGTCTTGCCATTCGTATATTTCACCACTGGGTATCGATAAATCTTGCCAACTTTTATCGCCTTTAAGTGACTCAGAATAAGCTTGATTAAACATCGCTGGGTTGATTGTTTCTTCAATTAATTCTTGAATCTCATGTTGCGATGGCCATAAATCTTTTAAGAAAACATTTTCTCCTTTATCAGATACTCCTAGGGGCTCACTTTCAAAGTTAATCATCATCGTTCCAGCCAGTGCATATGCAACAACCAAGGGCGGTGATGCTAGAAAGTTTTGTTTAATCAAGGGGTGTATTCTCCCTTCAAAATTTCTATTACCAGATAATACTGAGGAGACATTGAGGTTTTTAGAGGTAATGGCTTCAGAGAAATCAGGATTAAGTGGCCCTGAATTGCCAATGCAGGTTGTGCAACCATAACCGACGATATTAAAGCCCAAACCCTCTAACTCTTTAAGTAACGTTGATTCTTCTAAATATTTCGTTACAACTTTAGATCCTGGGGCAAGACTTGTTTTTACCCATGGCTTGGATTGAAGACCTAATTTAAGAGCATTTCTTGCCAATAGTCCAGCACCAATCATTACAGCTGGATTGGAAGTATTTGTGCAACTCGTTATTGCTGCAATCAGAACTGAACCATTAGATAGCTCATTGGTATTTATCTCTCTATCTCCTATTTCTTCTCCCACTGTCTTGGGAATATCAGATAGCTTTATTCTGTCTTGAGGTCGCTTAGGTCCTGAAAGGCATGGCTCTATATTTTCTAGATTTAAATCTATGACATCAGTGTAATGAGCTTCTTCTTCATCATCTTCTCTCCAAAGACCTTGAGCTTTCGAATACAATTCAACCAGTTGAATTTGATCCTCGTCTCTACCCGTTAGCCTTAGGTAACGAATGGTTTCATTATCAATAGGAAAAATAGCACAAGTGCTTCCAAATTCTGGTGCCATATTGCTCAATGTTGCACGATCTGAAACAGGCAGATTATTTAATCCATTTCCAAAAAATTCAACAAACTTTCCTACAACGCCATGATTTCTCATCATCTCTGTAACTGTTAGAACTAAATCTGTTGCTGTCACACCTTCTTTTAGTAAACCGCTAACACGTATACCAACCACGTCAGGCAGTAGCATGCTTATGGGTTGTCCTAACATTGCAGCTTCAGCCTCAATTCCGCCCACACCCCAACCTAAACAGCCAATTCCATTTATCATGGTTGTATGAGAATCGGTTCCAACAAGGGTGTCTGGAAAAGCCATCAATTCATTATTGCTTTCTTTGGAGAAAACAACACGTCCTAGATATTCGAGATTTACTTGATGAACAATACCGGTATTGGGTGGTACCACTTCAAAATTATTAAAAGATTCTTGACCCCATCTTAGGAATTGATAGCGTTCTTGATTTCTTTCAAATTCAATTTGATTATTTCTAGCTAAGGAGTCTTTTTGACCATAATGATCCACTTGCACAGAGTGATCAATTACTAATTCTGCTGGGGATAATGGATTAATCATACTGGCATTACCTCCCATTTGATCAACTGCATTTCTCATTGCAGCAAGATCAACAACAGCAGGTACTCCTGTAAAATCTTGAAGAATAACTCTACTAGGAGTGAATGATATTTCATCAGACGAGTTCGATTTTGGATCCCAATTTAATATAGTTTGAACGTCATTATTTTCGTTCGATTCAGCATGTCTTAAAGCATTTTCCAAAAGGATTTTATGAGAGTAGGGCATTCGATTAATCTTTGATGCATCCAAAGCTTTCAAGTCAAAGTATTTGTATTCCAATCCATTGATGATAATTTTCTCTGACATAGTTTTAACTTTGCTTTTTAAAGAATTAATTTGCGAACTATTTTATCTGATTAAGTTTATTTTGTCTTCAATTCTTCTATTTTGGGAAAGGCATTATTTTTGCTCCACCTAAGCAATAATCATCTTGATAGAGAACTAGATATTGACCATAAGTAATGGCCCATTGGGAATTCTTAAATATAATTTCTAGACCATTTTGATTTTTTTTAACCTTGCAATGGGCATCTTTTTGCCTGTAACGGGTTTTAGCTTGGCATTCTAAAACTTTATCTTCTAGTAAAAGTTCCTCATCCTTAGGGTTTAGCCAATGCATGGATTGTGCAAATATTCTTTTTCTCCATAATTTTGGATGATTTCTTCCTTGGACAATGACCAGTTGATTAGAAGTTTGTCTTTTTTCGGCCACATACCAAGGTTCTCCTGATAAATTTTTTATACCCCCTATACCGAGATCTTTTCTTTGCCCGATGGTGAAGTACATTAATCCTTCATGATTTCCCATTTCTTCATCATTTTCATTAATAATTGATCCTGGTTTAGGTGGAAGAAATGTTTTAATGAACTCTTTGAAAGGCCTTTCGCCAATAAAACAAATTCCAGTGCTATCTGGTTTATCATGATTGGGTAAGCCTTTTTTAAGAGCATAATCTCGCACTTGTTCTTTATTCATTTCCCCAAGTGGAAAAATAACAGATTCTAAAATACTGGGATTAATGGCATGAAGAAAATAACTTTGATCTTTATTCTCATCAATGCCTTTATAAAGGTACTTCAGCCCTTTTTTTTCTTTGATTCGAGCATAATGCCCAGTAGCCACTTTGGCCGCTCCTAATCTCTTAGCATAGCTCGTAAAATCATCAAATTTTATTTCCCTATTGCATAGAACATCTGGATTTGGCGTCAAACCTTGATCTAACTCTTTCAAAGTATCATTAAATACTTTTTCTTTGTATTCTTTAGAAAAGTTTACATGATGCATCGGAATGTTTAGTTCCTTGCATGCATTCCTAGCATCTTGAAGATCTTGCGATGCAGTGCAGTAGGGCTCTTCATCATTCCAATTAGTCATATGAAGACCTTCCACACGATAATTATCCTCTAAAAGAAGTGCCGCACTCACCGCTGAATCAACTCCTCCGGACATACCTACAATGACTAACTCTTTATTTTTCATCACTCTAAAATTTAATTATAAACCATCTTTATATGTTCAATATCAGCTTCTAGAAAACTCTCTCCCATTGTTATAAAGCCTATGCTTTCATAAAAATCCTTGGATTCCATTTGACTATGAAGATATATTTCATTTATACCCAAGCTATTAGCCTTAGTTAAGACTATCTCCATTATTTTCAAACCTATACCTAGTCCTCTATATTGCTTGATCACTGATACTCTTTCTATTTTTCCATATTTTCTTAGTCGAGCTGTTCCAATAGGCTGATTCTTATATTTTGCAAGGAATTGATAGCATTCCAAATCATTGCCATCCATTTCAATGGAGCTGGGTACATTTTGTTCTTGAATAAAAACTTTTTTTCTTACTTCGCAGATACCCTGAGAGAATTGATCCCAATTGGCTTCAAATATATCCAAGGAATTAGTATCCACACTAAATTTTTTTAGCTAGAGTGGCTGCAAACCCGATGTAACTTTCTGGAGTAAGATTAATTAATTCTTGCTTAACTGCTTCATCCAGATCAAGTGAACTTATGTATTGAATGAGTTTTTCCTGATCTAACTTTTCTCCACGGCTGAGTTTCTTAAGACTTTCATAAGCATCTTCTGTTTTCTCTCGTCGTAAAACAGTTTGTATAGCTTCTGTTAAAATTTCCCAATTGGTGGATAAATCTTCATTAATTCTTTCTTCATTGATTCTAATCTTAGACAAGCCTTTCTTCAGTGAAGACAAAGCAATTGCTGTATATGCAAAGCAAGAACCAACATTTCTCAATGCTGTTGAATCAGTGAGATCTCTTTGCATTCTTGAAATAGGCAATTTTGATGCTAAATGAGTAAGCAGTGAATTGGCTATTCCAATATTTCCTTCAGCATTTTCAAAATCAATGGGGTTGATTTTATGCGGCATTGTTGATGAACCAACTTCTTTATCTTTCTTTATTTGATCAAAATAACCCATTGAGATGTAGAGCCATATATCTTTACTGAAATCCATCAGGATATTGTTGATACGAATCAACGAATGGAAGACTTCAGCAATCCAATCATGCGGTTCTATTTGAGTGGTGTATGGATTATTTGTCAATCCCAGGGATGTTATAAAATCATGTGACAGGTCAATCCAGTTAATTTCAGGATAAGCAACTTGATGGGCATTGTAATTGCCAACTGCTCCATTCATTTTTGCTCGATACTCTATTTTATCCAAGGTTTCTAACTGTGATTCTAATCTGTAGACAACATTGGCAAATTCTTTACCCATCGTCGTTGGAGATGCTGCTTGTCCATGCGTTCTTGATAGCATTGCACAATCTGACCATACATGCGCTTGAGTTCTTAAGCCGTCTACTAGTTCTAGATAGGAGTTTCTTTCTGTTTTTATGGCTTCCTTTATCATCAAAGCGTAGGAGATATTGTTTATATCTTCAGAAGTGCATCCAAAATGTATAAAAGGCAGATAGTCAGCGCCACCCTCAGCTTCTTTCATTTTTGATTGTAAAAAATATTCAATGGATTTGACATCATGGTTGATGGTGTTTTCAATTCCTTTAATTTCCAATGCATCTTCTATTGAGAAATTTTCATCAATATTTTCTAGCAGAGTGTTGAGTTCAGATGAAAGAGGGGGTATTTCTTTAAGTTCACTGTTATTGGCTAGGTATTGCAGCCATTTGATCTCAGTTTTAACCCTATAGTGCATAAGAGAAGCTTCACTAAAAAACTCTCTTAAATGATCACATTTATTTGAATATCTACCATCAATTGGAGATATTGCTTGCAGTTGATTTTTTTTCATTGCAACCACCTCATCTTTCAAAAGTGAATCATACACGAAAGTTTCTTTTGTGACTGCTATTCTCTTTGTATTATCATGTATATTATAAATGGAGAAAGATGTGTCAGATAAAGATTACAGAATAGAAAAAGACAGTATGGGTGAACTGAAAGTCCCTAGTGCAAGTCATTGGGGCCCACAAACACAAAGAGCGGTTGAAAACTTCCAGATCAGTCAAATTAAAATGCCTTCAGGATTTATTCGCTCTCTGGCATTACTCAAGTGGGCTATATCTTCCGCCAATGCAGAATTAGATTTGATCTCCCAAGAAAAAGCAAAAGTCATAGGAGATGTTGCATTAAAAATTGCAGACGGACAATATTCTGATGAATTTCCTGTTGATGTCTTTCAAACAGGTTCAGGCACCAGTACAAATATGAATATGAATGAGGTGATTGCTAATTTAAGTTCAACAGATGAACTTAAAATTCATCCAAACGATGATGTCAACATGGGTCAAAGTAGCAATGATGTTATTCCATCAGCAATCAGTGTTTCAGCGTCCTTGATGGTAAACGATCAACTATTGAAATCCCTAGATCATTTGCAAGATGTTATCGAGACTAAGGCCACTAGTTTATCTGAGGTTGTTAAAACTGGTAGAACGCATTTAATGGATGCCATGCCTTTAACATTTGGACAAGAGTTGAATGCCTGGGCTTCGCAAATAAAAGATATAAAATCACAATTTGTAGCCGTATTACCGAATCTTCAAAAACTTGCTTTAGGAGGTACAGCTGTCGGTACTGGTGTTAATGCTCATCCTCAAATGTCCTCAAAAGCTACCCAAATTCTTAATGAGAAAACAGGCATGAGTTTTGAACCCAGCGTTGACCGTTTTCGTGCTATTAGCTCCCAAGATGTCTCACTGGATCTTTCCGCTAAAACAAGAACTTTAGCAGTAATGCTAACGAAGATATCAAATGATCTTAGATGGATGAACAGTGGACCATTGGCAGGATTGGGAGAAATTAAATTACCCGCACTGCAGCCCGGTAGCAGTATTATGCCAGGCAAGGTTAATCCTGTTATTCCTGAATCAGTCACTATGGTTTCTGCCCAAGTGATTGGCAATGATACAACGATTGCAATAGCTGCACAGTCTGGTAATTTTCAATTGAATGTGATGTTGCCATTAATAGGGTTTAATCTGATTCAATCTATCTCACTTTTAAGCAATGCTTGTCTTGCTCTTGCTGATAAAGCGATTAAAGGTTTTTCAGTCAATGATGAAGCCATTGAATCGGTTCTCAGTAAAAATCCAATTCTTGCAACGGCATTGAATTCAACTATTGGCTATGAATTAGGATCTCAGATTGTCAAAAAAGCATATCAGGAAAAACGAACGATTATTGATGTTGCTGTCGAAATGACTGATCTGGATGAGTCAGAATTAATACGCTTGCTAGATCCGCTTACTCTAACTGATAATTCGTAACTATTTTAAGCATCTCTTTTATGCTTAATAATATAAAACAGATATTTGAGGATACCCATCCCTATGATGATCCTACTGATAAGGTTATCAAGAGATTGCCAAAAGAGATTGTTGATAATTACATCAATAAAACTAAGTTAAGACATGCAGGAGTTCTGTTTGGTTTACAAGACAATGGAAATAATAATCCTGATCTATATTTAACCAAAAGAAGTAAGCAATTAAAGAATCATTCTGGAGAAATAAGTTTGCCTGGAGGTACGTTTGATCAAGATCATGATAAAAATATTATTGATACAGCTCTAAGAGAATCCGAAGAAGAGATTGGCCTCCAATCAGAACATGCTGAGATACTTGGGTTTATAGACCCTCAGATCAGTCTGGGATCTGGCTTTATTGTGACTCCTTTAGTTGCAAGAATAGACCCTTCATTTACACCAAAGATCAATACTTATGAGGTTGAAGAACTTTTTAAAGTGCCGTTGGAATTTTTTTTAGATCAAGATAATTTATCTCATGAATACAGGGTGTTTGATGGTAACAAGTGGTCGGTCTATAGTTATAAGTATGAGGAACACTACATTTGGGGTTTAACGGCTCAAATTATTAGAAAGTTTTGTAAAAACTTAATGCAGTAATGTGGAGAATGATTTGGAAAAGTTAAAAAAGATTACACAACAGCTTAGGGACCCTATTACAGGATGCCCTTGGGACATTGAGCAAACATTCGATTCCATAGCTTATTGTTCTATTGAAGAAGCCTATGAAGTTGTGGAGGCCATTGAAGAAAAAGATTACGAGCAGTTAAAGAGTGAGTTGGGTGATTTATTATTCCAAGTAATATTTCATTCTGAGATTGCCAATGAGAAGAATCTTTTTAATTTTGATGACATTGTTGAGTCAATTTCAACAAAGTTAATTTCGAGACACCCACATGTCTTTGGTGATGAGAAAATAAATGATGCCAAAACTCAAACCGATCAATGGGAAAAAAAGAAGCTGGAGGAGATTAAATTAGCAGGCGGTCATAAAAGCATACTTGATGGGATAGGGAAGAATCAAACGGCTTTAAATACTGCTTTTAAAATTGGAAAAAGAGCACGATCAGTAGGCTTTGATTGGAATGATACGGATGGTGTTGTGTTGAAAATTAGAGAAGAACTATCAGAACTTACAGAGGCGATGGATGCAAAGAATCAATCTGCAATAGAGGAAGAGATGGGGGACTTATTGTTCACCATGGTGAGTCTTTCAAGGCATCTATCTAAAAATCCAGAAACTGCATTAAGAAAGGCAACCAATAAGTTTGAGAAAAGGTTTAAGTTGATGGAGAAAAAGCTAGAGCAGAAAAATAAAGAATTTAGCGAGTTATCCTTTGATGATATGAATACTCTTTGGAATCAGGTGAAGCAGAAACAATAGATTATGAAAGGGACACAGGAAGAGCGGTTAAAATCACTCAAGAAGTATGCTAATCGATTAACAACAAAACCCGGTATCTATATGATGCTGAATTCCAATGATGTTGTTATCTATGTGGGTAAAGCTAAGAATTTAAAGAACAGAGTAAGCAGTTATTTTACCCATACTAAGAAGACCGCTAAAACAGACGCTATCTTAGAAAAAATTCATAAGATTGAATTCACCATCACGCAAACAGAAAGAGAAGCATTAATCCTTGAAAATAGTTTAATCAAGGAACATAAACCTAAATTTAATGTTCTTTTAAAGGATAGTAAAAGCTATCCATTTATAGAGGTCTCAATTTCTGATAAATATCCTAAAGTTGCCTTTCATAGAGGCAAGAAAAACCACTCTAAAGCAAAATATTTTGGGCCTTATCCAAACGTTAATGCAGTTAGAAGTACAATAAGTCAATTACAAAAAATATTTCAACTTCGTAATTGCGACCAATCCTTTTTTAAAAATCGTTCTAGACCCTGTTTACAACATCAGATTAAAAGATGTTCAGCTCCTTGTGTGGGTTTAATCAATGAAGAAGATTACTCGTTTAGTGTTTTTCAGGCTATGGAATACCTCAAAGGCAATAATCAAAATATCATCAATCAATTGATTGAGAAAATGGATCAGGCTTCATCCCTTCAGAATTATGAAAAAGCACTTATATTTAGAAATCAAATAAGTTCTTTGAAAGCAATACAAGCCCATCAATATGCCGATGGCGGCAAGCCTATAAATCTAGATGCAATTGCTTTAACTAGAAAGTCCGATATTTTCTGTATAGCCGTCTTATTCGTTCGAGCAGGAAGAATATTGGGAAGTCGGACATTTTTCCCAGTTAAAACAGAATTTGCCGATGAATCTGAAGTATTGGAATCTTTTTTAACTCAATATTATTTAATGCATGAACCACCTAAAGAGATATTGATTGATAAGAAGCTGATAAATATAAAAGTAATTCAAGAAACATTTTCCTCTGTAAAAGGAATTAAAATAGCTATAAAAAATAATTACAGAGCACAAAGAAGAAAATGGATGGATATGGCTAAGATTAATTCTAAGGAATCTTTGTCAATGAAGTTGCTCTCCACAGTCAACAATCAAACTCAGTTGATAAAGTTAGCTCAAGTTCTTAGCATGGATGATCCCTTAACCAATATTGAATGTTTTGATGTAAGTCATACCATGGGTGAGAAATGCATGGCTTCATGTGTATCTTTTAATGTTGAAGGCCTTAATAAAAAAAACTACCGTCGATTTAATATCACAGGCATAAAACCAGGAGATGATTATGCTGCAATTTATCAGGCTGTAACCAGGCATTATTCAAGAGTAATAAAAGAAAACAAAACACTTCCCGATCTCATTGTCATTGATGGTGGCAAGGGTCAACTTAGCAGTGCCTCAAATGCCCTTAAAGAGCTTGGAATTGGACACATAAAGCGATTAGGTATTGCCAAGGGTGAAACCAGAAAGAATGGCAATGAGAAGATATTTTATAACAATAATAAAACTCCCTTATCGATTGAAAATAATTCATCTGCAATGTTTTTGTTGCAGATCATTAGAGATGAAGCTCATCGATTTGCAATCACTGGGCATCGGTCCAAAAAAAGAAAAACGTTATTAAAATCAGACTTAGAGACTATAGAAGGTATTGGGCCATTAAAGAAAAAAAACTTGATGCAACAGTTTGGCGGACTCCAAGAAATTAAAAGAGCATCGGTTGAAGATTTGATGACTGTAAATGGAATCAATAAAGAGTTAGCATTAAGAGTCTATAAATCACTGAGCACCTAGAAGAATATATAAAGCTATGTCTAAGAAAATTACTTTCGCTAATTTACTTACCTTAATCAGAATTGCTTGCATTCCATTAATTGTTGTAATTTTCTTTTCATCGTTAGAATACTCAAGACCTCTAGCGTCGTTTATATTTATTCTAGCTGCAATTACCGATTGGTTGGATGGTTGGGTGGCAAGAGAATACAATCAAATTTCTAAATTAGGAACCTTTCTCGATCCAGTTGCCGATAAGCTCATTGTTTGTGTGTCGCTTGTACTGATTGTACAGAATGATCCCACCATCATTAATACAGTCACTGCTATGATTATTATTGGTCGAGAGATTACTGTCTCAGCGCTACGAGAATGGATGGCTGAAATTGGTGAACGCAACCAATTATCGGTTATTGGCTACGCAAAACTCAAAACTGGATTGCAAATGTTTGGTTTGGCTTTTATGTTGTATAAAGAATCAGTTGTAGGTTTACCAATATACGTTTTGGGTCAAATATTTTTAATCTCAGCTGCAGTTCTAACACTCTGGACTATGATTATTTATATGGTTAAGGCCTGGCCATCAATACAAGAGAACTAAGCATGATTAAACACTTTTTAATAATATTTGTAATGTTTTTTACAATAGGTAGTGCCAATTACAATCAAGAAGAAAGCTTCAATCAGATTGTCAATGATGAATGGCAAAGATGGGTCAATGAAGATCCTTTATTTGCTTCTTATTTAGGCGATAAGTCAGCCAATCAAGATTGGCCTGATATCACTGAGAAAGCATTGAGGCAAAATCAGAAAATAGAGAGAGAAGTTCTTCAGAAACTCAAAAATATTGATCCAATGGTATTGTCTGAAACTGCCCAGCTCAATTATCGACTGTTCTTATACAACTATAAAAAGTATGTGAAGTCTCATCAATTTGATTCCCATTTACTCACCTTTGGTCAGCGAGGAGGAATTCAATTGGAGCATGAAACTGCAGAAAGTCTAGATTTTTCTTCGGCGCAAGATTACGAGGATTGGTTGATACGTTTAACAAAGCTTCCTGCTTTGATCAATGACCATATTGACTTAGCACAATTAGGAATTGAACGAGGTGTGACTGCACCTAAGATTCTTATGAAAAGAGTTTCTAGACAAATTAAATTACAAATACAACAAGATCCAAAGGACAGTCCTTTCTATAATATTTTCTCAGTAATGCCTGATGCAATTGAAAATAAAAAAGAGATACAAATTAAAGCTGAGAATATCATTCAAAATGAGGTGATGCCTGCTTATGTAGAATTGGATCAATTTTTTACGGAAACTTATCTGCCAGCTGCCAGAGAAACTTTTGGTATTTATAATCTTCCAAATGGGTATGAATGGTATGAAAATTTAGCCAACAATCATACAACCACTGAATTAACTCCTGATGAGATACATCAAATTGGCTTGGGTGAGGTGGCAAGAATCAAAGATGAAATGAAAAAAATCATCGAATCTCTTAATTGGGAAGGAAGTTTTGATGACTTTCTTAATTTTTTAAGAAGCGATCCACAGTTTTACTATGAAACTGAAGAGGAATTATTTCAAGCATATCTTGCTACCACAAAAAGAATTGACCCACATACCTTAAAACTTTTTAAAACTTTACCAAGAACACCTTATGGCATTAAAGCCATACCCAAAGAGTCAGCGCCTGACACAACTACAGCCTATTACATGAGACCTTCACCGGATGGGACTCGAGCCGGTTATTTTTATGTTAATTTGTATCGACCTGAAGTCAGACCAAAGTATGAAATTGAAGTACTCTCAGTGCATGAAGCCGTCCCTGGACATCATTTGCAAATTGCATTAGCCATGGAATTAGAGAATATTCCTAACTTTAGAAAGTATTCTGGCTATACAGCTTTCATTGAAGGCTGGGGTCTTTACAGTGAGAGTTTAGGTGAAGAGATGGGCCTTTATCAGGACCCTTACTCAAAGTTTGGAGCTCTAACCTATGATATGTGGAGAGCAGTGAGGTTGGTTGTGGATACAGGAATGCATTATAAGGGTTGGAGTAGGCAAAAAGCCATTGATTATTTTAAAGACAATGCAGCTAAAACTGAACAAGATATTATTAATGAAATAGATCGTTATTTGATAATGCCTGGCCAAGCATTGGCTTATAAAATAGGCCAACTGAAAATCTTAGAATTAAAAGAGAAAGCCAAAAAAGAACTAGGAGAGTCTTTCAGTATCAAAGATTTTCATAGTGTAATTCTAGAGCAGGGATCTTTGCCTTTAGATATAGTTGAAGAGAGATTCGATGCGTATCTATTGACTGCTAAATAATTGAGAGAAGGGCTTTTTTATTGCATTAATTCTTTGATAGATGATGCAGAGCAAACCCATAACTGTCAGCAATATAATCAATAGTCTTGTCCTTGGGAGTTCCAGCACCGTGGCCTGCTCTTGTTTCTATGCGGATGAGAATTGGATTATTGCATTCTTGGGCTTTTTGAAGCCTTGCTGCAAACTTATAGGAATGTGAAGGCACAACTCGATCGTCTATTTCAGAGGTAGTTATTAGGGTAGGTGGATAACACACATCTTCAGTAATATTATGATAGGGCGAATATTGAATTAAGGTATTAAAATCATCAATATCTTCTGGAGATCCATAGTCACTCTCCCAGGCCCAACCGATGGTGAATTTATTAAATCTAAGCATATCCATTACACCCACAGCAGGCAGAGTTGCACCAAATAAAGTCGGTCTTTGTAAGAATGTTGCACCCACAAGAAGACCACCATTGGAACGGCCACTGATAACAGTTTTTGTTGGTTGGGAGTAATTATTTTTATGAAGATATTCAGCTGCGGCTGCAAAGTCATCAAATACATTTTGCTTATTATCAAGCATGCCTTGTTGATGCCATAGCTCACCATATTCACCACCACCTCTGAGGTTAGGCACTGCAACAACACCACCCATTTTCATCCAGGCAAAATATCGTTCACTAAAGCTAGGCAAGATCGATATATCAAAACCACCATAACCATAGAGTAATAATGGTGTATTACTATTAATTGTCTGATTTTTTTTATGGGAAATAAACATGGGTATTAGCGTCCCATCTTTGCTTGGGTAGAACACTTTTTTACTAAGGTATTGTTCCGACTCAAAACCCGGTACATTTTTTATCCAAATAGCTTTAAGAGTATTAGCCAAAGCATTGTATTGGTAAATTTGATTGGGTGTTACATAGTTGGTGTATGAAAAATAAAAGATATTCGAATCCACTTCAGTTGAAAGGCTAGAAAAGATGCCCTCATCATTAAACTTCATGTACGATTTACTGAGTGTCTTTTTGTCAAAAAGAACAATTTCACTGGATACATTGTTTAGGTACTGACCAATCAGAAAATCTTTAATTTCCCTAACATCAATGAGTGCGTGTTCATTTTCTGGTATTAATTCCAACCAATGTTCTTCATCTGGTTTATTGATATCAATCGCTATAACTCTACCCATAGGAGCATCTAAATCTGTGAAAAACCAAAAGATGGATTTATTATTTCCAATAAAACTAAATTGTGCTTTGAGGTCTGGAATTAACTCAATTATCTTGTTGTTATTGCCTTCTATGGATTGATAGAAGACACGATTTCTCTCATCCGTCCCTTCACTCACATGTAGAATTAGAAATTTTCCATCTTCAGTAATTGTAGTGCCCCATCCCCATTCAGGTTGATCGGTTCTTTGATAGATTAATTCATCTTTTGTTTGTGATTGACCTATTTTATGGAAAAATAATTTCTGATTCGTATTGATGCTTTCAAACTCATCACCTTTCTTTGGCTCATTGTATCCCGAATAAAAAAATCCAGAATTATCTTTTTTCCATTCGGCATTACTGAATTTTGACCAACGTATTAAATCCTTTAATGTCTCACCTGTTTTAATGTTTTTAATTTTCCAAGTTCTCCAATCGGATCCACCATCAGATAGGGAATAGGCAATTAAATTTGCATTCGGACTTACACTCACAGAGCTTATTGCAACAGTTCCATCTTCGGATAAAATATTGGGATCTAGAAGAAGCTTTTCCTCACTCTCATTATTGTTTTTATAAAATAATTTACTTTGTTGCCAATCACCATTATTTAAATAATAGAAATGTTTGGATTTTTTTCGAAATGGAACTGACCTGGTTTCATTTTTATAGGCTTTACTAAGAATTTCTTTAAACAGATTTATCTCCTTAAAGGTGTTTAGATATTTTTCAGTAAATTTATTTTGAGATTGAATCCATTCTGATGTTTCCAAGGAATTAAGATCTTCTAACCAACGGTAAGGATCATCAATAATATTTCCATGATAGTTATCTTGAATATTGGATATTTTTGATGCGGGGTAATTAATTTCATCGGAAAAACCGGTTGATTGAAATAAAATCAACCATGCAATGAAGAATAATGGATAATATCTTGTAGATCTTAGCAGCATAATATTTTTAGTTTTTAATTATTAAGGATAACCGATGGAACATTTGCTTGAAAGCATTGGATTGATTCAAAATGGAACTATACTCCCTGGATTCATTTTTGGTTTTGTTCATGTTGGACTTGTGCTTTTAGGGTTTTACAGTGGTTGGAGCATTAATCGACTGCTAAAGAATGTTACCAAAGGTTATATTGCTGGCATTATTGGAGCTTGTCTTGCACATGTCATAGCCGATCTAGTTGCGTCACTTCTTGATCCCACTATGCGACCCAGGACTTTTGGAATCGTTCTAGGCGGTATAATTCCACTATTACTCATTCCTATCCTTGAAAAGTATGTCACTAAGAGTAAGTCTCATATAATGATCGGTGACCATGAGGACATTGAAAAAGACTTGAAAGATGAACATCACTCTTGAAAAAATCAGTAAATAAAATCACAATGATAGTATGAGAACCACACCTTCATTTTTTAAAAAACTTGCAGTTGTATCTATCACACTAATCTTATCTTCTTGTGGCGGAGGTGGCGGTGGAGGCAGTGCATCCAATCCCTTTTTTCTCACTGCAACTCCCTTATCTTTTTCTGTTAATGAAGATGATTCATATACTGGCAGGGTTGCATTCTCAACCAATGGAACCGGTTCGATTACTATACAATTGGGAGAGTACACAACCAATGGAACATTAACCTTAACTGGTTCAGGTGATTTCAGTTACAAACCTAATGCAGACTTTAGCGGCACTGATTCTTTTACTTTTAAAGCGTATTCCCTCACTAAAAACTACACTTCACCTTTGGCGACTGTTTCAATAACTGTCAATGCTGTGAATGATAAACCTGAATTGATATTTGACTCGCCACCAACAGAACAAGATTTATTATTTTCCGAGAATGGAATCGTCAAGATCACTGGGACCGTAACAGATAATGATAGCGACAGAGATCTAAATACTTACACCGCTACTATTAATAATATTTCTATACCGGTCACTGCAAAGAAACCAGAGGCTACTACAATGCCTGTGAATGGAGATATCTTAGATTTTGAGCTGGATGTGAGTTCAATCATTGATGCGGGGTATTTTCCAGCCTCTATACAAGTGTGTGATGAAGATAATGCTTGCAGTGATAGTATTTTTAGTTCTTTTTTTACAACGAATAATCGCACTGAGGACAAGTACAAAGTATATAATTTAATGGGTTCTTATGATGTCTATAGCGACAGTAGAAGAAACACAGATATGTTGATTATCTCTGATTCAGCGGAGAATCAAGCGGGTGTGGATGAGTTCAGAAGAGTGATGTTGAAGTCGATCAATTTACTTTTAAATTCATCAGCAACTCAATATTTTGAGGGATTTTTTAATGTCATGATAGTGGAGCCAATCAATCCAGACGGCTCATCTTTTGTTGATTTAACAGCAGATGGTGAATGTAGTGATTGGTCTGATGATATTTTTTGTTGGGACAATGAAAAACTTAGTGCTCTTGAAGAACTATTGTTTCCTAATATTTTTCCAGATGTTACAGCCTTGATACCGAACCTTCAGGGTAGGGGCGTCACTTCTTATGATTATGGAAGACCTCCAACCATGGTTCAGGGAATTGCTGAGAGAACACACCGCACTTTTGCTCATGAGTTAGGCCATGCTCATGCCTATTTAGGCGATGAGTATTCTTCTGATGGAGAGAGAGAATACACCACCGAAGAAATTACAAGTTATACAAAATGGGATGTAAATCTAGATGTCGAGTCAGATCCTGCATCCATTAAGTGGAAGCATTTCATTAATGACCTAACCATGGTACCTGGCTATCATGCAACAGCTGGTCAGATTGGTACTGGATTGTTTGAAGGAAGTTATTATTCTGAAGAAGGATCTTATAGACCTCAGCAATATTCCATTATGGGATGCAGTCGATGCGAAGATCAAACACCTGGGTGTTGGACTACTGCTTTTGCTGAAGAAAATTGTACTGATTATATTGATGTTCAGACAGAGGCTTTTGCTATTGCATCAACAGAGAATCTTTTTAGATCTGCATTTGGAGACACCACCGCATTTGTTGGCGATGCTGATACAGGTTACACGGGTCTTATAATGAAAGTGGGTATTGTTGATGGAGGCTCACTAGATATCACTAAGTACAGAGTTGAATGGTTTAAAGACAATGTATTGGATACTTCAAAAAATAATGTAATGGAAGCCACTTTTGATAGGCCATCAGTTGATGCCTGGGTGACTTACACATGGAAAGTAAAAGACATAACTGGGGTTGTTCTAGTTCCAGATTTACTTGACGATCCAAACGATTGTTATTTAGGTTTATTTGATAGGTCAACGGGAACATTTAATAAGGTCACTGATGGTGTTGAATACCAAAATAGACCTTTTAATTTTAATGATCAGGCCTATGAAGCATATAATTATGGCTATACAGATGGATGCACCAGTGGAACACTTATGATTAATTGGAGTAAATATCAATGAGTAAGCATGTAGTCAAAATTTCAATCCTGTTCATTATTTTCAGTGTTATTAATCCTTTGATGGCTAATATAAACTCTATTGAAAACATTGAACTTTCAAATGAGGGTATGTATAAAAAAATCATACTCACAGGATCCGAGTATTTTCTTGTCTCATCACCCATAGAAACAGTTGTTGCAACAAATAGAATTAAGAATTTCTATAAAAAAAATAAAAATAGAGTTAATAAAGGTCTGTATGCAATCTCTTTGAGGGATAAACAGGATAAAGAACTATTTACAATTGATATTGGTAATCCATTTGAAATTCATGCACAGCATATGGGCTATGAAGGTCAAAGAAGCGTTGGTCCCAACAACAATGCACAGATAGAAATTTATTTTCCTGCCTCGATTGATCCTATCTCAATCAAAATAATTAAAACCAACAACCAAGAAATAAATAATATTCAAAATATTAGTCTCTATAAGTAATAATCAATTACCACGTTATTTTTTCACCATTGTATCTTAAGAAAATACCTGTATTTGATTCATTGAGTGCATCAATTTGTTTAATCATTCCTTCAATGCTTTCATAGGTTTCAAGATTGGCTCCACCACCATTCATTCTTGTTTTCACATAACCAGGGCATAGGGCCAATACATGAATATGCTCACTTTTTAAGTTTTCTGCCATCAATGAAATTGCTTTATTTAATGCAGTTTTACTTGTTGCATAAGCATAAGCAGATTCTTTGCCTTCATTAATAGATCCTACTGTACTTGAAATGAAGATTATTTTTTTATCTTGTCCATTTTTTATATTTTCTAGAAAGGATTCGGAGATTTTAATCGGCCCAAAGAGATTGGTTCTTAGTACCTCCTCCCAGACTGAGTAATCCATGGTTTTGAAACGTTGTTTTTCAATGTGTTTAAATATTGGAAATGGACCAATAATACCTGCATTATTTATTATGATATCTATGGGTGTATTTGATAGTGATTGAGACAATGAATCTATTTCCTGATGATTTGTCACATCCAATGAATGTATTTTAATATCTGTCGTCGAAGTTTCTTTCAAATCATTAAGTTCTCTAGCTTCGTCAGGATTTCTGCAGGTCGCAATGACTCCATAACCCAGTTGAGAGTATTGCTTAACAAACTCAAGTCCAAGTCCTCTGTTCCCACCAGTGATGAATACTGTTTTCATTTAATTGAAATATTTTTGAACTGTTTGATGAGCAATCTTTTGCAGAAATAATTTATCTTCGGAGTTAATCGCACCATTATAGTCATAACTTATACCAATGGGATTGTCCTTATATATGCTTGCGTATACAACGCAAGCAGCCAAGTAAGTACCCAAAATATCAGGATGGGTGCCATCTATTTTATGCAGTTTAATAGTAGGCTTTTGATTGTAGGCATTCTCAAATGCTAAGCCCACTGGAATCACCAATGCATTATTATCTTTCCCTGCTTTTGTGTACATTTTTTCTATCACTCGAATCAGAGTAGGCGAGTAACTTTTATGAGGTTTAACATAAGCATGAATCATATAAAGTGCAGCATCTGCACCAATTGATTTTATTTTATTAATATGTTTTTTTGCTGCTTTGAAAAACTCCTCTCGATCTTTTGTTGAGAGAGATTCACCACTTCCACCTTGGAGTATGACTAAATCAAATTGATCTACCAAACTAATTGCCTTTGATTCTAGTAAATGGTCTAAGTCATGATGCTTTAATCTTGAGCCACCAATGGTTGCAGATTTAACGCTACTACTTCCATCGTATCCAGGGTTTCTTTCTTCAACCATTCTTTTAAAGTGATTGTGGATACTGTCATTGTAATAAAGATAACTGTTACCAATAAATAAAATATTTTTAGGGTTACTATTTTTTATATGATTAATATTTACATTATGATTAGATGCAGAAATATTCACTATTGTGAATATATTTAGCAAAAACATAAAAATAATTTTTTTCATAAAATTATTTTAACTTATCTTTATGAATTTGGCTTTATCTATAGTTTTTATACAGTTAAACTACATTTACTCAAAGCGGGAATAGCTCAGCTGGTAGAGCGCAACCTTGCCAAGGTTGAGGTCGCGAGTTCGAATCTCGTTTCCCGCTCCATTTTAAGTATCAAGGAGAAGATATGAAACATTTACTAATTTTATCTGTATTTTTATTCAACACAGCTTTTGCTGAAATCTATAAAGATTATGAGCCTAGCGAACAGCATATCCAACTGACAGTAATAGCTGTTGAGAGTAATTATTTAGACGATTACTTGGTTAACCTTAATAAGACTTGGGTTAGATCAATGGAAGTCATGAAAGAGTTAGGCCATATTGTTGACTATGGGGTCTATACATCGGACAGCGCTAACAGCCCTAATGTTTGGATTACTATTACCTATGAAAATATGGCAGCAATGCAACCAAATGAAGATCATTATAAAGAAGTTAATACTCTTCTTGAAGAACGTTATGAAGAATCTGAAGAAGAACTTAATACGATTTCTAAAGGCTATGAAGAGATCAGAAAGATGGTTGATAACCAGATTATCAATAAGGTTAATTTTAAATAAAATCACCTTTCAAAACTCTAGTAGCTACTATATATCCTTAGAGAGTTGCTAGAGTTTTTTTATTCGTATGAACCAGTTACCTATCTTATATAGCTTTAGAAGATGTCCATATGCTATGAGAGCTAGGATGGCAATACATACTAGTCAAATTAAATGTGAATTAAGAGAAGTTCTTTTAAGGAATAAGCCAAAGGAAATGATCAGTATCTCTCCAAAAGGAACTGTTCCTGTTTTATTGCTCGACGATGGCACGATGATCGAGGAGAGTATTGATATAATGAAATGGTCTTTTTCATTGAATGATCCTTTATTAATCTTAAAGGAGTACCAAGAAAAGAAAAATGAAATGGATCGTTTGATTCAACTCTTTGATTCATCATTCAAGAATTATCTTGATCGATACAAGTACTCCAACCGTTATGAGAATGAAGACCCAATTGGTAATAGAGATCTAGCGATACAGATCCTGGATAAAATAGAAGGACAATTTAATAATCACAACCTCTTATACGGCGATCGTTTTTCTTTTGTAGATATGGCTATACTTCCATTTATTAGGCAATTTAGAATTGCAGATACAGATTGGTTTGATAACGATATGGCGTTGCCCAAGATACAACAATGGTTAAATAAATTTTTAAATTCAAATTTATATCTAGCTGTTATGAACAAGTATAAAGTTTGGGAAAATAATGCTCCTGTTGTGTATTTTCCTAAATAAACCTGAATGAATCCCTGCAATCTAATTAGACTGTTATTCATTACACATATAAATGACAACAGTTACCAAATGAAACAAATATCATATAATCATCATGTTTATATGCTGTTGGATTAAATTATTTTAATATTTGGAGTAAAACTATGTCACTAAAAAATTCCATGCCAGTATTAGCCAGACATGAGGGTGTCTGGGATGGTTATTATCGATATTATAATAATCAAGGAATAAAAGTTGATGAACATAAATCCAGACTTCTATGTAGATTAATTGATAACAAGGATTATCATCAAACAAATTTATATCGATGGGAAGATGGAAAAAAAGATTTTAGAGATTTTCCAGCAGAAATTATAAACAATCGTTTGATTTTTAATACGGATATTGATGGATGGTGTGCTGAAGTTGATTTGGATGAATATAAAAGAACCATGTTTTTGTATTGGAAGAGAAAAAATGAGCCAAATACCTATTTATATGAAATGATTCAAATGTCAGACGATGGACTTACTAGAGCTAGAACATGGCAATGGTTTAAAAATGACAGATTGTTTCAAAGAACTCTAATTGATGAAACTAGAGTTTCATTGGATTGGTCGGCTTACGAAGGAGTTGACCCACTTTATGATGAAATAACTGTTTGAAGTATTTGAAAAATATTTTTTTATTATTATTAACCATATTGTTCTTGGGAACTGAGTACTTTTTCCACCCAATTGAAAATTTCTTCATTCAATCGAATGCCAATCAGATTGTAAATTTCTTAGTCATTGAAGAGCATCCATTCAGAGATCTAAATAAAAACAAACGATTGGATCCATATGAAGACAGTCGATTGATGGTCAGTCTTAGAGTGGATGATTTACTGAGCCAGATGACGTTGCAAGAGAAGGTAGGTTTAATGTTTCATCCCCCAACCCAAATAAATGGTGAATTCTGGTCGCTTATTTATGGATTATCCCTTGGCAGAAGACCTTCTACAGAGAGACTTATTTATTATAAAAATGTCAATCATTTTAATTTCTATGGCCAACCTACTATCCATAAATTAGCCAATAGACTCAATGAATTGCAAAAACTAGCTGAGCAAACAAGACTTGGTATTCCCATTACATTTAGTTCAGACCCCATTCATGAAGTAAAGGGATTTGGAGGTATAGCTGCTTCTCCTTTAAAAGGGCTATCAAAATGGCCATCGCAATTAGGCTTTGCAGCCGCTAATGACCCAAATATTATCAATGCATTTGGTATTATTGCCAGCAAGGAATACAGAGCACTGGGTCTTCATACAGCGCTTCATCCCATGCTTGATCTGGCTACTGAACCTCGTTGGGCGAGGAACTTTGGAACTTTTGGATCCAGTGCTGTAACAACCAAAGAACTCACTCTAGCTTATATGGATGGTTTTCAGAAAAGCACGATTACTGAGAATAGCGTTTTAACAATGGTTAAGCATTTTCCAGGAGGTGGACCTCAAAAAGAAGGTTTAGACCCTCATCTAAAGAGTGGTGAAGAACAAGTCTATCCTGGTAATAATTTTGATTATCACCTTGATCCATTCATTCATGCTATCAATAATAATCTCAGGGTAATTATGCCTTATTATGGAATACCAATGGGTCAAACCTCTGAAAATGTAGCCATGGCATACAACAAAGAAATACTGACAGATTTATTAAGGAATAAATTAAAATACGATGGAGTGGTGTGCACTGATTGGGGTATTATTAGTGATAGAAACTGGGGTGTTGAGTCTTTATCCATTGAAGATCGATACTTTAAATCAATTGAAGCAGGTGTTGATCAGTATGGTGGTGAATCAGAAATTATGTATATTTTAAAGCTGTTGAAAGACAAGAGAATTACTCCAAATAGAATTAATGAATCTGCAAGACGATTATTGAGAAATAAATTTGAACTTGGACTATTCGATAATCCCTATGTAGATCTTTCAAAAATTAATGAAATAGTGAATACACCGGAACATGAGAATCTTGGATTTGAAGCACAAAAACGATCAATTATTCTTTTAAAGAATAATTCTTATGAAGATAAGCCTATATTGCCTCTTATAAAACAGGATGAAAAAATCTATATGGATGGTTTTAACTCTGAGAATTTTATGGACTTCAATCTGACAGATGACATTGAAGAGGCAGATATCATCTTGGTTAAGCTCAATATTGTTTTTAACGGAACGCAATCACCAGGTACGGAAAAGTTTTCAGATCTGCTTTTAAGCACTGTTTTTCCAGATCAAAATTTAAACTTTGAACCTGAGACTCTGAAGAAAATGGAGCTTTACTCAAAGAAAGCCAAACTGATTACAGTAGTGAATTTAAATCGACCTGCAATTCTAGGCAAAATCAATCAATACAGCGATGCATTAATTGGAACCTTTGGAGTCAATGAAAAAGCTGTTAAAGCAGTATTAATAGGTAACCATAACCCAAAGGGAGTATTGCCATTTGAAATTCCATCTTCCATGAGCGAGGTCGGAGATCAATTGGAAGATATGCCAGATGATAGCTTGAACCCAACATTCAAAAAAGGTTTTGGGTTAAATTATCGCTGATAAAATGAAATTACTTTATCCGTTTGCTAGAAGATTCATAGCAGGGGATAATTTTATTTCAGCCAAACCTATAATAGACGATCTTTTGTCTAAAAAATTCGAAGTAATTCTTAACTTCATTGGCGAAGAAAATGATTCTAAGAGAGAAGCTATAAATGTTCAAAAAGAATATTTAGAATTACTTAGGCAATATCAAAATCATCAAGTTAGCTTATCGATGAAGTTATCTCAATTTGGAATTCTTGATTCTGAAAGTCAATGCATTGATCTAATTGAACCTATAATTAGTAATGCATATCAATCTAAACAAACTATTCGGTTTGATTCTGAAGACTCCAGTTCGACAGATAAAATACTCAATGTTTGTTATTTACTCAATAAGAAATATCCGAATACTCTGGGCTACACATTGCAATCAAACTTATTTAGATCTAAAGACGATGTATTGGGATTGATAAAATCCAATATCTCTATTCGATTGGTTAAAGGTGCTTACAAAGAAAATAATAGTAATGCTTATAAAAAGAAGAATATGGTTCGAGATAATTTTTTATATTTGGCTGATATTATTAATAATCATCACCATTTTAATAGTGCAATTGCAACGCATGATGAATTATTAATCAATGAATTAAAAACTAGTAACTTTAAGTACGAATTTCTTTTTGGTGTTAGAAGGGATATTCAAACTAGTTTGATATCTAAGAATTACAAAGTAGGAATCTATTTACCTTATGGCAACAATTGGTTTCCCTATACAATTCGACGACTAAAGGAATGGAAAAATATTAGTTTTATTGGCCGCAACATAATCAGAGAGTGGATTAATGCTGTCTAAATAAATCAGTATTATTTAATCAAATAAGCTAATATTTTTTAAATAGGTATAATTTATCTGTTTTTGCAATGGCAAGGTGGCAGAGTGGTTATGCAGCGGCCTGCAAAGCCGTTAACACGGGTTCGATTCCCGTCCTTGCCTCCATTTTGGCCCGAGTGGCGGAATTGGTAGACGCTACGGACTTAAAATCCGTTGAGATAACTCTCGTGCCGGTTCGAGTCCGGCCTTGGGCACCAAAATGTAGAAAACAATATTTGCGTAAAAAAAATCCAAGTGAGTTATTTTTACGAATCATCAAAGATGAATCTACACAATTAGCTTATGTCTGAAAACCTTAAAAATGAAATGAAACTCTACAAGTCTGAAGAGGGTTTTGAAAAAATAATGGATTGGTATGATCGCGTGCAAAATGAGATTACTGTAGACCATTATTCGATTTATGCAGATACAAGGTTTGGTAAAACTCACATCATCACTGCAGGTGATGATAATTCTAAACCTGTAATTCTCATTCCAGGAGTAGCAGGTTGTGCACCTCTTTGGAGAAACCAAATCAATGAACTTTCAAAGAAGTTCAAGATTTTTGCACTTGATATTGTTGGCCAGCCTGGAAAAAGTGACCCGAACCCACTTTCAGTTTTTAACGATGATTACACCAATTGGTTGGAAGATGTTATTACTTCTTTGAAATTAAATAGACCTCATATTATAGGAGTTAGCACCGGTGGTACTACAGCAATGGATATGGCTATTTCAAAATCTGAATTAATCGACAAGGTTGTTATGTGTGGTCCTACAGGTTTGGCGAGAGCCAGACTTCCATTTCATCAATGGTTTTCAAGAGCGATGGCTAAACAAAAAGATGCCGATGTCCTGGAAGGAGATTTAACGGCATCCTCTTTCTCAAAACCACGTTCAGGAAAAACATTTGGTTCATTTGATCGACAATTAGCAAGAGGTATGGCGCTTTGCACTCGTTTTTATCGTGTTGATAAATCATTGGGTATTTATAATGAAAGTAACTCTAGAGTCAATTACATCAAAGCATTAAAAGTGATTGCTAAGTTTTTCTTCTCGGTGGATAAGAAACGTTTAGTAAGTTTTAAGAATTCAGGTTTATTAATTTTTGGTGAATATGAAGTTTTATACAATCCAAAAAAGATAAGAAAAAAAATAAAAAAACTTATTCCTAATATGAAAGTTGAAGTAATTAATGACGCAGGCCATGCTGCTATTTACGATCAACCAGAAGAAGTTAATAGAAAGGTCATAGCATTTTTAAGCGAATGAGGTTCTATTAAAATATGAAAAAAACAATTAATAAAGCTTTACTATTCTGTTTAACATTGGCTCCCTTTTCAGTTCAATCTCATGAAGCCAATTCTCTTCCTTATGGCCCTTTTCTAAGTGGTATTACTCATCCTGTATTAGGGTTTGACCATTTATTAGCAATGATTAGTGTCGGCATGATCAGTGCACAAATTGGTGGCAGAGCAATATGGAGTGTGCCAACTACTTTTGTCGTGGTTATGTTTATTGGCGGCTTAATAGGAATCAATATTGAAGGTTTGAGAGGGTATGAAATTGGTATAGCGGTCTCTGTTCTTCTATTAGGAAGTGCTTTGGCAGCTGATAAAAGAATTTCAAATAATTTTGCAATGATTGCTGTTGGAGTCTTTGCTATTTTTCATGGTTATGCCCATGGCGAAGAAATACCTTCGGTCGCTGAACCCATTCCTTATGTCAGCGGTTTTATGATGGGCACTATAATGCTTCATCTAACCGGACTTGTTCTTGCTGATATCTCAACTCATTATAAATTAGGAAAGACTATTTTAAGGGTTGCTGGTTTAGGCATAACACTTTCAGGCTTATATTTTTTAACCTCTGTATTTATTTAGTTGATAGGAACTCACTATGAAAAAAAGATTAATATTATGGGAAATTGGCAGCTATGTATGGATAGCTATGGCTGGTTCAGCACTTCATTTCTCATTTGAGTTAAGCGACTTCTGGACACCTTTGGCATTCCTATCATCGGTCAATGAAAGCACTTGGGAGCATTTAAAAATGTATTTCTGGCCAGGACTGGTTTATGCCTTAGTTCAATATACTTACACCAGGGATATTGCAAATAACTATTGGTTGGCCAAGCTAGCATCATTGATTGCACTTCCACTGGGAGTTATTGTTTCATTCTATGGATACTTATCCATCTCTATTCCTATTTATGGAAAGGGTTTTTTTGAATACGACATAGCCACTATGTTTTTTGGACTTACTTTAGCTTCTGTAGTGGCTTACAAGATTATGGTTAGGCCTCAATTTAATCGTCCCTCAAAACGATTAATCATTACTGGGTATGTGTCATTGGTATTTATGTTCTCTACCTTTACATTCTACCCTCCAAAAATGTTTCTATTCGAAAACTATTTTGGTTATGTCTATAGTGGAGAATACGGTATTCTAGAAGATTATGAGCCCTACAGAGTGTTTAAGAAAAAATAGAACTAGCTCATTTCAAAACTATAACCAATTCCATACACAGATCGAATATGTTCAGAATCAGGCTTAATGGCATGTAATTTCTTTCTTAGATTTTTGATGTGTGTGTCAACCGTTCGATCCAGAACAATTCTTCCATCTTCAAATATAATATTCAAAATTTGATCTCGATTATAAACTCGACCTGGGTAGTTAATAAACATGGATAAGATTCTAAATTCGACTGGTGTCAAGTCCAACTTTTTTCCTTCTAGAATAATGGAATAGTTTTCAGCATTGACCACAAAACCTTTTAAAGGATCTGTATTGATGTAATCAGGATCGGTTCTTCTCAAGACAGTTTTAACTCTTGCTACAACTTCTTTAGGGCTGAAGGGCTTGCAAATATAATCGTCTGCTTCCAGTTCCAAACCAATCAATCTATCCACTTCATCGATCATAGCCGTGACCATAATAATAGGAACTTTAGAGAAGGTTCTGATTTCTTTACAAATGTCTTTACCATTTACATTCGGTAGCATCAAGTCAAGCAATATCAGGTCAGGATTGTTTTGTTTAACCCATGGGACAACTTCAATCCCATTTTCAATCATTTCTGTTTTAAAGCCATCTCTTTTCAGGTAGTCCGATAGAATATTGGCTAATTTTTTTTCATCTTCAACTATCAGTATTGTTTGCATCATTAATCAACCTTACTAAATTCTATAACAATTCTAAGTCCACCAAGGTCCGATGGGCTAGCCTTTATGGATCCTGAGTGAGCATCAATAATTTCTGTACATATTGCCAGACCAAGCCCAGCACCACCTTTTTCTCTTGATCTTGATAACTCTTCTCGATAAAAACGGTCAAAGATTTTATCAATGGAAGATTGTTCAACACCAGGAGCAGAATCTGCAACTGTGATCACTGCATTGTTGTTTAGTGTGGTGAGTGATATTTCAATGATTCCTGGAGAATCTGTGTATCGAAGAGAGTTTTCCAATAGGTTAGTAAATAATTGAGTCAACCTAAGTTCATCACCAAGCATTATAGTGGATTCATTTATTTCAATTTTTAATTCAATCTTTTGGGATTTAAATCTCTCAATGTAACTTTGAATTGTTTTGTTTAAAATTTCTTTTAAATCGATTTCAATCATTTGATACTTCATTGCACCAATATCAGATAAGGTCAATTCATAAAGATCATTAACCAATGTGGAAAGTCTATTGACCTCATTACTTAGTGACGAGAGAGCTTCTTCATCAAATTCTCTAACACCATCCTCTATGGCTTCCAGTTCACTTTTAAGAATTGCCAATGGAGTTCTTAATTCATGTGAGATATCAGCAAGCCATTGTTTCTGTGTTTCAGAATTTTTATCGAGTGTTTTTGCAAGCACATTAAAATCTCTCGATAGTTTCCCCAGTTCATCTTTATTTTTAATATTCACTCTTGTCTTAAATTCACCACCAATTAGTCCTTTTGTAGCTCTTGCTAATTTTCTAACAGGGCCAGTAAAGTTAAGTGTTAGTAATAAAGAGATCAATGCTGCTATTACTAATGCAATTGCTCCTACTGAATATAGGGTTGATCTGGTTGCTTGTTGGAATCTTAGGTCTTCTTGTTTGCTTAAAAAGGGCGCCGGTATTAAGGCCAGTGTTCCTATTTTATTATCTTTATAATTTAGAGGGACCTTAATTGATTTCTTTGGTAGGTATTCTACACCCGCTATAACTTCATTATCTTTGTTTAGAAGAATCAAGCGACCTGGAAGTGAGTTTGAAATCTTTTTATTTTTTCTTATTTCATCGAAGTAATAACGGTATTCTTTTTCAATAATTGATGATCCATCGGATCTCGAAGTGATAATATTCTCATCAAAACGTCCTCTTTGGTCCAGTATTACATTAGCGATTCTTGGATCAGATTTTATAAATCTCCAGGTTCTTACTTCCCCATAATAATCTTCAAAAACTTTAGCAGATCTTTCCATTTCTTCAATTTCTATTTGACGAACATACCCAGTAAATCGTTCTTCAAGATTCCACGATATAAACCCAATCATCATAGCGATAACTACTATGAAGCTAGCAGAAAAAGTAATAAATAGTTTTGGAAATATCTTCATATTGATTGTAATTATAGATAATTTAAGTGCTGTGAATCATGAATTCATCTTTTCTTCATATTTACTTCATTATTTAGATGAATAATTACTACCATGTTATATAAAACTTAAGGAGTTTAGAAATGAAACAAATCATTACAGTAGTCTTGACCGTATTTATCTATATAGGATCAATCGGTCTAATAGATACTTCTATAGCTGCAGATCATCATGGCAAAGGCAATCCTAAAATTCTATTTCATGGAATAGATATGGACAAAGAGCAACGTGAGCAAGTCAGGGGCATTATGGGTCAGCAGATGGAAAAAGGTAAAGCCATGAGAGAGTCCATTAAGAAAGGGCATGAAAGTGAAATCGAGGCTATGAAAACAGAGACTAGGGAACGTCTAGCGAGTGTTTTAACCACTGATCAAATGAATCAATTTGATAAAAATGCACAGCGAGCTGAAAAGAAAATGTCCAATAAGAGGGGTAAAAAAGAACACAAACACGAAAAAAAGAGGGGCAAAAAGAAACACAAACATGAAGGACGAAATAATAAACATAAGAAAGAAATGAAGAAACATAAGAAAAAGAAAAATCAAGAATTATAAGATTTGCCAGTAAGGCAGAACCAGGGCTGGAATGAGTCGACCCCCTAATGACTTATTCCAGCTTTTTTATTTGAATCTATCAAGCAAAAAATAAATGTCTGTATTAAAATTACCTCCTAGCTATTTAATTTAGGAGTATGACAATGAAATTGTTTGAATTAAGGTCTTTCGGAGATGATGGTTTAACAATGACAGAAAGAGGAGATCCTAGTCCTTGCCTGGGAGAAGTCATTGTAAAAATGAAATCCGCATCGATTAACTTCCGTGATTTTATGATTGCAAAAGGTTTTTACAATCCTAATCTGAGCTTACCATTAATCCCCTTATCTTGTGGTAGTGGTGAAGTGGTTGCCATAGGCAATGATGTAGTTGATCTTAAAGTTGGAGATGACGTGACTTCTGTTTTTTGGCAAGACTGGAACAATACTCAACAAACAAGACTTGTCAGTACCGGTTCTGATGCCGCAGGTGTTTTGACCGAATACGCCGTCTTACCAATGTCAGCTGTGTTGCCAATGCCTGAACATCTCAGTCATGCTGAAGCATCAACTCTTCCTTGTGCTGCAGTAACTGCCTGGACATGCATACAAGCAGCAAGCATTAAAACCGGCGATACCGTTCTTTTGCAAGGCACTGGTGGAGTCTCAATTTTTGGTTTACAAATAGCTAAAGCACTGGGAGCTAATGTCATCATTACATCCAGCAGTGATGATAAATTAGACCGAGCAAAAGCACTGGGTGCAGATCAAACCATTAATTATAAAGACAATCCAGATTGGGGTCATGAGGCATTCAAATTGTCTGGATCTGGAGTCAATGTAGTGATTGAGATAGGAGGTGGAGGTACCTTTGAGCAAAGCATGTTTGCTCTTTGCAATGGTGGACATATCAGCTTGATTGGAGCACTCAGTGGTATAAAAGCAGAGCTTAATCTTCTCCAAATGGTGGGTAAGAATATCAACACTCATGGCATTACAGTGGGTACAAAAGAGGATCATCAAGCGATGAATGAATTTTTTATAAAACATGATATTCATCCGATTATTGATCAAGAAATGAATTTCAACCAAGGTGCTGAAGCAATTATGGGTATTGCCTCTGGTAATCATATGGGAAAAATTGTGGTCAACATTGATTCATAATAATAAACAAAAACGAAGGCACATTAATTGAAAGAAAGTATGCTTCAAACTGAGTCGTTGGAACTGTTTCGAAATGATGTTCCAATTTACTCCAATATTTCCTTTAACCTTATTCAAGGCCAGCATTTAGTCTTAAGTGGTTCTAATGGCAGTGGCAAAACTAGTTTAATTAGAACTTTATGCTGTTTGACCAATCCATCATCAGGTTGCATTAAATGGAATAAAAGCAATGTGGATTCTATTGATAATGATTACCTTGATCGTATAGCCTATTTAGGACATAAAAATGGATTGATCGATGAGTTAACATTAATGGAGAATATTGAAGTTACTTTAGGTAAGAATTTTGATCGCAGTGAGCTAACTAATCTTTTAGAGAACTTTAATCTTTTTGCACATAAAGATATTTTGTATTCAAACTTATCCAATGGGCAAAAAAGAAAAACAGCACTCATTAGAGTCATTCTATCTTCCAAGCAGTTATGGATAATGGATGAGCCTTTCACTAATCTAGATGTGGATTCAATAGCATTCATAGACATAATTATAAATAGTCATCTCAACAAAGGCGGTATGTTAATTAGTGCATCTCATTCACCTGAGAATCGAATTGATTGTGATCTAGAAATTAATTTAGATGGAATGATTCATGTTGCTTAGAGATATTATTAGAAGGGATGTGAAAATTTCTATAAGACGCAGCACAGATGTCTTAACCGGGTTAATATTTTTCTTGTTAATTGCTCTTATTTTTCCATTAGCAGCAGGTACTGAAAAAGACCTTCTTCTTAAAATGGTAGGACCGGTCATGCTTATTTCAGCACTTTTAGCATCAATGATGTCCATACAGAATATATTTAAACCTGATTATATTAATGGTTCTTTGGAGCAAATGATGATTACTACCAATTCTTTTTCTGCTCTTATTGCAGTTAAAATTATGATGTTTTGGATAATCTTTTCCATGCCATTAATCCTAATCGCTTCTTTCATTGCTTCAGCTTACTATGTAACAGGTTTTTCAATATTTACAGTCATTCTTACACTTGTATTGAGTACTTTAAGCTTGGTTAATCTATCCGCTTTTGCAGCATCGTTAACGCTTGCAATCAGGAATCCCGGTGCATTGATATCATTAATTGTCATCCCTTTATCATTGCCAATAATTATATTTGGCTCAAAAGCTATAGAGTATTCTATATTAAGTATGGATAATTCTGGGCCACTTTATTTTCTTACTGGTATGATGTTTTTTACATGCAGTTTAGGTCCACTTGTGACTGCATCTGCTATTAAAATATCAATTGATTAGGAACTGTCAGAGAAATGAATTTAAAAAGCATTTATAAGTACGGTTCACCACCTCATTATTTTAAGCTGTCATTGCAGTTGGAATATTGGCTTTTGGGCAGCGGTGTAATATTGATTTTAATCGGTATGGTTGGAGGGCTTTTTATAGCACCTCCTGATTATCAAATGGGAGATGCCTTTAGAATCATCTATTTTCATGTTCCCAGTGCTTATCTATCCATGAGTGGATATGCTTGTATGGCAGTTGCATCAGTCATTGGACTAGTTTGGCGTTCCAATGTGGCTTTTTCTATTGCAAAAACAATAGCTCCAGTTGGTGCAGCATTTACGTTTTTAGCTCTAGTTACTGGGATGCTTTGGGGTAAACCCATGTGGGGCACAGCCTGGGTATGGGATGCTCGTCTAACTTCTGAGTTGATATTGTTACTGATCTACCTTGCTTATATTCTTTTGCATCAATCCATTGAGGATCGAAGTAAAGCAGACAGATCGTCCTCACTTTTAGCCCTAGTGGGTGTTATTAATCTTCCTATCATCCATTATTCTGTCGTGTGGTGGAATACATTACATCAAGGATCAACCATCTCTAAGTTTGACTCACCTTCAATTGCAAGCGAGATGCTTTGGCCATTGATTTTTATGATTTTTGGATACACGATATTTTTTGTTGGTGTCATCTGTCGCGGTAGTGCTGGTGAAGTTTTAATCAGAGAGAAAAGAAGTAAATGGGTTAGAGCTTTTATCGAAGGCATTAAGTCATGAATAATATATTTTCAATGGGTTCTTATAACTTTTACGTTTGGTTAAGCGTTATAATATCCATATTGGTTCTCTTATTTAGTTACTTGGCTGTCTATAAAAGATTTAACTACCAAGTAAAACAAGTAAAATCATCAATCAAAGAAACTGAGTAAATACGGAAATACTATGCTTCCTAGACATCGAAGATTTATTGGTTTAGTTACAATTGTCATAGGCGTTGCCCTAGCTTCTTTTTTTATACTCAATTCTTTTCAGAAAAACCTTTTGTACTATCTAACACCCATTCAAGTTGAATTGGGTGAAGCCCCTGATAATAAAGAGTTTAGAATGGGAGGGTTAGTTTTACCTGGGAGTTTCAATAGAGAAGAGGGCAGCTTAATTGCTGAGTTCACCTTAACAGATGGCGAAGCAGCTATAAAAGTATTTTACAGTGGAATTCTCCCTGATTTATTCAGAGAAGGTCAGGGCATCATTGTAAAAGGTAAGGTGGATGAGCGAGGATATTTTATAGCAAGTGAAGTTCTTGCAAAACACGATGAGAATTATATGCCACCTAATATTAAACCTCTTGATCAAATGAAAGCGGGATCATGATTCCTGAAATTGGTCAGATTCTTTTAATAGTTGCATTAGCTACTTCTTTACTACAATTTTGTATAGGTATTGGGTTTTATAAAAAAAGTATTATCAATTCAAGCGTTGTATATAATCTAAGCGCAGTTCATTCTTCAGCTTTATTTATAGCAATGGTTTGCTTGGCCTACAGTTTCTTAACTGATGATTTTTCAGTGCTTTATATAGCATCAAATTCAAATACTAATTTACCGAATATATATAAAATTGCTGCTGTTTGGGGAGCTCATGAAGGCTCATTATTATTATGGATTTTCCTATTATCACTTTGGGGTGTATTGCTTTCTTTTTCTAGAAAATTTAATGATCAGACTGAAATCCTAAAACTAAGAGCCGTTGCTATTATGGGATTGGTTAGTTTTTGTTTTATTTTATTCATCCTTTATACATCCAATCCTTTTGAGCGATTGTTTCCATTCCCAGAACAAGGCAGATCATTAAATCCATTATTGCAAGATCCAGCTTTAGCCATTCATCCCCCTATACTGTATGCAGGTTATGTTGGTTTAGCGGTTCCATTTTCATTGGCCATCGCTTCTTTAATCACTATCAATGATCAACAATGGGCTGGAATTGCTAGAGTCTGGTGTATTACGGCTTGGTTATTTCTAACTGGTGGCATCGCATTGGGAAGTTGGTGGGCATATTATGAATTGGGTTGGGGCGGTTGGTGGTTTTGGGACCCAGTTGAAAATGCCTCACTAATGCCATGGCTTGTTGCTACCGCTTTAGTGCATTCATTAGTGGTTACTGAAAAACAAAAATTATTCAATGGATTTAGTGTTTTATTAGCAATCATTGCATTTTCACTAAGTCTGCTGGGAACATTTCTGGTGAGATCAGGAGTATTAATATCAGTGCATTCTTTCGCCTCAGATCCAGAGAGAGGTATGTTTATACTAGCTTTAATCGGTGTCCTTACTGGTGGTGCTTTAATTATTTATGCACTTAGAGTAAAAAAAGGAGAAAAAAGATCACTGGAAATTTTATCCAGAGAATCACTATTGCTGCTTAATAATGTTTTTTTATGTTCCGCCGCTGCTCTTATATTAATTGGGACCCTTTACCCACTGATTGTTGAAATGTTGGATGCTGGAAAAATATCAGTAGGCCCACCTTATTTTAATTTTGTGATCTTATTTCCATTCTTACCTTTAGTCTTTTTTATAGGCCTAGGTGTTTTTTCCACATGGAATTCTACAAGCAGAAATATGGTAAGCAGCATAAAATGGGTATTGGGTTTGAGTTTGATCGCAGGGCTAGTTACCGCATTTATAGTGTTTGATTATTCAAATTTATTGACGACTATTGGTATTATCTTGGCTTTTTGGACGCTGATATCGGGTCTTTCTCCAATCTTTAGAAAAACTTTTGTATTCAGAGATATTATCAAGGTATTGCCTATGTCGCTGGCCCATATTGGTTTAGGTTTAACAATCCTAGGTGTCACAGTTACCAGTTCATATGGGATAACATTTGATGAAAGTCTTCGCTTAGGTCAATCTACAAAAGTCGGTGATTACACTTTTAAATTAGTTGAAGTTAATAACAACAAAGGTCCTAATTACGATGCAAAAACTGCAACAGTAGAAATCTCATTGGATGGACAAGAGATAGCAATAATTTATCCTGAAAAAAGAATCTATGATACTAACTCTCCATCTATGACTGAAGCTGGCATTGAATCGAGCCTTCGCAGGGATCTTTTTGTAGCCTTAGGGGAAGAATTGGGTGGAAATTCTTGGAGCTTACATCTTCAGTACAAGCCTTTGCTTAGGCTTATTTGGTTGGGACCATTTATTATGATTTTAGGTGGCTTGGTTCGAATCTATCTGGCTAAACCACTAACTCGATCAATGAGTTAAAGATGAAACGATATTTACCTATTATTTTATTCTTAGTTCTTTTTATTTCTTTATTAAAAAGTCTATTTCAAGATGAGATGGATATACCATCACCATTGATAGGAAAAAATATGCCCAACTTTTCTTTAACCAGACTAGGTGAAAATACCACGGTTACTGATCAAGACATTTTAGGAGAAGTAGCATTGATTAATGTCTGGGCAACTTGGTGTGTTGGTTGCAAGGAAGAACATCAGTTGCTTTTATCATTAGCTGAAGAACCTTCTATCAATCTACCCATTATTGGTATTAATTGGAAAGATCAAGATCAACTTGCAATTCAATGGTTGGATGAATTAGGTAATCCATATCAAGAAATATTATCAGATCCTATAGGGAACACCGCCATTGACTTTGGTGTCTATGGCGCACCAGAAAGCTTTTTAATTGATCGGGATGGTATTATTCGATACAAACACATCGGTCCTCTAACTCTGCCTATTTGGACCAATGAGATTAAGCCCCTAATTGAGGAATTGAAGCAATGAAATATTCAATAATCGTATTGTTTCTTCTCATAAATTCTAATTGCTTGATATCAGCTGAAGAACAACCAACTGCTGATCAGCAAGAAATGTATCAATCTATTATTCAAGAAGTTAGATGTTTGGTGTGTCAAAATCAATCGATTGCAGAATCCAATGCTGATTTAGCAAAAGATCTTAGGGCTCAAATATTGGAACAGGTGATTGCAGGAAAAACAAAATATGAAATCAAGAATTATTTATTAAATCGTTATGGAGATTTTGTACTTTATCAGCCAGTTTTTAGTCAAAAAACACTTTTGTTATGGATTTCACCCATCATTCTTTTAATTCTTATAGTTGGTTGGTACAGGAAAATAAGTAACTAAATTACAAATGGAATATTCAATATATATCGTCTTCTCTGTTTTATCTTTACTTATATCATTACTTTTTATACCAATTTTTAAGAAACCTCTGCAAGTCCTTCTGGTAGCTTGTTTGCTTACTTTGTTTTTTTTCATCAATTATTCACAAGTATCAAATTACGATTGGAAATCCAATTTGGAAGTTAATAATATTGAATCCATCTTAAAAGAAATGGATCAATACTTATTGAATAACCCAGAAGATGTGGAGGCACTAAAACTTGCTGGTAGCGCCTATCTTAGAATGGAACTCTATGATAAAGCATTTAATTACTTTCAAAATGCTTATCAACTTACACCGAAGGGTGATTTTATTATTTTATTGGGTCTGGTTGAGTCTGGATTGATGAGTCAGTCCAGTAATTTTCCTGAAGATATTGAAGTCCTTATCAATCAAGCTCTTTCTATAGAGCCTTTTAATCCTCAAGCTCTATGGTATGGTGGATTAATTGCAATGAGTAAAGGAGAAACGAAAGTTGCTATAGATCGATTCTCTCAATTGTCTGACAATAAAGACATTTCCATTCAGATGCAAGAATCAATTAATACTCAGTTGCAACAATTAAAACTAATGGAGCGAGCATTTGATGAGTAAGTTAAAAGGATGAAAATGATTAAAAATAGTGATTTAGAGTTTTATCAAAATTTGCATCAAAATAAAATCAATTTAGTCATTCATGTGATTGGGTCCTCAACCTTCATTTCTGGCAACATAGGCTTTTTCTATTGTCTCATTATTCAAAATTATACAGCTGCTTTATCTTGTGTATTTTTAATTGTTCTCAGTGTTATTATCCAAGGCATTGGCCATAGATTTGAGCCGGTCCCTTTTAAAGGATTTAAAGGCCCTGTAGATTTTGTCAAAATTATTTATTTGGAATTATTTTTTATTTTTCCTGTATTTTTATTTTCACCATACTTCAAAGAAAATTGGAAAAAATAAAGGAATATTGAATGAAATATATTTCAATAATAGCAATGTTGCTGTTTATAAATCCAGTATTTAGCGATGGAAATATTGATACTAAGAAGCAACCAAGTAATGATATAGCAGCAGAAGATTTAGTTCTGCGAAGGGCAACTTTGATTGTGAGAGATATTGAGAAGTCTCTAGCACTGTATAGAGATTCTATTGGCATGGATTTAATTTACGATCAGATTATAGAAAGAGGAGAGAAAGAAATAAGACTCATTTTCTTAAAAACTACAGAAGATTTGGTTGGTGTTTTGGGTTTAGTAGATTATGAATACAACAATCCAAATGCTGAAGTGAAAAAGAAACCCATTCGTAAAGAGGGATTTACTCCCCAAAATACTGTTTTAGTTTTTAATACCAATGATTTAGAAAGTCGATGGACTAAAATCACTTCAATGCCTGGAATCGAGATAATACAAGAACCAACTTATACTGAGTACCCTTCTTATAATGGCTCTAGTATTATTAAAGTCAGCGTTTCAAAATTCTATGATCCTGATGGTAATTTAGTTGAACTCAATCAGATACTGAATGCAATTCACTAGATTATGAGAAATACACTTACTTTATTAACACTTTTTTTATTCAGTTCTAATTTGTATGCCATTGACCTGCTAACCGTTAAACAACTAAAGGAAGAACTCAATCAAACTAATCAATCTCTTATTCTGCTTGATGTGAGAACAAGAGAAGAATTTAATTCTGGAAGAATTAAGAATTCTATCAATATTCCTCATGATCTATTGCTATCTGATATTAGTCTTGTTGCTGACTATAAAAACGAGAAAGTGGTGGTTTATTGCAGAAGTGGAAAAAGAGCAAAATTAGTTTTGGATCGGTTATCAGATGAAGGGTTTAGAACGTTAATAGATGTTGATGGTGATATGCTTGCATGGAATAGTGCCAATCTTCCAATAGAGAAAGAATAAACCTTGATGCATAAATATTTTTATATACATTGACCGATGGATATATATAATGAGCCCTCGATGAAAATATTAAGGAACAACAAAACTAAACTTAAACCAGCCATATAGCTGGGAGTTGTCTATTTTTTTCGTTTGACACCCAGCCTTAAATGCTGGGTTTTTTTTTGTAGGAGATTGTTTTGAAATATGCCGTTATAGGAAAAGGGAAAACCGGTTCTCATGTTATTGATCTTTTGAAAGAGAGCAATGCTACTTATGGTGTATTTGATTCTAAAAATAGAATCTCTCTTGAAGCACTAAAAAACTATGATGCTGGGATTTGTTTTGTAAATGGCCCTGTATTTAAAACCTTAATCCCTGTATTAATTGATTCACAAATACCTCTTGTCATAGGTACTACAGGCTTTCAATGGGATGAGTCTCTTTTTGTGGATGTTAAAAAAAGAAAATGTCGATGGATTAAGTCAGCCAACTTTTCCATTGGAATTAATGCATTGAATGATGTTTTGAACAATAACTTTACAAGACTAAAATCAATTTATCCTGAGTATAAATTTCTAATTCATGAAGAGCATCATGATGAGAAATTAGATGCGCCCAGTGGAACTGCTCTTAGGTTTGCCGAGATTCTAGGCGATAGAATTGAAATAACACATGAAAGGAAAAACGATATCATAGGTTTTCATTCAGTAAGCATGAATACGAAGAATGAAAAAATAACTATCTCTCATGAAGTCAATAATAGAGCTGTCTTTGCTAATGGTGCCATTAAAGCAACACAATTATTAGTCGATTTAGATTTCGGTATTCATGAATTTGGAACATTGTTGCGTC
>Ga0257115_1000164_pt1 | contig 70425 bp, 74 predicted proteins | sample SI112_100mmetaG_FD_194465 | JGI IMG/M metagenome (GOLD analysis project Ga0257115, IMG submission 194465) | Marine microbial communities from Saanich Inlet, British Columbia, Canada - SI112_100m | ecosystem: Environmental > Aquatic > Marine > Inlet | place: Canada: British Columbia | collected...
CTACAAGTGAACTTACTTGTTTACCAAATTTTAATTCTATTTCTAATTCAGTAGATTCTGTATCTTCAACAACGTCATGTAAAAGTGCAGCCTGAATGGAGTGGCTATCTAAATGAAAACGGGCGGCGATACAGGCAACTGAAACTGGGTGGTTAATATAGTCCTCCCCACTTTGCCTTTTTTGTCCTCTATGAGATTTTTCACTATATCGATAGGCTTCCCAAACTTTTTCAATCTCTTTTTTTGGAAGATATGCTTTTATAAGCTTTGTTAGGCTGGAGTTTTCATTGTCAACAGGAAGCAAAGGGGATTGATGGCTTTTCTTTAAATCCGCTTGGCTGGTTTGAGCGGTGTTAGCCAATGATTAAATCTCCTGTAAAAACAAATATCTTTTATTACCCTGGATTCTGAATTAAAATTTCTTCCCCAATTAACCCTGCTGCAATTTCTTTAAGGGCTATGACTGAAGATTTATCTCTCGATCCTTCCATATCAATTAATGGCTCAGCTCCATTTACAAGTTGTCTTGATCTTAGGGCTGCTACAAGTGTTAATTGAAATCTGTTAGGTATTTTTTCTAAACAATCATCTACGGTTATTCTTGCCATTATTTTTGTTGCTCCAAATTATATTATTTTATTGAGTCAATTAAGCTCTGAAAAATCCTTTTTTGTTTTTTAGTTTCTAAATTTTTAGATTCAGGAGAATCTTTAAACACAGATTTTAAATCACTCAATGCTTTCTCAAACTTATTATTGATTATAACATAATCAAATTTTTCAAGATGGCTGATTTCTTCTTTAGCTGCCGCTAAACGTACCTTAATATCAGCTTTTGAATTTTGGCCTCGCCCTTCTAATCTTTCTTTTAAAACAGCCATTGAAGGTGGAATAATAAATATACTTACTGCTTCAGAAAAAATCTTCTTTACGTTTAAAGCACCTTGATAATCTATCTCTAAGATAATATCTGTGCCCATTTTCAGAGTTGATTTCACAGGAGCCATTGCTGTTCCGTATTGCGCACCATGACATTCCGCACTTTCTAAAAACTCATCTTTATTTTTTAAATAATCAAAAGCTTCATTATTTACGAAGTAATACTCAATCCCCTCTCTTTCACCTTCTCTTGGTTGTCTAGTTGTATGTGAGATAGAAATTTTTATCTCGGGGCATAGCTCAACCAACGCTTTTACAAGTGAAGTTTTCCCTGCCCCCGAAGGAGCGGTAACGATAAATAACCTACCTTTCTTATTGTTTTCTGTCATAACGTTAATATAATTTTATTCAATATTTTGAATTTGCTCTCTTATTTGTTCTATTAATACTTTTAACTCAACTCCCGATTGAGATATTTCTACTGCTATAGCTTTTGAGCCTAGTGTGTTGGCCTCTCGATTAAATTCTTGCATTAAAAAATCTATTTTTTTCCCGACTGGTTCTGATAAATTTAATAACCTTCTTAATTCATGAGAATGCGAATCTAGTCTGTCTAACTCCTCTTCAACATCGCCTTTTTGTATAAAAGTTACTAGCTCTTGTTTTATTTTATCTTGATCAAAATTAATTAAAGCATCTTTGAATTTTTTAATAATTTTTCTTTGATGAGCGTCAATAAACTTTGGCACCGTTTTCCTAACTTTCCTCACTTCTTTTTCTATCCTTGCAACTCTAGATAAAATTAATTGTTTAATTTTTTTACCTTCACGCTGGCGATCGGCAATTATTTTTTTTAATGAATCATCGACCAAGTTTAATAATGTTTCATTTAACCCCTTATAGCTTGGTTGATTTCCTTTTTCACTATGAAGATGAATGATATCTACTGGGCTAATTTGTTTTGCGTTTTTAATCAGGGAGGCAATTTTTTCAACGGATTTTATTATTTTTTTTATATTCTTAATATCATCATTTTTAATTTCAGATAAATTTTCTCTAACTTTTAAGTAAATTTTACATTCAATTTTTCCCCTTGCGATAATTTTAGATATTTTTTTTCTAATGCTCGGCTCATGCACTCGTAGCTCGTCACTTAGTCTCATTTGTAAATCAAAAAATCTACTATTTAAGGTTTTTAATTCCACAACCAAACAACCATGATTAGTTTCTTTGGAAACCGTGTAAAAACTTGTCATACTTGAAATCATTTATAGCCCTTTTAAATTGTTCAACTTATACAATATAGTTTAACAATCTAATTTATTAATAGGGTAAGAAACATTAAATTCTCCGGAGCTTATTTAATATCTTTAGATTATAATCACCATTCAAGACAATTAAAGGACATTTATGAGATCGACGGACAGAGCCAATAATGAAATTAGACATATTGAAATTATAAGAAATTATATAAAACATGCCGAGGGATCTGTATTAATAAAATGTGGTGATACTCATGTTATTTGCAATGCAAGCATAGAAGAAAAAGTGCCGTCATTTTTAAAGGGTAAAAATCAGGGATGGGTAACTGCTGAGTATGGAATGCTTCCAAGATCAACTTCAACTCGCATGCCTAGAGAATCAGTAAGAGGCAAACAATCAGGAAGAACCCAAGAAATACAAAGATTAATAGGCCGAAGCCTAAGGGCTATTATTGACTTAGGAAAGTTAGGCGAAAGAACTGTTCATATTGACTGCGACGTCATTCAAGCTGACGGTGGAACGAGAACAGCTAGCATTACTGGTGCATATGTTGCGCTCTGTGATGCCATTAACCCCCTCATAGAAAATGGGACTCTTAAAACCTCTCCTTTAAAAGATGCTGTGGCAGCAATTTCGCTTGGGATAAAAGATGAAGAGGTTTTGATAGACCTTGATTACGCTGAAGATTCAAACTGTGATACCGATATGAATATCGTAATGACTGGGCAAGGAAACTTTGTTGAAATTCAAGGGACCGCTGAAGGAGAGCCCTTTAGCAAAGATGAAATGAATAATATAATCCTTTTAGCAGAACAAGGTATTGCTGAACTAATACAAATTCAAAAAGACGTTCTCAAATAATACTTCTATGCAAAAAATTATTTTATCCACAAATAATGTCAAAAAATTATCTGAAATTAAAACATTACTTCGTGATTTGCCAATCAAAACAATTGCACAATCAGACCTTAATATTGGAGAAGCTGAAGAGCCCTACGGAACATTTTTGGAAAATGCACTAACTAAAGCAAGATTCGCCTCAAAAGCGTCTAATCTTCCAGCTATTGCAGATGATTCTGGCTTATGTGTTGAAGCACTAAAAGGAAGGCCAGGTGTTTTATCGGCTAGATTTTCAGGGGAGGGTGCTAGCGATAAAAAAAATAACGATAAATTGTTAGATCTTCTTAAAAATGAAAAAAATAGAAAAGCTCATTACTATTGTGCAATAGTTTTTATTACCTCCTACGACGACCCCCAACCGATCATTGCGGAAGGCGTTTGGCAGGGTGAAATTTTATCTTCCCCAAAAGGTGTCAATGGTTTTGGGTATGATCCTATTTTTATGGATTTTAAGACAGATCAGTCAGCAGCTGAATTAAGCTTTGAATTAAAAAACAAAATCAGTCATCGTGGTCAAGCTTTGCAAAAGTTAAAACATAAACTTAAAATACTTTATGGCAAATAAAAATTTAAAATGGCCCATTTGGATAAGAGATGATAAATCTATTGTATCCTGCACTGAAAAAGTTAAGGTAATGAACGAAAACTTTGATGAATTAAAGCAAATGACTCAAGATGCATTTGATGACGGAATACTAATGGAAGTTTCAGATGAGCAAATGAAAAAAGCTCTTTTTACCCTAATTGAAAGTCTTGACAGCCCTATAAAGAAAAAATAATTTTGTTTTTACGTTTTCTCTAAGCATGAAATTCGCTCCACTCTCTATTTATATTCACATACCTTGGTGTATTCATAAATGTCCTTATTGTGACTTCAATTCTCACGAATTTAAAGATCAGCATATTAAAAATAATGAGGAGGTATACACAAGCGCTTTGATTAAACAAATAGAAAATTTTAATATTGATTCTAAAAGATCTATACATTCAATTTTTTTTGGTGGCGGAACACCTAGTTTATTTAGTCCTAAGGCTTTTGATCGCCTTATACAGAAACTAGATAAAAATTTTGGCTTAAATAAAAATTGTGAAATTACAATTGAAGCTAATCCCGGTACATTTGATAAGCAACATTTTTATGGTTATAAAGATGTTGGCATCAATAGAATGTCACTAGGTGTTCAAAGTTTTAATCATGAACATTTAAAAAAACTAGAGCGCATTCACAACCCTAAAGAGGCTTTTGATGCTGCTAATCTAGCAGTAAAAATTTTTGATAAGGTGAATATTGATTTAATGTTTGCTTTGCCTAGTCAAAGTCTCACAGATGTTAAATATGACATCGCCAAGGCGCTTGACGTTGGCGTCTCACATATTTCTTATTATCACCTAACTATAGAACCCAATACTCTTTTCAATAAATTCCCCCCTAAATTACCAGATGAAGAAAAAAGTGCAGAAATATATGAATTGATCAGACATGAACTAAACAAAGCACGATTTGATCATTATGAAACTTCTGCCTATGCAAAAAAGAATGCACGTTGCTTACATAATTTAAATTATTGGAATTTTGGTGACTATTTAGGTATTGGTGCAGGAGCTCATAGCAAATTGTCATATGAAAAAAAAGTTTACCGACAAAGTTGTTTTAAAAACCCTCGTGATTATATTAACCATATAAATAATAATAACTTTTATGATGATGAAAAAATATTATCGACAAACGATTTGATTTTTGAATTCATGATAAATGCCTTGAGGTTAAATGATGGTTTTGATACAACATTATTTGAAACTCGCACAAATATACCTATTAGCCATATTAAAAAGGAACTAAATATAGCAAAAGATAAAAAACTGATTACAGAAAAAAATGGTAGGATTAAACCAACTATTTTGGGACAAGATTTTTTAAATGAGCTTTTACAAATCTTTTTGAGGGATTAAAAAATATGCAATTAAATAAAATTATTGAAGATTATATTGTTTCAGATCAAGTCACCCTAGATGATATAAAAAAAATTAAAGAAGCAGGATTTAAAACCATTTTTTGTAATCGGCCAGATAACGAAGAAGCAAATCAAGTAACGGTCGAGAGCATTAAAAAAGCAGCTATTGCGAATAATATAAAATTTGTTCATCAGCCAGTTATTGGCGGTCAAATCACCCAAGAGGATATTGATCAATTTAGTGATTATTTCGAAGCTTCAGAAAAACCTATTTTTGCTTATTGCAGGACTGGTACAAGATCTAGCATGCTATGGGCATTATCGGAATCTGGTAAAAGGTCTGTTGATGAAATTCTAAATCTAACGTCTAAGGCTGGGTACAATTTGAGCAACTTATTTTTATAGTTTAGATTTTGCTTTTTTAAGTGCTGAGTTTACGGCATTAAATCCCGTGCTTCCAAGATGCTTTCTGGACTGAATTGATCCCTTAAGAGATAGACACCTAAAGACATCCTTATCAATTAAATTACTAAATTCCTTCAGTTTAGCAAGTTCCAGATCCGATAGATCACAATCTTGGTCTATTGCATGTTTAACAACTTTAGCCACTACCCCATGAGACTCCCTAAATGGCAATCCTTTTTTTACTAAATAATCTGCTAAATCCGTTGCCGTTGCATAACCTTTTAAAGCAGCAGCCTCCATATTTTTAGGAAACACCTTAATTTTAGAAATCATCTCTGCGTAAATATTCAGAGTGTCCATTATTGTATCCACCACATCAAAAATAGGCTCTTTATCTTCTTGATTATCTTTGTTGTAAGCAAGAGATTGTCCCTTCATTAACGTTAACAAACTTACTAAATGGCCATTCACTCTTCCTGTTTTACCTCTAACTAACTCTGGCACATCAGGATTTTTTTTCTGCGGCATTATGCTTGACCCCGTACAAAAACTATCTGAAATTTCAATAAAACTAAAAAATGGGCTTGACCACATAACTAATTCTTCTGACCATCTTGAGAGATGCGTCATTAAGAGTGAAGCATTTGCATTGAATTCGATTAAAAAATCTCTATCAGAAACTGCATCAATTGAATTTTCCATAACCCCCTCAAACTTCAACAATTTGGCTACCAATTTCCTATCGATAGGGTATGAAGTTCCAGCAAGGGCAGCAGCGCCCAGAGGTAGAATATTTATTCTTTTTCTTGAATCTACAAATCTTGCCTTGTCTCTCTCAAGCATTTCAAAATAAGCAAGTAGATGATGTGCAAGACTGATCGGTTGAGCTACCTGAAGATGGGTCAAGCCTGGCATAATAGTTTTAACATGCTTTTCAGCTATAGCCAATGTAGCCTTTTGTAGCTTTTCTATTAAAACAACCAACTGATCTGAGGAATCTCTTAAAAAAAGTCTCATGTCAGTCGCAACCTGATCATTTCTTGATCTCCCTGTGTGGAGTTTTTTCCCAGCCTCGCCCGCAATTTCAGTGAGTCTTTTTTCTATATTTAAATGAACATCCTCAAAATCAATTGACCATTCAAATTTATTAGAAATAATTTCTTTTTTAATTTGATTTAAACCCTTTTTAATAGCATTCAAATCTTTCGTAGAAATTATTTTTTGTTTATTTAACATTTCTGCATGCGCTAAAGAGCCTGCAATATCAAACATTGCTAATCTTTGGTCAAAATTTACTGACGCTGTATATCTTTTAACTATTTCACTAGTTGGCTCTGAAAATCTGTTTGACCAATTTTGTTTATTTTTTTTCATTTCTACTTATTTCTCTATTATTTTCAATGAATTATATATGAAAATCGTCAATCATATGATTAATCTAACATTATCCACTGTGATAAAATCTTTTAGATATATGATTAAAAAAATAACAATTGCATCTAGAGAAAGTTCGCTTGCTATGTGGCAGGCAGAATTTATTAAGTCATTGATTAATGAAATGCATCCCTCTATTAAAATAAATATCGAGGGTTTTAAAACGCAAGGCGACCTTTTGCTAAATGAATCATTGGCAACCATTGGGGGGAAAGGTCTTTTTATTAAGGAGCTTGAACATGCTTTATTAGAAAGAAAAGCAGATTTAGCTGTTCATTCTATGAAGGACCTACCTATGGACATCCCTGAGGAATTCAAATTAATAGCTATTTCAAAGCGTGAAGATGCAAGGGACGCTTTTGTCTCTAATGAGTATGCTGCTCTAAAAGATATGCCAAAGGGTGCAGTTGTTGGCACATCAAGCTTAAGAAGGCAGAGTCAAATTAAGTCAAAATATCCCCACTTGATTATTGAGCCACTCAGAGGAAACTTACAAACACGATTAAAAAAATTAGATGATGGTCAATATGGTGCAATTATTTTAGCTGCCGCTGGACTAATTCGCTTAAATTTAAAATCAAGAATAAAACAATTTATAAGCCCTTCAGAAAGTATACCAGCAGTTGGGCAAGGTGCTTTAGGTATTGAAATCCTATCTGATAACAATATATTGACAGATTTATTAAGGCCATTAAATGACGAAGATACAGCAAGATGTGTTTTAGCAGAAAGAACAGTTAGTCGTTCACTTGCTGGAAGTTGCACAGTTCCGCTAGGTGCTTTTGCTTCAATCATCAAAGATAATTTTTTGATTAAGGGGTTTGTAGCTAAGCCAGATGGTTCAGAAATTATCCATGCTGAAAAAAGTGGGTCAAAATCAGATTTTTATAAACTTGGCGAAGCATTAAGTGAAACATTGATTGCCAAGGGGGCAAAAGAAATATTAGCGAATGAATAAAAATGAATGGACCAAAAAAAATCGCGCTCATTTCAACGAGACCTCATAAAACCAATATCAAATTATCCGTTGATTTAAAAAATTCAAGCATTTCTCTACTAGATTATCCATTAACTGAAATTTACCCCCTTGATAATTACAAAATTTTTGATGGCATCTTGAAAAATTTAAAAATCTATCATCATATTATTTTTATTAGTACAAATAGCGTCCACTTCTTTCTTGAAAGAGTCAAAAAACAATCAATAAATATCCCTAAGAGCTTAATATTTTCATGTATTGGTCCAACGACAAAATCATTGCTTCAGAAAAATTTATCAGTAAATATTCATTCTCCAGAAAATCATTTTGATTCTGAACATTTATTAAAAAAAGAAATTTTAAGTGATGTAAGAGAGAGAAAAATATTAATTATTCGCGGCAAAGGTGGTCGTGAGACATTAAAAAATGAACTTGAGAAAAGGGGTGCTGATGTAAGTTATGGGGAATGCTACATCAGAAAATATGTCAATATTAACTTATTTCATCTTAAAAAGGATTTAACAAAATATAATCATAAATTCATGCTTATCTCGAGCACAAATAGCGCCAAACACCTTATAAACCAGCTAATAGATATTGAAAAAAGCTGGTTACACAACATAAAAATAATTGTAAATCATAATAAAATCAGGGACCAACTCAGTGCAATCTTCAAGCATATTTTAGTTAGCGAGAATATTGAATTACAAAAGCTAAAGGAGCTCATTGCCACTGAGACCTTAGATTAATACAACAATTTTTATTTCTTTTTAGGTGAAAATGTGAACGCATCTGCAAAAAATTGATCCTCAGGCAGACCATTCTTTATAAGATCTATAAATGCATTTTCAACCAATCCCGGAGCACCACAACAATAAACCTGAACATCGCTTAATTTTTTGAAATCTTCTAATACAGCATGATGGACATATCCACTCCTTAAATCTGTTGATGATCCATCCTCAACTACTGGTATATAAGTTAAATTTCCCAATTTCTTTTTCCAACTAGAGACCAAATCTGTCATATAAAAATCCTCTGCAGATCTCACACCCCTATATAAATAGATTTTTCTTTTATTTTTATTAAAAATCATCTCTTCAATAATTGATTTTATAGGAGCAAACCCCGTCCCTCCTGCTATAAATATAATTGGCCTTTCACTTTCTCTTAAATAAAATTGACCGATAGGACCTTCAATTCTATGTATTGATTTTTCTTTCATTTCATTGAAGACAAAACTGGTAAATTCCCCCCCCTCAATAAGTCTCAGATGTAATTCAATCATTGATTTATGAGGTGGATTAGCCATAGAAAAAGCTCGGCGACTTCCATCCACCATTATGAATTCAATATATTGTCCGGCCTTAAATGGTAAGGTTTCAGAGGCCGGTAATTTTAGGTACATCTGCATAACATCATGATTTAATTTTTGTAAACTTTCTACTCTAACAGGAGTAACTTTTGCTGGTATTGAGTCATACATATTAGGCATGTTTGTTTCAATAACAAGATCTTCTTGTGCCATTGTTTTACAAAATAAAGTGTATCCTTCTTCTTTTTCAGAATCAGTTAAAGCTGAGGACTGATACTCCTCTATATAAAACCTACCAGAAACTACTTTTCCTTTACACGAACCACAAGCCCCATCTTGGCAACCATAAGGCATTGTAATGCCTGCATCTATAGCACCTTCTAAAATTGTTTGGCTTGGCTTTACATTAAATTCGTCACCTGATGACTGAATTTTAATTTTGTAGGTTGCCATTACTTTTCTTTGTCTTCTCGATGAAATTCACCTTCAATAATATCTGTAGTTTTATCTTGAGGGGCTTTATATGCTTGATCTTTTTTTAAAGTTGGGCCTCTGCTGCCCTGAAGTAAAACTAACAAGCCAAATACATCAGTGATTACACCAGGAAATAAAAATAAAACTCCAGCAAATAAATTTTTTGCAGAACCCATAATGGCATCTGCGGGATTTCCTCCCTTTGACATTAATCCGGTTAATTTACTTAGAGCATTTGCTTTCTCTTCGTTAATTAATTGCCATCCTAAAATAGCTATTAAAATTAAATACAATAAAAACCACCAACCATATAGGTTGAAAAAATAAATAATGCCTGCTAACTCGAGGCCAGGTAATAAAATTAAAAAAATTATTATTATTTTTCTCATATTGTAATTAATATTAAGTTATGAAATTCATTGAGTAATTATAGTATTTGCGGATAATTATAAACTTGAAATACATATCCGCCAAAGATGTTAAGACATATTAATTTAATTTTTATTCTGTTCTTTTTCAGCCTTACTTCATCTGCAAATGATGGCTTTCGTTTTTATGAAGAAAGAGAGATCTTTTTACCAGTAGAGGAAGCATTTCAATTATCTATTATAAAAGATAAAGATGAAAAGCAACTTAGCATAGAAATTAATAATGCCGCTGGTTACTACACTTATAAAGATAAATTCAAAATTACTTTAGAACCAAGTTTAGATTTCCAACTGACATATCCTCAAGGCACTATTAAAGAAGATGCATTCTTTGGAAAGCAAGAAGTTTATTACGGTAAAAAAATTATTTCTATTTTGATTAAAGATATGCTTCCACAAGATGCTCAAATTAAAATAGATTTTCAAGGATGTAGTGAAAAAGGGCTTTGTTATCCCCCGACAACAAATATCATCAATTTGCATAGCAAAGCAGAGGTTGCTTACTTATCGGAAACAGATTCATTTGTTGAAAAACTTAATGATAGAAATTTTATCATTATATTAATAAGTTTTTTTCTAGCAGGCCTACTTTTATCACTTACCCCCTGCGTTCTGCCCATGGTTCCTATCCTTTCAAGCATTATAATATCATCGAACAAAGATCATGCTATCCGCTTTACTTTAAGTTATGTTGCTGGCGTATCAGCAACCTACATTATTTTTGGAATTGTTGCTTCAATCACGGGAAGCTTTTTATCTTCAAGTTTACAAAATATCTATTTCTTATTGTTTAACGGGATTATATTTTTCATTTTTGCTTTAGCCATGTTTGATGTTTTTCATTTAAACATTTCTGAAAATAGCTTTCTTTCAAACTTCCTTAATAAAATAAATAAGAAAAATATCATGCATATATTTTTCTTAGGACTATTTTCAGCCCTCATTTTAAGTCCATGTGTTGCCCCTCCACTGGCAGCAGCAATTTTATATATTAGCCAGTCCAATAATATTTTCTTAGGGGGTCTTTCATTATTTGGAATGAGTATTGGAATGAGTATGCCTTTATTACTAATTGGATTTTCTGCTAACAAGCTTCTTCCCAAACCAGGTATTTGGATGATTAAGGTTAAAAAACTTCTTGGCTTTATTCTTATTGGAATGGCAATTTATATTATCCGCCCTATGTTGAGCGAATCTATTTTTTATTTTCTTTTAAATACTTTACTAACATCCACTTTTATTTATTACTTATTTTTTACTAAAAATAAAATAGCACTTATTAAAATAGTCTTGATCACAAGTTTTCTCCTATCATTGTTTTCTAATATCTTTCTTGCGGAAAATCTTTTGGATAAGGATAAAGATTTAATTTCATTTAAAAGTAAGCCAAATTTTATTGTTATTAATACAGTTGATGAGTTAAACAATTTAATTTCTACAAATAATAAAAAGCCGATCATGCTCGATTTTTATGCGGACTGGTGTATCACATGCCTTGAATTTGAGAAATTTACTTTTACAAATGAACAAGTACGTGCATTAATGAATGAATATGTTTTATTGAAGGTTGATGTCACTAATAATACAGAGAGCCATAAAAAACTTATGCGTGAATTTGAAATTTTTGGACCTCCCGCTATCATATTTTTTAATTCTTCTGGAAGTGAGATTAGAAGAATAAGAACAATCGGCTTTAAAAATGCAAAAGATTTCAAAAAAATATTACGAATAGGGCTAAAGCATGAGAAAGAATTTTAAATTTATACTACTGATTATTTCGATTGGTGTCATTGCTGCTTTTACTGGTTATTTAATTAAAAAAAATGATATTGATAAAGAATTGAATGTTTCAGATGTTTCAAATATCACAACTAAGAAATTATTTAACTCTCAAATTATAGATACTGCTGGGAAGAAGGTTGCCTTGTCAAAGTTTGAAGGTAAATGGCTGTTAATAAACTTTTGGGCTACATGGTGTGCACCTTGTCGAGAAGAAATACCTGAGTTAAACGAATTTTCTCATCAAAATAAACATATCCAAACTATTGCAATAGCTATTGATGATTTAGAATCAGTTAACAAATTCACTAAAAAAATACCGATTCAGTATTTGTCTTTTATTGCTGAGAATGAAGGTGTTGAATTATCCCAATCGCTTGGGAACGAAAGAGGCATTTTACCTTTTAGTATTATTATTGGTCCTGATAGAAAAATTGAAAAAATATTTTACGGTCGATTAAAATTAAATCAATTAAATCAAGCACTAAACTCAATTATTCGATAGATAGACCACTAAAGTTACTTAAAATCTATTAAAATATAGACAAAATAGGTTAATTTCGGCAAAATAGGTTTTTTATAAACATATATTTACTAATATAAAATTCATGTTAAAAAAAAGAGTAAGTATTATACACGGGCCTAATTTAAATTTACTAGGCAAAAGAGAGCCCGAGCACTATGGAAACATGACGCTTGAAGAAATTAATTCTATGTTAATTAATCGAGCGAAAGAATTAAATATTGAAATAGATATTTTTCAAAGTAATAGTGAGTCTGAAATTATTGATAAGATACAATCATTATCAAGTGATTTTACTATTATAAATCCTGCTGCCTTTACCCATAGCTCAGTAGCAATTAGAGATAGTCTTGTTGCAAAAAAAATAAAATTTATTGAGATTCATCTCTCGAATGTATTTGCAAGAGAAGCTTTTAGAAAAAATTCTTTTTTCTCTGATGTAGCAGTTGCTATCATAAGTGGATTAGGGCCTGAAGGATATGTTGCAGCACTGAATTACATAAATCAATCTGAATAAAAACTTGAGGTAAAGATAAAATGGATTTAAGAAAGCTAAAAACCCTGATCGATTTAGTAGAAGCATCAGATATTTCTGAACTTGAACTAACAGAGGGCGAAGAAAGGGTAAAAATCACTCGACAAAGCACCCCCCAAACACCCATAGCGCCTGTTAACTATATTCAGCAACCAATAGAAACCCCTAATCTTCAGACTCCAACTAAAGCTGAGCCCCCCAGTGAAGCAAAGGATGGAAATGCGGATGAAGATAGGAATGTGATTACTTCGCCAATGGTGGGTACTTTTTATAGAGCCGCCTCTCCGGATTCGGCACCTTTTATAGATATTGGATCCACTGTGAAGAAGGGTGAAACTTTATGCATTATCGAAGCTATGAAAATTCTTAATGAAATAGAATCCGATAAAGAAGGCACAATTTCTAAAATATTAATTGAAAACGGTCAGCCTGTAGAGTTCGGACAACCTCTTTTCGTAATAAGTTAAAAACATGTTTGATAAAATTTTAATTGCCAATCGTGGTGAGATAGCCCTTAGAATCCTCAGGGCTTGTAGAGCAATGGGCATTAAAACAGTCACCGTCTACTCGGAGGCTGATGCTGAAGCAAAATATGTAAAACTTTCCGATGAATCAGTTTGTATTGGCCCAGCACCTTCCAACCTAAGCTACTTGAACATTCCAGCAATTATCAGTGCAGCAGAAGTAACTGATGCTCAAGCCATCCATCCCGGTTACGGCTTTCTTTCAGAAAATGCAGATTTTGCTGAGCGTGTTGAAAAAAGTGGATTTACGTTTATTGGCCCAAGGCCTGAAACAATTAGAATGATGGGTGACAAAGTTAGTGCTAAAGAAACAATGCGGAAAACAGGAGTGCCGTGTGTTCCTGGTTCTGATGGTGCCATCCCCGATGATAGCGATGAAATCAAAGAAATTGCGAAAAAAATTGGGTACCCTGTCATTATTAAAGCTGCTGGAGGGGGAGGGGGTCGAGGTATGCGTGTAGTACATACTGAAGCCGCACTTCTGAACTCAGTGGTAATGACCAAGAATGAAGCTCAAGTTGCTTTTGGAAATCCCGTCGTCTACATGGAAAAATTTCTTGGAAAACCTAGACACATTGAATTTCAAGTATTAGCTGACTCTCATAAAAATGCTATTCATCTTGGAACTAGAGACTGTTCCCTTCAAAGACGTCACCAAAAAATTGTTGAAGAAGCGCCTGCACCTGGAATAAGTGAAAGGCAAATGAACAAAATTGGTGCTAGATGTGCATCAGCATGCGAAAAAATAAATTATCGAGGTGCGGGCACATTTGAATTCTTATATGAGAATGGTGAATTTTACTTCATTGAAATGAATACCAGACTTCAGGTTGAGCATACTGTTACTGAGCTCATTACCGATATTGATTTAGTACAAGAGCAAATAAAAATTGCCTTTGGTGAAAAGCTCTCTTTTCGTCAAAAAGATATTAAATATCATGGTCATGCTATTGAATGTCGAATTAATGCGGAAGATCCATATAACTTCATGCCTTCACCAGGTACTATTTCTAGATTTCATCTTCCAGGTGGTCCTGGCGTCAGGATTGATACACATGCTTATGGAGGTTATAAAGTCCCGTCTAACTATGATTCAATGGTTGGAAAATTAATAACTTATGGTGAATCCAGAGATATTTCGCTTGCCAGAATGGATATTGCTTTATCTGAAATTGTCATTGAGGGTATAAAAACAAATGTCCCGCTTCATAGAGACCTCATGAGCGATCTTAGCTTCATGGATGGTGGCGTTAATATTCATTACCTTGAAAATAAACTAAAAAATAAAACATAATAAAATGGCATGGACAAATCTAACCTTTTTTGCTGAAGAAAAAGATATTGATTTATTAAGTGATGAGTTAGATAAAAATGGTGCCTTATCAGTTTTTATTCAAGATAAAAATTTAAATAAAAATAACGAAGAATTGATTTTTGGTGAACCTCATAGTGGGCCGAACAAATTTTGGTCAACCAATCAAATACAAGCATTATTTGATGACTCTATTGATATCAAAAAAATCCAGCAAAGCCTCGCCACAAATTTCAAAGACATTGATTTTAAATTTAATACTTCACCTGTTTCTGAAACTGATTGGGTAAAATTGTCACAATCTCAATTTAAGCCTATTTGTATAAAAAATAAAATATATATTGTTCCATCATGGCATGAAATAGAAAAACCAAACCTCATTAATATTATTCTAGATCCAGGGTTAGCTTTTGGGACAGGGGCGCATCCAACTACTCACCTATGTACAGAATGGCTCATCGATAATGTTACTAAAAATACACAAGTGCTCGATTATGGTTGCGGCTCAGGTATTTTAGCAATCGCTGCTGATAAGCTCGGCGCTCAAAAAGTAATAGGGGTTGATATAGATGCTCAAGCAATTACAGCAAGCCGTGAAAATGGAAAACTAAACAAATGTAATATTGCTTGGTTAAATACCAATAAAGATTTTAAATTTAAAGCTGATTTAATTGTTGCAAATATATTATCTAGTGCGCTCACCGTGTTAGCTCCATTATTGGCAAGTTATTGTAGCCCAAAAGGGAAAATTGCCTTATCAGGTATACTAGAATCTCAAGAAGAACAAATTAAACAAATTTATTCCCCTTGGTTTAAATTTGAAAAAACTCTAAAAAGCAATGGGTGGGTATGTCTAAGTGGGATTAAAGAACACAATAAAATTTAGTGGTTGGATATACATTTTAATTTATGTAATTTTTTCTTTTGGTTGTGTAACAACCAAAAAAGAACAATTACCAGCACCTCATAATAACTATAGTGGGTTAACAGTTGATACTTATTTCGGTGAAGATGGGGGAGTAAATTCCGAGATGATGAGGGCATGTTCTAAATATGGCGGACTTGATCAAAACAGCATTAGTAATTTAGGTGATGATTTACTATTACAAGATATTTTTAGCTACCACTGTAATTTTTCAAATAGAGCATCTGATGAGATAACTATCGATGGAAGATCTGTTAAACGATTATCAGGAAGTGCTGCCAGGAAAAAATGTGAAGAGCTTGATTTTATTATTGGGTCCGCTGAATTTCCAAAATGCATGAAAATCCTTACACAATAAATTATGAAAATAAAATATATATTTATCTTCATTTTAATTTTAATGAATGCTACCTTTGCTTTTTCAGAAGATAAAACGATTAATTTCAAATGTAAGGGTATTGCTACCTTCGAATTGATGGGTTCATCAGGGAAAAAAGAGGAAGTGAAAACTATTTCTTTTAATTTTATTGAGGGTGCATTACAAGATTTGAATAATATTGATTGTACCTGGAGTGAAAAACTTATTCGGTGTAAATCAAATTTTTTAAATATTCGTAATTTAGAAATAAATCGTAAAAATAATTCAATCACTGATTATATTTCTGGAAATAAAGGGTTTGGTCAATACATTGAGACATTCTCAGGTGATTGTGAGCCAAATTAGCCCATGATTAGTATTAAGATAATCGATAAAGATTCTTTTAATGTAACCATCGATAAAGATTCTAAAACTGAACATATCGTCTCTTTAAACGACCAATTACATCAAGATATTACAAATGGAAAAATAACTAAAACTGACCTTGTTGCAGAGTCTTTTAAATTTTTGTTGAAAAGAGAATCAAACCAATCGATATTAAAAAAGTTTGATCTTAAAGTAATCAATCAATATTTTCCTGAGTATATTGATGAAATAAAAAAAATTATTTTATAATTACTAAGACTAGGTTAAATATAATTTTAATGGTTATTACTTTATGGCAAACTACAACGTTAGTGGTCTTGTAACATTATCTGAGTTAGCTCGTTTAGCCAAAGAAGAATGGTTCGTCTATATATTAAAATGTGCAGATGACACTTACTATACTGGCATCACAAAAGACATTAATCGTAGAATAAATGAACATGGAACAAATAAGGGGGCTAAGTATACAAAACATCGTGGCCCATTTAAATTAGTTTTTAAAGCCTCATTTGCCAATAGAAGCCTCGCTAGCAAACAAGAATATAAAATTAAGTCTTTATCTCTTCAAGATAAAATTAAGTTAATTAAATTTGGAGTTTAATATCTAATAATTATTAAATTCAAATATTGAAAATTTACTTTATTTTCAATTACCTATATACTTCGCACTCGTAAAGATTATCTATAATTTATCATTATGCCTAATCTTCTCATAGACATAACTTAAGGATAATTTTTTGTCATTTAAAACTCTAAGCCTTGCCCCTGAAATACTTAAAGCTGTTCAAGACTCAGGATATAAAGAACCTACTGCAATCCAAAAAAAATCTATCCCACATATCCTTAAAAAGGAACATGTATTAGCAACAGCACAAACAGGAACAGGTAAAACAGCTGCATTTGTTTTACCCATCTTAAGTCACTTAACCACAACCAAAAGAATGGTTAAAGGACCCAGAGTTTTAATAATTACTCCAACACGTGAGCTGGCTAATCAAGTTACAGATAGCATTAAAATATATTCACGCTATTTAAAAATATTCTCTGTCACCATTACTGGTGGAATGTCTTATCAACTTCAAAACAAATTTTTATCCAAGCCAGTTGACATTCTGATTGCTACTCCCGGAAGGCTTCTAGATTTACATAAACAAAGAAAAGTTAAATTTAATGACACAGAAATTATGGTTTTAGATGAGGCAGATAAAATGCTAGATATGGGATTTGTTCCAGATATTAGAAAAATTTATAATGCAACAACCAAAAAACAACAAATGCTCATGTTTTCAGCTACACTTGATGCTGATGTTTCTAAGATTGCTGAAGAATTCTTAAAGTCACCAACAAAGATTTCCATTGAACCACAAGCAATTGGCCATACTAATATTGATCAATCTCTCTATTATGTCGATAGTCAGTCACACAAAATTAATCTTCTTGATCACTTTTTATCTCAAGAGAATGTTAATCAGGCCATTATTTTTACTGCTACCAAAAGACTAGCAGATAAATTATCAGATGATTTATACCATAAAGATATTAAAGCATCTGCTTTACATGGTGATATGACACAAAATAGCAGAACTAGGACGATCAATCGATTCAAAAAAAATGGGATTAAAGTTTTAGTCGCAACAGATCTAGCATCTAGAGGAATTGATGTTAAACACATTACTCATGTATTCAATTATGACTTGCCTCGATTTGCTGAAGATTATGTTCATCGAATTGGGAGAACAGGTCGGGCTGATAAGAAAGGCTTCGCTATTAGCTTTGTAAATGAAACAGATAAAGAGCATTTAAGAAAAATTGAGAGGTTCACAAAGTTAAAGATAGATGTTAAAACCATCGAAGGAATGGAACCAACTAAAATAACAGCCGATATAAATAAAAATAAAAAACGTCGCAGTGGAAAGAAAAGACCATTTATAAAATCAACAAAAAACTTTAAAAACAGCTCAAATGCTCAAAAAAGAATAAGAAGTAAAAATAGAAAAGAGGGTCAGTCTACAACCGCTAAGTCTGCCAAAGAATAAACGCCCGTCGGCCTTTTTTTATCAGAATCCCAGTATTTATCTTTCACTATGCAACACCTGTCCCTATTCATATCAGCCACACCGAACTTTAATTTAGCATTTGGAATGATTCTATAAATATATCTTTCAATTCCATCAATTGATTCTGGTGCATCATCATGACCACAGAATATTAGAATATCTTTCTGCTTAGACTCTGTTTGCCTTACGCATTTAATATCATCTCGACCAATTTCTATCATTAGCTTTTTTATTTTATCTATCTCTTGATTTGTTAAAGGCTCAAGCCTTAATAAGCTTATTCTCTTCATCACAGATATTGCATTTGCATTTATTTTTTGTTTATTTAAGATTTGTGGAATAAACCTAACAATCCACATTTCTTTTTCCTTTGAAGATTTAAAATTACTTATTATCTTATCAACTGGATATTTAGAAAGGATTGGTGGGCGCATAATTATTTTATATTAAACATAAAAAACTTTATTTTAACCTACTTTATTTACCTTAAGTTTAATTAAGTACCTTTGCCTTTAAAAAATAGATTAAAATTTTATTATGGCCTATATTATTTTTAAATATATTGTTACAGCTACCTTAATTGTTCTTATTTCTGAGCTTGCTAAAATTTCAGATAAAGTTGGCGCTCTAACAAGTGCTTTACCTTTAGTTACAATTACCGTTTTATTTTGGTTGTTTTTTGAAAATCAATCAACTGAAAAAATAGCTAACCATTCCTACTATACATTTTGGTATGTTCTTCCAACGTTACCCATGTTTCTTCTATTTCCTTGGGTTATCAAGCAATGGTCATTTTGGCCTGCAATTTTAATATCCATAATTTTTACTGTTCTTTTATTTGTTATTTACGTAATTATTTTAAAAAAATTTGGGATAGATTTGCTGTAAATTTATTGATTCAAAAAAAGAGGCCTATAAGGCCTCTTTTTTGTTGTCTTTAAAATATAAAGTTATTACTTACGTGATTTCCATATTGAATATAGTACCCATAAAGCTACTAAACCAATAAGGCCTTCGCTTCCAAGTTGAGCCAATATTCCTGAAACATTTCCAATTACATCGGTAGAACCAAGAAAAGGTACACTTGAAGTCCCCATTAATACTTGAAGTACAATGGCAAGCGCCATTACACTAACTACTGTTTCGGCAAGTCCTGCTGCCCACTTTCTTACGGTTGCTAATATATCCATTTCAATTTCTCCTGTAATTTAAAAAAAGTTTAAACTTTCATCTCTTTAAACTTGGTTAATTTTACCCTTATATATTCGTAGAAATACAATATATAGTATTTTTTTTTTAAAATTAACTATATAGTGTTTTTTTAGTATAGAATGATTAGTTCCCCTTTAAGACATCAAAATAATCTTAAGTTGAGTTAATTTTCTTTGCTGCTATGAAATAAAGTGATTCGGCCGGAAAGTAAATAATTAATTACAAATAAAAATCCAATTAGAAATGCTCCTATTTTCCAATTATTTTTCTTATGGTTCCAAAATTCTTTTTTAGCTTTATTTCTAACTTCGATATAAATTTTTCTATATTCTTTTCTATATTCAGCAGCCGCCTCTTTATCTGCTTCTAGCATTTGATCAGCCAAATTTTCCTTTTTCTCTTTTTCATTTTCTGTTGCATGCTTATCAAATATTTCCCATCCTTCCATATTTAATATTTGATAATAATTAAATGCATAGAATCCCGAAATAGATAAAAGAGCAATGAAATAAAGATTCATAAATCTTTGAATGTATATTTTCATTTCTTATTTATTCTACAGTGACGGATTTAGCTAAGTTTCTTGGTTTATCTACATCTGTTCCTTTTCTTAAGGCAACATGATATGCCAATAATTGAACTGGGATAGAGTGAATAATAGGGGATAAAATTCCAGTATGTCTAGGAGTCCTGATAACTTTAACCCCCTTTGTTTCTACAAAATGACTATCTGTATCAGCAAATACAAATAATATACCACCTCTTGCTTTAACCTCTTGCATATTAGATTTAACCTTTTCTAATAATACATCATTAGGAGCAATCACCACCACTGGCATATTTTTGTCGACCAATGCTAATGGCCCATGTTTCAATTCTCCTGCCGGATAAGCCTCTGCATGGACATAGGATATTTCTTTTAATTTCAAAGCTCCTTCCAAAGCAATTGGATAATGTATTCCACGACCTAAAAATAAAGCATGCTCCTTATTAAAAAAGTGTTTTGCCCATTGTTTAATCTGTGGCTCTAAATTTAATGCCGCTTGAATACTACCCACAAGCATTCTTAAATCATTTAAATATTTTGTTTCTAGTCTTTTAGTAATCAGTTTTTTATTCTTTGCTAACGTAATCGTTAAAAGAAATAAAGATACCAATTGCGTCGTAAAGGCTTTAGTAGAGGCAACACCAATTTCAATTCCAGCTCGTGTATAAAAGGACAGTTTTGATGATCTCGCAATTGCGCTCTCTTGTACGTTGCAAATTGCCAATGTTTTTTTATGCCCCATTTTTTTTGCATGCTTTAAAGCCTCAATTGTGTCTAAAGTTTCTCCTGATTGTGAAATACAAATAACTAATTGATTTTTATTTGGGACAGCTTTTCGATAACGATACTCACTAGATATTTCAACCATTGTTTGAATTTTTGCAATATCTTCTAACCAATATTTAGCAGTAAGGCCGGCATAATAACTTGTACCTGCAGCAAGAATAAGAATGCTATTCACATCCTTGAAAATGCTTTCGGCATGTTTACCAAACAAAGCACTTTCAAATTTATTATTATCGATAACTGCTTCGATCGTATCTCCAATTGCTCTAGGCTGTTCATATATTTCTTTCTGCATGAAGTGGTCATGCGCCCCTAAATCCATCGAAGACATTTTTATTTTGCTTTGATTAATTTTTCTACTGACTTTTTTGAGGTTAGAATCAAAAACTTCTAAATTATTCTTTGTTAATTTAGCAAAATCTCCATCTTTTAAATAAATAACTTTTCTTGTAATACCAATCAATGCACTAATATCAGAAGCTGCAAAATATTCAGATTTACCCTGCCCAATTATTAAAGGGCAGCCTAGTCGAGCGCATATTATTTCATCTTTACTTTCAACTGAAATAACCGCAATTGCATATGCACCCGTCAAATCTTTTGTCGCTAGTTGCGTTGATTTAAGTAAATTATTATCTTTATAGTAATAGTTAATAAGATGTGCGATCACTTCTGTATCTGTTTCAGACTCAAACTTATAACCTAATTTTTTTAACCGAATACATTGCTCTTCATGATTCTCAATAATCCCATTGTGAACTATGGCAATTTTATTATTTGAAATATGAGGATGCGCATTCTCCTCAGTAACCCCCCCATGAGTCGCCCACCTTGTATGGCCTATTCCGATCAAACCTTCTAATTTTGAATTTTTAACTTTAGCTTTAATTGATGTTACTCTTCCCGTAGACCTAACCCTCTTAATTGATCCATTCATAATTGCTACGCCAGCTGAATCATAACCTCGATATTCTAGGTACTCTAAACCTTCAATAAGCTTTGGTAGAACATTTTTATTTGAGATGCCTGCGACAATTCCACACATATTTATTTCTTCTTGGGCCTTTCCCAACTTGGGATGCTTGTTTGTTTTGACCTTGATAAAGATAATTGATTTACAGGAGTGTCTTTAGTGATTGTTGAACCTGCTCCTATTGTTGAGCCCGTACCAATTGTTAAGGGTGCTACAAGTTGTGAGTTTGAACCAACAAACACATCATCTTCAATAATAGTTTTATGTTTATTTACACCATCATAATTACAAGTGATACAACCAGCACCAATATTGACATTCTCACCTACTTCACTGTCTCCAACATAACTAAGGTGATTAATTTTAGTGCCTATACCAATTTCTGAATTTTTTATTTCTACAAAATTACCTATATGAACATTTTTTTTTGTTTTTACCCCAGGCCTTAATCTCGCGTAAGGACCAATATTATTATTCTCTCCAACTTCTGAGGCTTCTATATGAGAATAAGATTTTATATTTGTATCATTTAAAATAGTACTATCTTTAATATGTGTGTAAGCGCCTACTTTTACGTTATTTCCAAGTTTTACGTTGCCTTCAAATATACAGCCTACATCAATCTCGACATCTGAACCACAATCTAATGACCCCCTTATTTCTGTTCTTGAAGGATCCATTATCTTTACACCTTGCTCAATTAGTTCAATATTCTTTTTTTGATTCATGAATTTTTCCATACTTACTAATTCAGCTTTAGAATTAATACCTGAAATCGTGGTTTCATTTTTTGCCTCATGAGTTACTACTTTTATATTATCCTTTTTTGCTAAAGCTACTATATCAGTTAAATAATATTCTTTTTGAGAATTATTATTTGTAATTTGAGATAACCAATTATTTAATTTAGAAGTATCCATGCACATAATGCCTGTATTAATTTCCGTTATTTTCTTTTCTTCCTCTGAACAATCCTTTTCTTCTACGATACCTTCTACTTCCTTTTTAATTCTTTTTATTCTTCCATAACCCTTAGGGTTATTTTTATTAAAAGTTAAAATACCTAAGCCATTCTTTGAAATATTTATAAGTGTTTTTAAATCATTGATATTTATTAAAGGTACATCTCCATACAAAACAATAGTCTGGGAGCCCTTAAGAAATGATGCGGTATATTTAACAGCATCCCCCGTGCCTAGTTGTTCTTTCTGGACAACCCAATTAATATTTTCTTTGGAAAATTCTTGTTCAACCAGATCAGACTTATAACCTACCACTACATTTATGTTGGTTGGATTTAAATTTTTGGCTGCATTAATCACATATTGCAATAAAGGTTGGTTTGATAATTTATGCAATACCTTAGGTTTTTCGGAAAACATTCTAGTACCTTTGCCGGCAGCTAAAATCACTACGCTTAGTGTCATTTATTTTCCCTTTTTTAAAGAGTATAAACAAAAAAAACAGCCTTTAGCTGCTTTTTTGGTTTTGCAATTTATATGCTACTTCTTTCTAAGTTTTGCAATTGCTTGGATTTGAGCAACTGCTTCCGCTAACTCTGCTTCAGCTAATGCAAAATCAATATCACTTCCTTTTTTGCTTAATGATTCTTCGGCCGCTTTTTTTGCTGCCTTAGCTTTAGTCTCGTCCAAGTCTTTACCGCGAATGGCTGTATCCGATAAAATAGTTATCTTACCGGGTTGTACTTCTAAAATTCCACCAGAAATATAAATCAAATCTTCATCTGATTTATTTATTTTCTTAATACGCACCGAACCGGCTTTTAATAATGTGATCATTGAGGCATGATTAGGATATATGCCTACTTCACCCATTTTGGCTGGAGCTACCACAAATTCAGCTTCTTCAGAAAGAATAGATTCCTCTGCGCTTACAACATCAATTTGAATTGTATTTACCATTTCGTCCTTTAATTATGAAACAGTTTTTGCTTTTTCAACTGCCTCTTCGATACTACCTACCATGTAAAAAGCTTGTTCAGGAAGATCATCATACTCTCCATCCACAATTGCCTTAAATCCTTTAATGGTGTCTTTCAAAGAAACATATTTGCCAGGAGATCCAGTAAATACTTCCGCTACGTGGAACGGTTGTGATAAGAATCTTTGAATTTTTCTTGCACGACCTACCGCCAATTTATCTTCTGGTGCAAGCTCATCCATACCTAAAATAGCAATAATATCTCTTAGTTCCTTATACTTCTGCAGTGTTGATTGAACAGCTCTGGCTACAGCATAATGTTCTTCGCCGACAACTTGAGGGTCTAATTGTCTTGAAGTAGAATCAAGTGGATCAACTGCTGGATAAATACCTAATGATGCAATGTCTCTAGATAAAACAACGGTTGAATCTAAATGTTGGAAGGTTGTAGCTGGAGATGGATCAGTTAAATCATCTGCAGGCACATAAACCGCTTGAATCGAGGTAATGGATCCTGTTTTTGTTGAAGTAATTCTTTCTTGAAGTTTACCCATTTCATCAGCAAGTGTTGGTTGATAACCAACAGCCGAAGGCATACGGCCTAATAGTGCAGAAACTTCTGTCCCTGCCAATGTATAACGATAAATATTATCAACAAAAAATAAAACATCTCTTCCTTCATCACGAAATTTTTCTGCCATTGTAAGTCCAGAAAGTGCAACTCTTAATCGGTTACCTGGAGGCTCATTCATCTGGCCAAATACCATAGCGACCTTTGATTCCTTCATATTTTCTAGTTGAATCACACCAGCCTCTGCCATCTCATGATAGAAATCATTTCCCTCACGAGTTCTTTCACCCACACCTGCGAATACTGATAAACCAGAGTGTTGTTTAGCAATGTTGTTAATTAATTCGAGCATGTTCACTGTTTTACCAACGCCAGCACCGCCAAAAAGACCAACCTTACCGCCTTTAGCAAAAGGGCACATTAAGTCAATCACCTTGATGCCGGTTTCTAATAATTCGATTGATGGAGATAAATCGTTAAATTCAGGTGCTTTTTGATGAATTGATCTAAATTCTTTTGAATCAATTTTGCCAACTTCATCAATTGGACGACCTAAAACATCCATAATTCTACCTAGGGTGCCTTCTCCAACCGGAACTTGTATGGGTGCGCCAGTAGATGCAAATTGAGTGCCTCTTGATAAACCATCAGATGAACCCATCGCAATAGTTCTAACAACACCATCACCTAATTGTTGCTGAACCTCTAAAGTTAAACCTGTTTCTGCTGTAGAGTCTTTATCATCAATGATTAATGCATCATAAACTTTAGGTAATTGATCACGTGGAAACTCCACATCAACAACAGCCCCGATACACTGAACTACTTTTCCGATTTGTTTGGTACTCATTTAATTTATCCTTACTTTATTTTATTTAAAGTTAATTAAAAATTTAAAAAATTTTAAGATACGGCAGCCGCTCCGCCAACTATCTCTGATATTTCCTTAGTAATCGCTGCCTGTCTTGCCTTGTTATAAACCAATGTCAATTCATCAATAACATTACCTGCATTATCTGATGCCGCCTTCATTGCAACCATTCTAGATGATTGTTCTGAAGCCATATTTTCCGCAACCCCATGGTAAATAAGCGTCTCAATGTATCTTGAAAGCAACGCATCTATAACTAAAGTCGCATCTGGCTCATAAATATAATCCCAGGCACTTTCTGGCGTCTCACTTTTGTCACCTGAAAGTGGAAGTAACTGCTCCATATTAGGCTCTTGCTTCATAGTATTAATAAATTTTGTATAGCAAATATGCAATTGATCAATATCTCCTGATACATATCCATCAAGCATGACCTTAATTGCTCCAAGCAAGTCTTCCATATGGGGTGTGTCTCCCATACCTGAAACTTGTGATTTTATATTTGCACCAACGCGCCCCATAAAACTAATTGCTTTCGCCCCAATTGCAGAAACTTGTACTTTCTTTCCCTGTTTTTCCCAATCTTTAATCTGTGAAATTGAAGCCCTTAATACATTTGTATTAAGTCCACCACAAAGCCCTTTATCCGAAGTCACCACAATAAGGCCTATATTTTTAATATTTTCTCTTTGAATAATAAATGGGTGTTTATATTCTGACTGTGCGTGTGATAGGTGTGCAGCAACAGACCTAATTTTTTCCGCATAAGGCCTCGCCGCTGTCATTCTATCTTGCGCCTTACGCATTTTAGATGCAGCAACCATTTCCATGGCTTTCGTGATTTTACGTGTATTTTCTACACTTTTAATCTTTGTTCGTATTTCCTTACTTCCTGCCATTTAAAATCCTGTTTTTAATAAGTGTTTGTAGCTTTGAAATCTTCAATTGCTTTTACTACTTTCTTCTCATTTTCTTCACTAAGCTCTAATGAAGACTCGATATCATCCATTACCTTTTTATATTTTGAAGACATAAACCCATGCAAAGCACTTTCAAATGCTAATACTTTTTCAGTGGGCACATCATCAAAATAGCCATTATTTGCAGTCAATAGAGTAACGGCCATATTGGATACAGATAATGGGGCATACTGTGCCTGCTTCATTAGTTCCGTAAACATTCGACCCCTATCTAATTGTTTTCTTGTTGCTTCATCAAGATCTGAAGCAAATTGAGCAAATGCAGCCAATTCTCTATATTGTGCTAAGGCTAATCGAACCCCGCCACCAAGCTTTTTAATTACTTTAGTTTGTGCTGCGCCACCCACACGTGAAACTGAAATACCTGCATTAATTGCAGGGCGTATCCCCGCATTAAATAAATCACTTTCCAAAAATATTTGGCCATCAGTAATCGAAATAACATTCGTTGGCACGAATGCAGAGACATCGCCCGCAGCTGTCTCAATGACAGGTAATGCCGTCAATGAACCTGTTTTGCCCTTAACTTTTCCTTTAGTAAACTTATCTACATATTCAGCATTTACTCGAGCTGCTCTTTCTAAAAGTCTAGAGTGAATATAAAAGACATCTCCTGGGTATGCTTCACGACCTGGAGGTCGTCGAAGTAACAATGAAATTTGTCGGTAAGCAATTGCTTGTTTTGTAAGGTCATCATAAACAATTAACGCATCCTCACCTCGGTCTCTATAAAACTCTCCCATTGTACAACCAGCGTAAGGAGCTAAAAATTGAAGTGCAGCAGAATCAGATGCAGAGGCACTCACAACCGTTGTGTATTCCATTGCGCCATTTTCTTCTAGTTTTTTTACAACATTCATAATTGTTGAAGCCTTTTGCCCAATAGCGACATAAACACACTTCATGTCTTGCCCTTTTTGATTGATAATGGCATCAACGGCAACTGCAGTTTTCCCTGTTTGTCTGTCTCCAATAATTAATTCTCTCTGACCCCTGCCAATAGGAACCATTGAGTCTACAGACTTTAGTCCTGTTTGAACTGGTTGAGAAACAGATTGCCTATCAATAACGCCTGGGGCAACTTTTTCAATCTTATCGGTTAATTTTGTTTTTATTGGACCCTTGCCATCAATTGGCATACCAAGTGCATCAACAACACGCCCAAGGAGTTCTGGGCCAACAGGGACCTCGAGAATTTTACCTGTACATTTACAAGTATCTCCCTCGGTTATGTGCTCATAGTCACCTAATACAACCGCTCCAACAGAATCTCTTTCCAAGTTTAAAGCTAATCCAAAAGTATTACCTGGAAATTCAATCATTTCCCCTGACATTACATTAGATAAGCCATGTATTCGGACAATGCCGTCTGTAACTGAAACAACGGTTCCCTGTGTTCTAGCCTCTGAACTTGAAGAGAAATCTTTGATTCTATTTTTGATTAGTTCACTAATTTCTGATGTTGATAACTGCATTAATATCTCCTAAATTAAGCCTTTAATGTATAGGCTAAATTGTCTAATTGTCCACGGACTGATGCATCTATGACGGTATCTCCAACAATAATCTTTGTGCCGCCAAGAATACTCTTATTTATTTCTACTTTGCCTTCTATTTTCTTGTTAAATCTTTTCTCTAAGCTTTTTATTAAATCATCAACTATTTTTTTGGTTGGTTTTTCAGCCATTATTATATGTGCTTCGACAACCCCTTCATCTGCATCCTTCAGCTCTTCATAAAATTTAGCAATCTCAGGTAAAACTAATAATCTTTTGTTTTCTATTAGCAATTTAATAAGGTTCTCAATGTTCTTATCTATATTACTTTTACATAGCTCCAAAATAACTTTCTCTCTCTCTGAATCTAAAATCTTTGAATTAGATATAAAAGCTTTTGCTTGAGGATCTGAAACAACAACGCTAAGCAGACCCAACATCTTTGACCAACCAGCTAAACACTTTTTTTCTTTAGCTAAGCTAAATAATGCTGATGCGTATGGTCTAGCAATTGTTGAAATTTCAGCCATTTATTTTATAAATCCTTTGCAAGTTTCGACAACATGTCTGCATGCACTTTTTTATCAATTTCTTTAGTTAAAATCTTTTCAGCACCTGAGATCGCTAAAGTTGATACTTGTGATCTAAGTTCTTCTTTCGCTCTATTGATTTCTTGATCAATTTCAGACTTTGCACTTGTAATAATTCTATCTCCCTCTTCCTTGGCTGCTTTTTTTGCTGATTCCACAATTTCTGATGCTCTTTTTTCAGCTTGATTTACAATTTCAGCACTTTTCTGCTTTACTTCTTTTAAAGATGCAGCATTTTTTTCTGCTGCAACTTCTAAAGAGAGCTTTCCTTCCTGAGCAGCAGCCAATCCATCAGCAATCTCTTTTTGTCTTTTTTCGATTGCATTAAGAAGTGGAGGCCAAACAAATTTTATGGTGAACCATATAAGAATTGCAAATGCTATTGCCTGAGCAATTAATGTGAAATTAAGATTCATCTTTACCTCGTATTTAAAAAGTTTCTAATAATGTTAATTGGCAAACTCTTAGCCAACAACACTTAGCAGTGGATTTGCAAAAGCAAACATCATAGCTAAACCAACGCCAATAATAAATGATGCATCAATCAGCCCCAATAATAAGAAAACCTTTACTTGAAGTTGTGGGATCATTTCCGGTTGTCTCGCTGCACCTTCTAAAAAGCTTGCACACATGATACCGATACCAACACAGGCACCAAGAGCGCCTAAACCAATAATAAGACCAATACCAATTCCTGTATATGCTTGTATTAAAGCTAAAAATTCAACAGTTTCCATAATTTACTTCCTTTAAAGTTAAAAAAATTAATGCCCTTCTTGAGCCATTGCTAAATATACTACGGTTAACATCATAAAAATATATGCTTGAAGTACCACTATGAGTATATGAAATATTGCCCAGCCTGCTCCTAATATGGAACTAAAAAATATTCCAGAAACACCTGTTGCAGCCCATAGACCTAAAAGTAGAAATATAACTTCGCCAGCATACATATTACCAAACAATCTTAGTGAATGAGAAAGTGGCTTTGATACATACTCAATTAAATTAAACAAAAAATTGAATGGCCAGACCCAAATTTTTGTACCAAACGGCTCACAAAAAAATTCGTGAAGCCAGCCGCCTAACCCCTTTGCCTTTATTCCAAAAAATATCATTAAAAACCATATGCCCAATGCCAAACCAAAGGTTGTGTTCACATCTGAAGTTGGTACATGTTTCCATTCATGCAATCCTAAGAAACCATAAAATTTGGCCATAACATCAATGGGTAAAAAGTCCATCGCATTCATCATTAAAACCCACAAAAATACTGTAAGTGCTGCAGGGGCAACGAATGAATGGCGGTTGCCATGGAAAATTGCTGAGACTTGGCTATCTATAAAACTAAATATTAGTTCGACAAAAGCCTGTGTTTTTGTTGGGACTGCAGATGTTGCTTTACGTGCAACTAACCAAATCAAGCCTATTGAAAACAATCCAATTAGAATGGCCATAACAACCGAATCAAGATGAAGAATCATCAAGTCATGTTCACCCAAAGCATATTCATTATTGGATAGATGGTGTCCAATATATTCTGATGGTGATTGATATGAGCCGTCTGCCACTTTTAAAATCCTATATTATATGTTATCTATTTTTTGACAACGCTAAACCAGAAAAAATTGCTGCGATTGCAAGGCCAAAAATTAAAGCTAATGGAACTAGTTCAGCATAAAACTTAAAAACTAACCAAAGCAGTATTACAACAATTATTATTTTTACGATTTCAGCTTTTAAAGCATCAACAACTATTTTCGACGCATTGTTATCTTTTTTTCTATATGCGATTGGAACAGAAAAAATAATTCCCAATATCACACATAATGCGCCTAGTATGACCGATATCGCACTTTCTAAATTTAAAAGAAAAAATAATGATAGTGCTATTATTAAAATAGCAATTATCAACTTTTTTAACATTATTTTTATTTCTAGAGGAAAAGCTCCAAACAGATTCATAAACGTTATACTAAATTAAGCTTAACTATCTAAAGTTCGCAATTTTCTCTTTATTTTTCTAATCCGTCAAGCTTTCTAGCCCAATAATTTCCATTTGGCAATAATTTTGTCTAGCTCATCTAAATTTGAATATTTTACTTTTATAAAACCCCTGCCTGATTTGTTATGATTAATGGATACAGAGGCCCCAAATCTATCTGATAATTCATTTTCAAGACGCTGGATATCTCTGTCTTTTTTTTGTTTTAAAGAATCTTTTTTTACCGTGCCTTCTGATACTTCTTTTTCAACTTGCCTAACCGTTAATTGTTGATTAATTATTTTTTGACACATCATGGCTTGATCTAAGTGGCTTAAAGAAAGAATAGCTCTCGCATGCCCCATTTCTATTTTCTTATTCTCTAATGCATTTTGCGCATGCTCGCATAAATTCAATAATCTGAGAATATTTGATACGGCAGTTCTGGATTTTCCTACTGCTTCGGCTGCGCCCTCATGTGTGATATTAAATTCATCTATAAGGCGTTTTATCCCTCGCGCCTCTTCTATAACATTTAAATCTTCTCGCTGAATATTTTCAATCAATGCCATGGCTAACGCGGTTGAATCAGAAATATCTTTTATAACCACGGGCACTTCTGTAAGTCCTGCAATTTTAGCAGCCTGCCATCTTCTTTCTCCAGCAATAATTTCATATTTTTCGTTCGAAACCCTTCTTACCAGAATCGGTTGAATAATGCCTTGAGCTTTAATAGAATCCGCGAGCTCATTTAGCAATGTTTGATTAAAATTTGTCCTAGGCTGAAACTTTCCAGGCATTAACTTTTCAAGACCCACCGAGTTAGACGTTTCTATTGTGCTAGATTGAATATCTTCCTCATTATTTAATAATGCATCTAACCCCCTACCCAAACCTTTACTTTTCATTATTCGTTTCCTTTTAATATTTCTTCAGCTAAAGCTAAATAGGCCTTTGCCCCCTTGGAGGACTTGTCATAAAACAAAGCGGCTTTACCATGGCTCGGCGCCTCTGCCAACCTAACATTTCTCGGAATAATTGTTTTATAAACCTTAGGGCCAAAGTGAGATGAAAGTTCATCAGATACTTGTTGTGCGAGTGTATTTCTTTTATCAAACAATGTTCTTAGTAGCCCTTCAATTTCTATATTAGGGTTTAGTTGTTTTTTTACTCTCTTAATTGTATTTACTAAATCAGATAAGCCCTCTAATGCGTAATACTCGCATTGCATAGGGATAAGGACAGCTGTTGCAGCAACCAATGCATTGACAGTTAATAAATTTAATGTAGGTGGGCAATCTATTAATATGTAATCATAATTTTGCTTTAATGCACCTATAGCATTTTTAAGCATATATTCTCGACCTTCAATGCCTACTAAATCAATTTCTGCGCCTGCTAAATCTTGATTAGCTGGAACGATATCAAAAAAACTCTCCACAGAATGCAGGATTGTTTCCTTTAGGGAGGCTTCCCCTATTAAAACATCATATATTGAATGTTTAATTTGACTTTTATTAACACCCCCTCCCGATGTTGCATTACCTTGAGGGTCAAGATCAATTAATAAAACCTTTTTCTTCATGCTAACCAATGAGGCAGCTAAGTTCACCGTTGTTGTGGTTTTACCAACGCCTCCTTTTTGATTTGAAATTGCAATTATTTTCATGAATTAGATACCTTAACTAAATATCTTTCAGCATCTAAGAAAGGAACGTCAAGCTTTTCTAAAACCCAAGGTTTATTGATGTTCTTCATTTCATCATTTAAAATCTTTTTGCTTTTCATCCCATACCAAATGCCTTTGTTTTGGATGAGGTGTCTCGTAGATTGAATAAAATCATCCATATTAGAAAATGCCCTAGATATAATTCCATCGTATTGTTCTTGGGGCATTAATAATTCCACTCTATTATGCTCAGTTTCGATGTTTTTAATCTCTAATTCAATTATAACCCTCTTAATGAATGCAATTTTTTTCCCAACCTTATCAACCAGGCTTACTTTAATCTCAGGATTCACTATTGATATAACAATCCCAGGCAGCCCAGCTCCCGTTCCGACATCAAGCAAAGATGAAGCTTTCATAAAGGGAATTATCGCCAAGCAATCTAAAAAGTGATGGGTCACAATCTCTGTGCTTTTAACTGACGTTAAATTAAAAGATTTATTCCATTTAATTAATAATTCCTTATAAATCAATAATTTATCAACAATTTGAGGTATATTTTCAAAGCCTAATTTTTGCATGCCGCTTTCTAATTTAGCCTTGTCGTTAAGCAATTTTTTCTTTCCTTTTAATTGTCAATTTATCTCTATTTTTTTTAATAAAAACTAATAAAATTGATATTGTTGAAGGCGTAATACCAGATATTCTCGAAGCTTGGCCAACAGATTCTGGACGATGTAAATTTAAAAGTTGTTTTGCTTCAGTGCTAATGCCATGAATTTTATCAAATTTTATATCCTCAGGGATAAGTACACTTAATTGCTCTTTTATTCTCTCAATTTCTTCTTTCTGTCTGACTATATACCCTGAATACTTAGCTAATATATCAATTTGGTCTGCTGCATCGCGCCTTATTTCGCAGTCTGCTTTAAGCAATTGCATCAGATCGTCGTAATTCAAATTAGGTCTTTTTAATAAATCAAAAGCCTTATAATCTTTTTCAAGCTGATGGCCTAATATTTTCAATTGAATATCTTTTTTCAAATCATTTGGCTTTACAACCAAATTCTTTAATCTCTTCTCTTCAGCATTTATTACAGCTTGCTTTTCATAAAAGTTTTTCCAATGGTTATCACAAACCAAACCCACCTCTCTTGCTTTTTGAGTCAATCTTTGGTCTGCATTGTCCTCTCTTAATAAAAGGCGATACTCAGCTCGGCTAGTAAACATTCTATATGGCTCAGTAACTCCACTAGTGATAAGATCATCTATCATGACCCCGATATAAGACTCTTCCCTTGATGGCGTCCAATTTTCTTTTCCTTGTGCTCTTAGCGCCGCATTCATTCCTGCTATAAGGCCTTGGGCTGCAGCTTCTTCATAACCCGTTGTCCCATTAATTTGACCAGCAAAGAACAGGCCTTTAATATCTTTTGTTTCTAAGCTCATTTTAAGTGCACGTGGGTCATAGTAATCATATTCAATGGCATATCCTGGCCTTAAGATATGTGCATTTTCAAGCCCTTTGATAGATCTCACTAGATCAAGCTGAATATCAAAAGGTAAGCTTGTAGATATTCCATTAGGATATATTTCATTTGTTGTTAAACCTTCTGGCTCAATAAATATTTGATGTGAATCTTTATCAGCAAACCTGTGAATTTTATCTTCTATCGATGGACAATATCTTGGACCTACCCCCTCTATAACCCCTGTGTACATGGGAGACCTATCGATACCACTTTTAATAATTTCATGAGTTTTTTTATTTGTGTGTGTAATCCAACAAGAAATTTGTTCAGGATGTTCAATTTTGGGTGTTATAAAAGAAAAATGGGGCGTCGGACTATCTCCAGGCTGCTCTATCATTTTTGATTTATCTATCGATTTGCCGTCAATTCTCGGGGGGGTGCCTGTTTTTAATCTTCCTACTGGCAAACTTAACTCTTTAAGCTTTGCCGCTAACTTTGTTGACGAAGGGTCACCTGCTCTTCCGGCATTATAATTTTCTAACCCGACATGAATTAAGCCTCCCAAAAAAGTTCCAGCGGTCAAAACTACATTGTTAGCGTAAAACTTAAGCCCCATTTGAGTTTCAACGCCTTTTATTTCTTGATTTTTTAAAATAACATCATCAACTGCTTGTTGAAATATCCACAAATGATCTTGATTTTCCAAGGCATCTCTTATATAAGATTTATACAATAAGCGATCTGACTGAGCTCTTGTTGCTCTTACTGCTGGCCCCTTGCTTAAGTTTAATGTCCTAAACTGTATTCCTGCAAAATCTGCTGCGCGACCCATAATTCCGCCCATAGCATCTATCTCTTTGACCAGGTGGCCTTTGCCTATCCCCCCTATAGAAGGATTACATGACATTTGGCCCAGTGTTTCAATATTGTGAGTTAATAGAAGTGTTTTTTTACCAAGACGAGCGGAAGCAAGTGAAGCTTCTGTACCAGCGTGCCCACCTCCTATAACTATTACATCAAATTGTTTAGGAAAATCCATATTTTTTGTTTAATTTGCTCAAGTGTTAATTTTACTGGATTTAAATAGATATTGGTATGTACTTGTTTCACGTGAAACATTTAAATAAAAATCGGAGCTGAATGTTTCACGTGAAACCTACTTACCGATACAAAATTCTCCAAAAATTTGGCCCAGAAGATCATCTGATGAAAATTCTCCAGTAATTTTGCTAAGTGATTTTTGAGCAATCATTAGCTCTTCTGCAACCAATTCAGGCGCTTGTAAGTTTAAAGTAGCATTATTTAAAGCGCTCTTAACTTTCTCAAGGGCTTCTATATGCCTAGATCTCGCCATAAATAAGTCCTCTTTATTGCTTGAGCTTTTTTCTTTACCTATTATTTTAAGAATCTCATTTTCAACTAAAATAATGCCATCGCCCTTCATGGCAGAAATAAATATCTGGGGTTCGTTGTTTTGATAAGTAATTGAAGAATTTTGTTTCAGTAAATCTATTTTATTTTTCACAAATATCTTATTTAAACTTTTAGGTAACTGATTTATTATTATTTCTTCATACTTTGCAGGAGCCACTGTAACATCAGCAAGAATTATCGCTATATCAGCTTCTTCTATTGACTCCCAGGTTTTATCAATACCAAACTTTTCAACAACATCCTCTGTGTTCCTCAAGCCGGCAGTGTCAGTTAAATGAATTGGAATGCCTTGGATATTGATATCACTCTTAATTGGGTCTCGTGTGGTCCCTGGTATTTCTGTCACAATTGCCTTATTCTGCCTCGCCAATTGATTCATTAAGCTTGATTTACCAACGTTAGGCTGTCCAATCAAAGCCACCTTTACGCCATCTCTTAATAATTGGCCCTGCTTAGCAGAGTCTAATATTTTATAAATAGTTATATTCAAATCTTTTAATTTTTTATCCACCTTGCCTTGGTCAATAAAATTAATATCCTCTTCAGGAAAGTCTAAACAGGCCTCAACAAACACTCTCAAATCAATTAGCTTATTTAGTAAGTCATTGATTTTATTAGAAAAGGATCCGCTTAAGGAATTAATTGCGCTTTTCGCTGCTGCTTCAGTCGATGCGTTAATAAGATCAGCAACAGACTCAGCTTGAGAAAGGTCTAACTTATTATTTAAAAAAGCTCTTTTCGTAAATTCACCAGGCGCTGCCAAACGAGCCCCGTAAGATAAGCATGATTTTAAAATTAAATTAAGGACAACAACGCCTCCATGCCCTTGTAACTCAACAATATCTTCACCGGTAAAAGAGGCTGGCGAAGGGAAATATATAACAACGCCTTGATCTAAAGTAATATTTTTTTTATCTTTAAAAGTACTGAAATGTGCTTTACGGGGTGTAATGTCTACATTACATATCTTGTTTGCAATTTTGAGCGAATCATTTCCAGATATACGAACAACACCGATGCCGCCTACGCCCTTTGCCGTTGATATGGCTGCAATTGTTGAGCTATCGTTAAGCATGGCCTTTCTTTTTTAATGCTGCTGCATGAATCTTTTTATTAATATGCCATTGCTGCGCCATAGATAATAAGTTATTAACAAGCCAATACAAGACCAAACCCGCAGGGAAAAAGAAGAAAAATATACTAAAGATTATGGGCATCATCATCATTAATCTAGCTTGCATTGGATCTGTTGGTTTAGGGTTCAGCTTTGTTTGAACAAACATTGAAGCAGCCATTAAAATGGGCAACAAATAATATGGGTCTTTAGAAGATAAATCTGTGATGTATAGAAATGAAGCATTTCTCAGCTCCACTGAGCCCAACAACACCCAATAAAGTGCAATAAAGACTGGTATTTGAACCAATATAGGCAGGCATCCACCTAAAGGATTAATTTTTTCTGTTTTATATAATTCCATCATGGCTTTCTGCATTTTTTGTTTATCATCGCCAAATTTTTCTTTCATACTTTGTAGGCGAGGAGCAAGTTCACGCATATGAGCCATTGATTTGTAACTGGATGCCGACAGAGGATAGAAAAGGAGTTTGATTAGAACTGTTAGCAATATAATTGACGCCCCCCAATTAATAACAACCTTTTGAATGCCTGATAAAACAGAAAATAAAGGGGCTGCCAGAATGGTTAGCCAACCATAATCAACCGTTAATTCCATTCCAGGGGCTGCTTTTTCCAAATATTGTTTAGCTTGAGGGCCGCTATATAGCTTAGTGTCAAATGACAAAGTTTCCCCAGGTAAAATTTCAGGAAGTCCTGTTTTTAATCCAGAGGCATAAACATTAGAGGTTATTTCTTTAGAAAAAAATTCTCTGTTTTGTTTTAAAGGCATAATCCATGAGGACGCAAAATATCTTTGAATGATTCCAATCCATCCGTTATTTGATTCCAATGTAAAAGGAGCGCTATCTACATCACCAAAACTAATTTTCTGGAAATTCTCAGCGTCGGTATAATAAGCCGTCCCTGTAAAGGTTGGCATAAAATTAGAACCTTGGTTTGATTCTCCGTCATGAATAAACTGATAGTAGGCTGTCGGCGCTATATTATTTTGAGATTTGTTTAAAATTTGAAAGGATGTGCCAATTTCATAAGAATTTTCTTTAAATGTATAAACTTTTTTTACAAGAAATTGATCGTTCTCAAAAATTAGCGGCACCTGAAGTTCTTTTCCAGCCATTTGGTATGAGCTCAATGGTGATTCATATACAGACCTATGGGTAGGAAGTGATTTTCCCAATAAGCCGGATTGAGCTACATACAAAAGCGGGTCTGCTGCATCGCTCATCAACTGATAAGGGGCGCCCGAATTATCATTTTTATATTTTTTTAAGTTTAACTTTCTTATGTCGCCACCTTCTAAACTAATAGATAGCTCATACATATCAGTTTCTACTTTTATATAATTTGACTTGTCTAGATTAAAGGCTGTGGAAATATTTTTATTGTTTAAATCGCTTGGAAGCGACTTATCTTCAACTATATTAGTATCGTCATTAACTTGTTGCTCTGACTTATCAGGCTGAGGACCAAAAAAAGCCAATATCAAAAATGATAGAACAACAAATATAATTAAATTCTTAGTTTCCATAATTTCCTCAAATATTATTTAGGGACTGGGTCATAGCCCCCCTTACAAAAAGGATGGCATCTTGATATTCTTTTAATAGCAAACCACAACCCCTTTATAAAACCATGTGTTTTTAAAGACTCAATTGTATAGTCGGAACATGTAGGTGTAAACCTACACCTAGGCAATGTAAAAGAGCTAATTACCTGATAAGCCCTAATAAAAGCAATTAAAACCCTTCTCATTTTCTTAAGGGTAATTTTAAAAAAAGATTGTCCACTTGGTCTTTTATTATAAAAAAATCTCCTTTGTAAAAAGATTTTTTTATACTTACCACAAAGTCAAAAGATTGATTGTTTGTCGTTCTAAAAACATTCTTGAAAATTTCCCTTAAAGATCTTCGCATGTAGTTTCTTCTTACAGCCAGTTTTTCAATTCGTTTTGGAACAACAAAACCCAATCTATTTTTCCCTATCTCGTTTGGGTAATAATAAAGAAATAAGTTTGCCGAAGACAATCTTTTTTTATGGTTAAATACGGTTGTAAATTCATTGGAATTTACTAATTTCATTGGAAAAAATTATAGACCTAAACGAGCCCTGCCTTTAGCTCGGCGTGATGCTATTACAGAACGACCGCCTCGAGTCTTCATTCGCACTAGGAATCCATGTGTTCTAGCCCGCTTTATTTTTGAAGGTTGATAAGTGCGCTTCATTGTTAACTCCTCGTTTTTCTTACAAAATTTTTGAATCAGAACATTACGTCATGTAATAAGCTTTGTCAACGAAATAAGCGTGATTCTCAACAAAAAAGGTTGTGGATAACTTTTTTAATTTAATATAGTATCAATATCAAACTAATTAAAAATTCAAACAAACTAAAGCTGATTAATTTATGTTTGTGTAGAGCAACATATTTAGGATAAATTTAAATAAAAAATGATCAACGAAACTGAGTTTTGGGAGTTATGTTTAGATAAATTCTCAAAGAGGCTTACAAACCAACAAATCAATACCTGGATCAAACCTCTCACAATAAAGGTTAATAAGGATCGTTTTTCTATTTATGCTCCAAACCAATTTGTTCTTGAGTGGGTAAAGGGTAAGTTTGATAAAGAAATGCTCCTTCTTGCTGAAGAGCATTTAAAGATAAAGTCCATAGAATATTTGGTTACAAAAAAAAGCAATAAAACCCCCCCCTTAAAACCTAGCGACACCCCCATAAAAAAAAGTAAAAAAATATTTAGCACCACCTCAACAAACGGACTTAATAAGGATTTTGATTTTGATAACTTTGTAACCGGAAAAGCCAATCAACTTGCAACAGCGGCTGGTAGGCAGGTTGCTGAGAACCCGGGAGAAACCTATAACCCTCTTTTCATTTATGGGGGTGTCGGGCTTGGTAAAACCCACCTAATGCATGCTATTGGCAACCATGTTAAGTCTTTGAAACCAGACGCGAAAGTAAAATACTTACACGCTGAGAGATATGTTCATGGTGTTGTGAAGGCATACGAAAATAAATCTTTTGATAGCTTTAAAAAAACCTATCATAATTTAGATTTATTATTAATTGATGATATTCAATTTATTGCAAAAAAAAACCGTACCCAGGAAGAGTTTTTTTATGCTTTTAACAGTTTAATTGAAAATAAAAAACAAATAATAATTACCTGTGATTCATACCCCAAAGAAATAACTGGGGTTGATGATAGACTTCGTACGAGATTTAGTTGGGGCCTAACTGTATCAATTGACCCCCCAGAGCTTGAAATGAGGGTGGCCATACTTTTGAAAAAGGCCGAACAAAATAAAGTTGATTTACCTGAAGATGTTGCTTTTTTTGTAGCAAAACAAATTCGTTCAAACGTAAGAGAGTTAGAGGGGGCGTTAAATAGAATCGTTGCTATGTCAAACTTTATGAATGTGTCAATAAGCACAGCCCTAGCCAAAGAATCACTTAAAGATTTAATAGCTGTTAGAGGGAGGCAAGTAAGTGTTGAAAACATTCAAAAAACCGTGGCTGAATTTTACAAAATTAAAGTAAGCGATATATTAAGCAAAAAAAGATCTCGTAACTTTTCAAGGCCGCGACAAGTAGCTATGGCCCTAACAAGGGAACTTACTAACCTAAGCTTTCCTGATATTGGAGCCGCTTTTGGTGGTAGGCATCACACAACCATTATGCATGCTTGTGACGAGATTGAAGACCTAAGACTAAAAAACCATAATATTGGTCAAGACTTAGGGTTTTTAACACAAGTATTGCGAGGGTAAAAATGATAAACTGTGGATTGGTTGTGAATAAATTTATAGTCTATATAAAATTCGGGTTGTTTTAATTTTAATGCACAATTTATACACATTAAAAACTAATAAAAACCATAGCTTTTAAAAGGTCTTAACTAGTTGTTTAATAAGTTTTTATTTAGCTTTGTTTTTAAAACCTAACTCATTATTATTATTATTAAATATATAAAGAAAATATTATGAATATAGAAATCGATAGAGATACCCTTTTAGATCCTTTAAGTAATGTTGCTGGAATTGTTGAGAGGAAGTTAAGTTTGCCTATTTTATCTAATATTTTATTGGAAGGATCTGAGAATAACTTAAGATTTACGGCGACAGATTTAGAAATGCAAATTTCTTTATCAGTTCAAACTAAGCTAGAAGACACATTTGAAACAACTGTTTCAGCAAGAAAAATTCTTGATATTACAAGGGCCTTACCTGAAAAAGCCAAACTGAACGTTCAAATAAATGATTCAACGGTTTTAGTTAAAGCGCTTAAAAGCAAATTTAATTTACAAACGTTAGCGGCTAAAGACTATCCTATTATGAAAAAGGATGAAGAAGAAAACACCTTTGTAAAACTCAAACAAAAAGATTTTAAAGATATCTTAAAGCAGGTTGATTTTTCAATGGCTCAACAGGACATAAGGTACTATCTTAATGGCCTTTTGTTCGAGGTGGATGGACAAAAACTAAATATAGTTGGCACCGACGGGCATCGTTTAAGTTTTACATCAATAAAACTTCAAAAAGATTTTGGTAAAATTCAAACCATAATCCCTAGAAAGACAATCTTAGAATTAGTTAAGCTTTTAGGCGACGGGGATAATGATATAGAAATTAATATAAGCAAAACCCAAGCCCATTTTCATTTTAATAATATAGATTTAATAACTAAAGTTATTGATGGTAAGTTTCCTGATTATGCAAGGGTTATTCCTGTTGGACATCCCAATTTGTTCGAAATAGACAGACTGACACTATTAACCGCCATGCAAAGAGCATCTATTTTATCGAATGAAAAATACAGGGGCATCAGAATTGTTATAACAAAAAATAATTTAAAAATGATCAGCACTAACAGCGAGCAAGAACAAGCAGAAGAGGAAGTGGAAATAAATTATCAGGGTGAGGAGATTGATGTTGGGTTTAATGTAACTTACTTAATAGATGTATTGAACAACATACAATATGACAAACTAAACTTTGCATTTAAAGACTCATCAAGTAGTTGTTTGGTAACGATTCCCAACAACGAAGATTATAAATATGTAGTAATGCCGATGAGAATATAAAGGACAACAGAATGGCTGAAAGCAATAAAAATGCAGATTATGACTCAAGAAGCATAAAGGTTTTAAAGGGGCTAGACGCCGTAAGAAAGCGACCAGGCATGTATATTGGGGATACGTCAGACGGGAGCGGCTTGCATCATATGGTGTTTGAGGTTCTTGATAACGCTATTGACGAGGCCTTGGCAGGCCATTGCGATGATATAAAAGTAATAATTCACCCAGACAACTCTGTATCTATTAGTGATAATGGAAGAGGCATTCCAACAGACATTAAGGACGGCGATGAGCTTAAAAGAAGTGCGGCAGAAATTGTAATGACAGAGCTGCATGCGGGCGGTAAGTTTGATCAAAATTCATATAAGGTTTCAGGGGGGCTTCATGGTGTTGGGGTGTCGGTTGTAAACGCCCTGTCAGATTGGTTAAAATTAAAAATAAGTAGAGCGGGAAAAATACATGAAGCAGAGTTTCAAGGCGGCGACATAGTCGAGCCCCTAAAGGTAACAGGGAAAACAGAAAAAACTGGTTCAGAAATAACCTTTCTTGCTTCAAAAGAAACCTTCACAGACGTTAACTTTCATTTTGATTTATTAGCCAAACGAATACGTGAACTATCGTTTTTAAATAACGGAGTAAAAATTGAGTTAATTGATCACAGGACGGGTAAATCAGAAGATTTTGCATTGTCAGGTGGGATTAAGGGTTTTGTTGGTTATATGAACAGAGCCAAAAACGTGCTTCATAAAAATGCCTTCTACGCTGAGTCAGAAAAAGATGGTATGACGATAGAGGTTAGTATGCAGTGGAATGACTCGTATACTGAAAACACACTATGTTTTACAAATAATATTCCGCAAAGGGATGGCGGCACCCACTTAACCGGTCTTAAGGCAGCGATGACCAGAACTATTAATGCTTATATTGAGAGCAATGAAATAGCAAAAAAGGCCAAAGTAGAAACATCAGGTGATGACATGAGGGAGGGGTTGGTTTGTGTTCTGTCGATTAAAGTTCCAGAACCAAAATTCTCTTCACAAACTAAAGACAAGCTTGTTTCAAGTGAGGTACAGCCAGTTGTATCGGATGTTGTTGGAAAAAAATTAACAGAATTTTTATTAGAACATCCACAAGATGCAAAAGTTATATGTAATAAGATTGTTGATGCAGCCAGGGCTAGATATGCTGCAAGAAAAGCAAGAGATATGACTAGAAGAAAGGGGGTAATGGATTCAATGGGGTTGCCTGGAAAATTAGCAGATTGTCAGGAAAAAAACCCAGAAAATTGTGAGATATATTTGGTGGAGGGAGACTCGGCGGGGGGCTCTGCTAAACAAGGTAGGGACAGGAAAAACCAAGCCATACTTCCCTTAAAAGGAAAAATATTAAATGTAGAAAAAGCAAGAATTGACAAGATTTTATCTTCTCAAGAAATAACAACATTAATAACCGCGCTTGGAACAAACATAGGTGCGGAATTTGATGTTGAGAAATTAAGATATCACCGAATAATTATTATGACTGATGCAGATGTAGACGGCGCCCATATTAGAACTCTTTTACTAACCTTTTTCTTTAGACAAATGCATGCTCTAGTTGAAAGGGGGCATATTTACATAGCCCAACCTCCCTTGTTTAAAGTGAAGCAAGGAAAAGACGAAAGATATTTAAAGGATGAGGAAGAGCTAGATCAGTATTTAATTGAATCCGCCCTTAATAACGCCACTTTGCTTACAAAAGAAAAGGGGGATGTTTTGGATGATGAGAGGCTAAAAAATATCTCCAAAGAAATGTTATTGACCGAATCAATTATAAAACGCTTATCAAACCGTTATGATGAAACCTTGTTAAGGGCGATTCATCATATTGGCGATATAAATTTAGACGGTGAAGATTCTGCAAAAAACTATCTAGAGCAATTAAAAACATTTATGACTCAAGATAATATCAATTTTGAACTAAAACATGACGGTGAAAATAATAAGCACTCAATTGAAATTAACCAATTTGTCCATGGAAATTTAAATACAAGCAACATTGATTCTGAGTTTTTATTAAGTGGAGAATATAAACAAATAATAAAAACATCCCTTTTAATTAAAGGGTTAATAGGTCCTGGCGCCACTATTAGTCGCGGAGAAAAATCTAAACAAATTACTTCTTTTCAAGAGGCAATAGACTGGATTCTTCAAGAGGCAAGGAACACATTAAACATCCAAAGATATAAAGGCTTGGGAGAAATGAATCCAGATCAGCTTTGGGAAACTACAATGGACCCAAGCGTTAGACGGCTTTTAAGGGTTTCGATAGAAGACACACAGGCCGTTGAAGAAACATTTACTGAGCTTATGGGTGATAATGTTGAGCCAAGGAGAAAGTTTATTGAAAGCAACGCCCTTGCAGTTAATAATCTAGATATATAAGTGTAAAAATGACGCTGAGTGAGCTAAGGTTTGTGGTTTCGGTGGCTCATGAAAAAAATTTTAGAAGAGCCGCAATAAAAAGTTTCGTCAGCCAACCAGCATTAAGTTTAGCAATTAAAAAAATAGAAACAGAACTTGGTGTTTTAATATTCGAGAGAAACCGAATGGGGGCTTCACTAACAACGGTTGGAGAACAAATTGTTAATCAAGCAAAAAAAGTGCTCGAAGAAGCAGACAAAATTAAAGAAATTTCAGCTCTTGAAACAAACACAAAACAAAAAGCTATCAAAATAGGGATAATTTATTCAATAGCACCATATTTATTACCTTCAATAATTCCGTTACTAAAAAAAATATCCCCAGACATTATTCTTAAGGCAGAAGAAGATGTAACGAAAAATCTCATTCATAAATTAAAAGATGGGGTTATTGATGCAGCCATAATAGCCCTACCTTTTGATATTCCTGGCATAGCACTTCAAGATTTATATGACGAACCATTTAAGGTCCTTATACCAAGAAAACATAAGTGGAACAGTAAGAAAAAAATTAATACTAAAGATTTAGTAAATGAAAAAATATTACTCTTAGATAATACTCACTGTTTTAGTATGCAAGTAAGAGACGCATGTCCGGGCATTTCAAATAATGCGGAGGTTCAGGCAGGGACATCTCTTGAAACGATTAGAAATATGGTGGCATCAAATTTAGGGATTTCTATTTTACCCCAAAGCGCAACTGCAAAAAATTATAAGAATGATGCAGTAAATATTTTATCTTTTGAAAGCCCAATTCCATTTCGTCGAGTCGCGCTTGCATATAGGCAAGGCACATCAAAGAAGGATTCTCTAGATATAATGGTTGAAGCTATTTCAAGCATTAAAGAGCAAATAATAGGTAGTTAATTTAAAAATCAGGTTAAGATTATTGATGCAATAGGAATTTACGATTTTTTTTAAAATAGCAGATTTATTTGGGTGTGGGGAAAGCTTAAAATGAAAATAGGCATATTAAAAGAAACAACCAAAGGAGAAGTAAGGGTTGCTGCGACCCCAGAATCAGTAAAAAAAATGATTGCTCTTAACCATTCAGTTTTAATTGAATCGGGCGCAGGAACGGGGGCTTCTTTATCAAATCAAGATTATAAAAATCATGGGGCAGAAATTGTTGCTAGGGATTTAGTGCTTCAGTCAGACTTGTTGTTAATGGTCAGACCCATAGCTGAAAAAGAGATAACAAAACTCAAACCGGAGCAATTCATAGTTGGAATGTTGGAGCCGTTCAATAATAAGTTAAAAACTTTATTAGAAAACCAGGGTGTTTCAGCTTTTGCGCTAGAAGCCTTACCTAGAAATACAAGAGCTCAATCTATGGACGTATTGTCCTCTCAAGCAAATATTGCAGGATATAAGGCAGTAATTCTTGCTGCAGATTATTATAAAAAGTTTATGCCTATGCTGATGACGGCTGCAGGTACGGTCAAGGCCGCAAAAGTAATTGTCCTAGGCGCTGGTGTTGCAGGCCTTCAAGCTATTGCAACCGCAAAGAGGTTGGGGGCGGTGGTAGAGGCCTCTGATGTTAGGCCCTTAGTTAAAGAGCAAATTGAGTCTTTAGGCGGTAAATTTATTGAAGTGCCATTTGAAACAGAAGAAGAAAAAGAGTGTGCTATTGGCAAAGGGGGGTACGCAAAACCCATGCCTAAATCTTGGCTATTAAGGCAATCAAAAATAGTTGCTGAAAAAGCAATAGCGGCAGATATCATTATTACTTCTGCTTTGATACCTGGTAAAACCCCGCCTCAATTATTATCCACTGAAACAGTAAAAAAAATGAAACCTGGCTCCGTGATTGTAGATATGGCAGCTGGAAGCGCATCTGATGGCTCAGGTAATTGTCCATTAACTGAAAATGATAAAGTTAAGCAAATAAACAATGTAACCATTATTGGGTTTAACAACATACCCAGTATGTTGAGTGCAGACGCTTCTGCACTGTATTCAAGAAATATATTTGAATTTATTAAATTACTGATCAATGAATCCGGGCAACTTTTTATAAATAATAAGGACGAATTAGTGACTGAAACATTAATATCTAAAGGCAAATCTAAAAAGGGATAAAAATGACAGACCTATTAACAATTCAAAACATAACTATATTTGTTTTAGCTATATTTGTGGGTTACCACGTTGTTTGGAATGTAACCTCAGCTCTACATACCCCTCTAATGTCAGTTACAAATGCAATTTCTGGAATAGTCATCGTTGGCGCTATATTACAAGTTGTTGAAATTAACGGTGAAATAGTGACTTTTAGTAGCATTTTAGGAGCATTTGCTATATTTTTTGCAGCAATTAACATTTTTGGGGGTTTTTTCGTTACCCAAAGGATGTTAGAGATGTTTAAGAGGAAAGAGAGGAAGGAAGGATCAAAATATGAATAGCGAGGCTTTCGCAATGATAAGTTATTTATTAGCTGCGATATTTTTTATATTTGCTTTAAGGGGGCTGTCATCTCCAACATCTGCCAGATCCGGAAATATATTTGGAATGGTGGGTATGGGAGTAGCAATTATTACTACCTTACTGATAGGCATAAATTTAGTTTCATTATTAATTACAATCCCCCTGGTCTCAGGCGCGTTGATTGGCATTTATGCAGCAAAAAAAGTTGAAATGACCAAGATGCCTGAATTAGTTGCGCTAATGCATTCATTTGTTGGCTTGGCTGCAGTTTTGATTGCAACAGCAGCAGTTTTAAATGTATCGGAGCTACATTCAGTTGTTCAAAGATTTGAGTTATTTATTGGCGCTTTTATTGGCGCAATAACCTTTTCAGCGTCTGTTATAGCTTTTGGAAAGTTATCGGGAAAATTTGGAGCAAACCCTACGGTCTTTAAAGGCCAACATTTATTAAATTTAATGTTAGCAATAGCTATGGTTGTTGCAGGCGTAATATTTTTTCAAACAGAGTCGCTAATAGCTTTTTTTATAATGCTTTCAATCGCATTGATTTTAGGTATCACGTTGATTATTCCAATTGGTGGGGCTGATATGCCAGTTGTTGTTTCAATGTTAAATAGTTACTCTGGGTGGGCAGCTGCAGGCATTGGATTCACATTAAATAATTCAGTCCTTATTATTGCGGGGGCTTGTGTAGGATCATCAGGGGCAATCCTCTCATACATTATGTGTAAAGCGATGAATCGCTCAATTATTTCAGTAATGCTGGGGGGTTTTGGTGGAGAACAAAATGTAACGTCAACTGACGATAAAGAGCGAAATGTTAAATCTGGGTCTGTAGACGACGTTTCTTTTTTAATGACAAACGCTGACTCTATTATCATAATTCCAGGTTATGGTTTAGCGGTGGCCAGGGCTCAACACGCTTTACAAGAGCTCACAGAGAAGCTTATTGAAAAGGGCATATCAGTAAGATATGCAATTCATCCAGTTGCAGGAAGAATGCCGGGCCACATGAATGTTTTACTAGCTGAAGCAGATGTCCCATATGAGCAAGTCGTTGAAATGGAAGATATAAATAGTGAATTTAGTCAAACCGACTTAGTGCTAGTTATTGGGGCAAATGATGTTGTTAATCCAGCAGCCAAAACACCAGGAAGCGCCATTTACGGCATGCCAATATTAGAAGCCGATAAAGCTAAAATGATCATTGTTAACAAAAGGTCAATGTCACCAGGATACGCTGGCTTAGATAACGAGCTCTTTTATTCAGATAAAACTATGATGTTATTTGGTGATGCAAAAAAAGTTGTTGAAGACTTAGTAAAGAAAATATAAAAAAGGACTTTGTAGGCCCATTTTATAATGTTTCATTGTTTCTTATTGATTACATGTCTTCAATGGCATCCTCTACATTGCCAACCACCTCTTCAGTGGTATCTATAGCATTATCAATTTCTGATTTCATGTAGTGATTGTAAGCATACCAACCGATAGCTCCAATGATAATTAATAAGATTAATTTTTTTAACATGACTTAGCCTTATAATGTTTTTAGTGAATAACAATGCTATCACATTATAATTAATTAAAATTACTGCGAGTTTAAAATTACTTTATGTATGAATCATTCGAATATCTTATGGATTTATATTTATCAGAATTCATAGTCGGAATTTTAATAATATCTATCATCATTGTTGTAATGTCTATTGTTCATGTCATCGTGACACCAAATAACAGTAAGTCAGCAATTAACAAAAAAATAAAACCGACCAAAAAACAAAATGAAGAAACAAAAATTAAATATAGCAAAGAGTTTTTAAAAAGAGTGAAGGGCATTGATTTAGATTTAAAAGATCAAGACAAATAAATATCTACCAAACCAGTAAGCTGAAATTGGTTGCCTCAAAAGGCATTCAATCTTCCCATGTTATTTCAAGCTATTCGGGATGCATCTTTCTCAGTAGAATTTGAGTTAAGCTTTGATGTCGCTAAAAAACTTATTTGCTAGGCTGCTAAAACAAGAAGCAGGCAATAAGAAAGCAATAAGCTTAGCGCTATTGATATGTGAATTAAATATGCAATTAAAATATTCATAGTTAAGATTATATGAGTATTTTAAATTTAGCTTGTTATTGCGAATCATTATTATTTTCATTTATGAAAATAAGCAGCGCGACTTATTTATTTGATTTAAAGTTCCACAATGTTACCTTGCCAAACATAGCATAATTAAAAATTAAAATTGCACAATATCCGACAAAAACATACATCCATAAATCGTAATAGATTTCATAGGGCTCTTTAGTCAAGTTTTCCATAAAGAATTCTATATAAATCACAAGCCCTAAATAAATAGAATTAAGGACTGAAAAAAAATTTAAAACAATTTTACGAAAATCCATAATTTATCTTAATAAAATTAATTGGGGAACTGCTGTTTTATCAACCCAAACAATAGCATTTTGCTTGAATGTGTTACCAAATTTTTTTGCAACAGATAAAGACATTCCCATAACAAAAAAACTTTTTTCACCAGGCCATTTGTTATCTGGACAAATGCCTTCCGCTAGAATGAAAGTAAAATTTTGAGAACGTAAATTTTTTTCTAATTCTTCATTCCCCCTTTTGTTATTAGAAATATCTGTTTCAACACCCTGAGGGTTGTATGCGGTTAAAAGTGCGGCTTCATTTACGTCATATTTTTTAAATAATTCATTTAGATCTGTACATACGCTTCCTATTTTTAATGTAAATGGAGGTTTATTATAAATATGATAATTTGCATTATGATATGACTGCAAGGTTGCCGAATTTATTTTGGTAGAGGTTGGTTCTTGTTTGGCGATTTCTAAATTATCATGAGCCTCATCTAAAGAATCAGCCCGTCCGTGATTAACATCAGAATGGTTTTGTTCATCATCTCTCACCACTCTAATGACATCGAGTAGCTTTGCATTATCTGCTAAACCCCAATAATCTTTGGCAATTTGGGGTGCGTCCACATTTAGGGATGAATCTGATGATACTTGTTCATAGTAGGCGGTGTAACTTAAAACAGCCTCATCTTCGAAATAGCCAACTAGCCTGTGAGCAGTTCTTGGGAAAAAGATATATAACAAAAAATAGAAATTCCAAAAAATTGCCTGAGCAGCAAGAATGATAAGTCGTTCATACCACTTGGGTTGGGCAATTTCAATAAAAGTCATAAGGTGCATCCTTTCATTTTCTGCCTCATCAAGTAGAATTTTTATCCAACCCCGATCACTTTGCATTTTTCTTAAGCAGGTTAGATGAAGCCACATACCTCCAACCATTCCTGGAACAGCTGCTACGGTTTCTAAAACGACGGCTCTATGTCCATAACGCCGTGCAAAAAATGTATCGGCAAAAAAACGAAGAATTTTGGTGATAATAAGAGCGACGTGATCGCTCAAATTTTCAGGGGATCGGTGTTGATTCATTTGTCTTAACTTAGTTAAAGGTGATATTTTAATTTAAATGCTTGTTATGCGCGAGCATTTAATAGGGAAATTTGAAGGCTATTTAGATTTTTTTCGATCATTTCTTATATTTTTAATAATATAGTTTGTTATATCAATAGCATTTTGTTCACCACCAGCCATTGTGCTTGAAGTCATGTAGTTTCCATCAATAATAATTGTTGGGACGCCAGTAGCCCCAGCATCTTTAAAAATTTTGTAAGATTTTTTTAGTTTTGAATCTATCGAAAAACTATTGAAGGCTGATTTAACCTCTTTTGCATCAAGCTTCCCGTTCAAGGTAATCCAATTAATAATTGCATTTTCGTTATTTGGGTCAAGCTCTTTATTTTTATGTATAGCATCAAATAATTTTTCATGTAATTTGCCTTCCAAACCAAGCGTTTCTAAAGCATAGTATGCCTTGGCACCCGGAACCCAACTTTTTCGAGGGATAGCAGGGACTCTTTTAAAAACAACGTCATCAGGAAGCGTGTTAGCCCATTTGTTTAAATAAGGATCCATGGAATAGCAATGAATACAGCCATACCAAAAAAGCTCCAGTACCTCTATTTTTCCTGGAGACGATGTGTTGAATTCTTTTTTAGTTTGTTTAAAGTTGTCATTAAATTTAGGCTCAACTGAAAAAACAACTGTTGATAGAAATAGTGACAATAAAATAATCAATTTTTTCATGGTTTTTTATATCCTTTAGTCTAATTTTCTTTAGGTGAGGTTAGTTTAATTAAGTTCGCTTTAAATCCATCAAGAAACAGTTTTTCTCTATTGGTCTTTGCATCATCGTAATTCTTGTATGGACCAACACTCACCCTATAAAAAGTATTTAATCCAATTTCAGCTGTCATGATAACTGACTCATAACCCATAAGCGCTAATCTAGCTTTAAGATTGATGGCTGATTTTTTTTCAGAAAACGCACCCACTTGAATGAAGTAAAGCACATTTCTATCATTATCGGGTGTAATGTTTTGTTCTTCATTAGATGACTCAGCATAAGTTTCTATATTCGCATCCTCATCAATATTGATTACATCCTCGTCACCCAAAGCAGAATTAACTTCGATACATGACCCCTCAGTTTCCTTTGATACAAAAGGGCTTTTGCCATTTGTTACCAAAAGGGTAATAATAATAGCGACAACTATACCAAGAAAAATACCAAAAAATAAGCCATTTGCAAAGGGCGTTCCTTTGATTTTTTTTTGCGTATCAGGTTCTGTGTTGTAAGCCATAATTTTTCCTTTTTACATTTTATGTGGCGCGCTAATTCCAAGCAACTTCAATCCATTGCTCAATACAAATTTAGTTGCACGAATAAGAGCAAGTCTGTTTTCCATAATTTTCTTATCTTCAATAAGAAATTTTGTATCATTATAATAACTATGAAATTCTGCAGCACAATCTTTTAAATAGTTAGCAATTTGGTGGGGAGCTAATTCCTCGGCAGCTTGTAAAACTACCTCTGGAAATTCACTAATATTTTTAATGAGCCTCAGCTCATTCAAATTCTTTATGTCATCCCCATTTTTAACGGAAAGACTTTCTTCATCTCCATCCCATTGCTCAAGCACCCTTGAGATTCTTGCATGTGCATATTGTATATAATAGACAGGATTTTCATTATTCTTCGTTTTGGCAAGATCTATATCAAAGATAAGCTGAGAATCTGCTCTCCTTGCACATAAAAAGTATCTGGTCGCATCACATCCAACTTCATCGATAAGATCTCTTAAAGTCACATAGCTTCCAGCTCTTTTTGATATCTTAACTTCTTTTTTATTTTTCATCACCGTTATCATTTGATGGAGAATATACTCAGGCCAATTAAGGGGAATATCTTTTTTTAAAGCTTGAAGCCCCCCTCTTACCCGATTAATGGTGCTGTGATGGTCTGCCCCTTGTTCGTTAATGACCCGCTTAAACCCTCTTTCCCATTTATCTAGATGGTAAGCAATGTCAGGAACAAAGTATGTATATTCACCATCTGTTTTTTTCATTACCCTATCTTTATCATCACCAAAGGAAGTTGTTTTGAGCCACAAGGCACCATCTTTTTCATATGTGTACCCATTTTCAACTAACATTTTAATAATTTCTTCGACCTTACCATTTTCATATAGCGAAGATTCAAGACTAAAAACATCAAAATCTACATTAAAAGCATCAAGGTCAAGATCTTGTTCGTGGCGCAGATAGGAGACACTAAATTCTCTAATATCTTCAAGATTATTTACATCTCCTGAAGGATGAATCTTGTTGTCTTTAAAATTAAACGCCACATTACTTAAAAACGCGTCTGCAATTTCATTTATGTATTCACCTTGATATCCATCTCTAGGGAAGCTTTTATCAGTTGGTATAATTTTCTTCGCCCTTGCTTGAACAGATAAAGCTAATGAATTAATTTGTGATCCTGCATCATTGTAATAAAATTCTTTTGTAACATCCCAACCTGTAGCACCTAAAAGTCTTGCGATAGAATCTCCTATGGCAGCACCTCGACCGTGACCAACATGAAGTGGTCCTGTGGGGTTGGCAGATACAAATTCAACTTGTAATTTTTGATCTCTTCCATAGGCACACTTACCAAAATTTTCTTTTTCCATCAGAATTGTATTGATTAATTTAACGCGCGCCTCTGAACTCAAGAAAAAATTAATGTAACCGGCGCCTGCTATTTCAACTTTTTCTATTAATGATGAAGATGGAATATGATTAACTATCTCTTTAGCTATTTCGAGAGGCGGTTTTTTTAGAATCTTTGCTAGCGGCAGACTGGCATTTGTAGAAAAGTCACCATGTTGAATTTGTTTTGGTCTATTAACTTGAATGATTTCTTGATCAAAATTATCAACTAAATCTTTAATCGCATTAACAAGTAAATTGGTTAGATAATCTTTCACAAGGTTACAATAGATATATATAAACGAATATTTTACCCTATCTATTGTTGTCTGATTAAGGAAATTTCTTAAATTGAGTAAAGATCGAAAAATATTAAAAATTGCCTTAGACGTCCCCGTCAATAAATTATTTGATTATGTTTCCAATGACTCAAATATTAAAATAGGACAATATGTAAAAGCTCCCTTTGGCAGCAGAAAGTTGATAGGGGTTTGTTGTGAAATAGAAAAAAAATCACTCATACCAGTCGAAAAGTTAAAAACAATTGCCAGCATAGAGCCTGAAGTTATTTTTGATGAGCCCATGTTCAAGCTTTTATATTTTGTTTCGGATTACTATCATTACCCTATTGGCCAAACAATTATGTCTGTTGTGCCAAGCAGAATCAAAAAGAATTCCTTAGCTTCGCGAAAGAAAGAATTATTATTTAAAGCAAATGTGAGCCTTACTAATGAGGCCATTGAAAATTTACCCCCAAGACAGCTTCGTTTGAGAAAGGTTGCCTATGCAATTTTAAACAATCACTTAAGACAAAAGGATCTAAATAAACTTGTATCGAATGGAGTCGAATGTATTAGAAAGCTTGAAAGTATGGGATTAATTTCCTCTGAAATATTCGTTCGAAAATTAAATAGGACTCAGATTAATCAACCAGATGTGAATAAAGATCAAAAAAAGGCTATTGATAAAATAAATAGTAATAAATTATTTAAGCCTTGGTTGATTCATGGCGTGACAGCCAGTGGTAAGACTGAAATTTATATGAATTTAATTACAGAGTTTTTAAAAAACTCTCAAAGCCAAGCCTTAGTTTTGGTGCCAGAAATTAATTTAACACCTCAGCTAGAAGAAAGATTTCAAAATCGTTTTTTTGATAAAAAAATTGTCGTCCTTCACAGTTATTTATCAGATATTGAGAGACTTGATAACTGGAGAGAGGCGAAGTCAGGCCATGCAGATATTGTAATAGGTACAAGGTTAGGGGTATTTACGCCAATGCCCCATTTAAAAATCATTATTATTGATGAAGAGCATGACGCCTCTTTTAAGCAAAGCGATGGTTTGAGATACCATGCAAGAGATGTCGCTATGATGAGAGCAAAAAATCTAGATATTCCTGTTGTAATGGGTTCAGCGACTCCTTCCTTAGAGACTTGGTATAAAGCAACAACTGGCAAACAAAACTTTCAATATTTAAAATTAACCTCAAGGGCCGTTGATAACGCAACCCTTCCAAACATACAAACTATTCAAGTAAATGATAAAACAAAGCTTGAAATTTCAAAGCAAGTTATAGATGCAATTCAAAATAGAATAGATAAGAAGGAACAAACCATTGTGTTCATAAATCGTAGAGGATACTCGCCAGTTTTGATTTGTTCTGCTTGTGGTTGGGTTGCGGAATGCGAACGATGTTCTTCCCGTTTAGTAGTTCATCTTAAAAAAAAGCGACTCAAATGTCATCATTGTGGATTTGATCAAAAGATAATTAATTCATGTATGGATTGCGGCAACACGGATTTATATCCTTTAGGGACAGGGACGCAAAAAATAGAAGACGTATTGAAATACCATTTTCCTATAGCAAAAATATCAAGAGTGGATCGTGATACAACAAATTCAAAAAAATCTATTGAAAATCTTTATTTGAAAATGAATAACAGAGATATAGACATTGTTATTGGAACGCAAATGCTTTCGAAGGGCCATGATTTTCCATATGTTACCTTAGTGGTCGTTTTGGATGCAGATAATGCGCTATATAGTCCAGATTTTAGAGCAAGTGAAAGGTTGTTTTCTCAATTAATGCAAGTGTCAGGACGGGCAGGAAGGGGAAAGATTAAAGGCGAAGTATTAATCCAATCAGTTTTTCCAAATCATAATTTATTTGATTCGTTAAAAGCACATGATTTTGATTTGTTTGCCAATCAACTTCTCAGCGAGAGAAAAAGTATGGGATTATCTCCTTTTAGCTACAATGCAGTATTGATGGTGCAATCTAAAAATCTTGATATAGCAAAAAAATTTATCTTTGATGTGTCCGGATGGGTAAAAGGATCGTCAACAGATGCCATAGACGTTCTTGGGCCATCAAGACCTCCAATGGAAAGGCTTAAAGGTTTTGAGCGTTTTCATTTACATATTCAAGCACCTTCTCGTAAGGAACTTCACATAATGTTAAAGCCATGGATTTCTCAAATCAATCAACATCCATTTGTGAATCGCGTAAAATGGAATATTGATGTTGACCCAACGGAATTTTAAATAATGAGAAATATACTTTCACCTCCCAAAGTAATGACTTTTTCTGCAACCGACCCTACAGGGGGGGCGGGTTTGCAGGCAGATATTCTTACATTAGCTAGCATGTATTGTCACCCTATTTCAATAACGACCGCCATTACTGTTCAGGATACAAAAGGCGTTGAATCTGTCGTGCCTTTAGATGCTCAATTATTAAAACAACAAGCAATGACGGTTTTAAATGATGTGAGTGTGTCTGTATTTAAATTAGGATTATTAGGCAGCCTTGAAAATATAAAGACTGTTTCAAATATTCTAACTAGTTACCCAGACATTCCAGTCGTGATTGACCCAATTCTTACCTCGGGAAGGGGCGATATTTTAATGAATGAGGAAATGAAGGAAGCAATGATTCGTTTGTTATTTCCGAAAGCAACGTTGATTACACCTAATAGCATTGAAGTGAGAAAGTTAGTTTGTAATGGCAATGAAAGTTTTGAAAATGTATCAATCAAGGCAGGTATTAATAGATTATTTAATTTAGGATGTAGAAATATACTTGTCACGGGTGGCCATGAGAAAACAAAAGCTATCCTTAATACACTTTATTTAGAAAATGGCGAGATTATTCCTTATGAAACTGAACGTTTTTTTGACGAATATCATGGATCCGGATGTACTCTAGCATCTGCTATTGCTGGATTTTGTGCACAAGATTATTCTCTAGAAGAGGCTGTGAACGAAGCTATGCACTTTACGTCTCTTGCATTAAAAAATGCATTTAATATAGGGGAAGGTCAATTAATACCAGATAGATTTCACTGGATATTCAATAATAGTTCTAACTTAGAAGATGAAGAGAGTAATAACCCAACCCGCCATTAAAGGCATATATGCAATTACCCCTGATCAGAGTAATTCTAAAATTCTGTTTAAACAAGTTGAAGCCTGTTGTGTGGGAGGAATCGATGTTTTACAGTATCGATCTAAAACACTCTCTAGGAAAAAAAGATTTGAACAAGCTAGGGAAATAAAAAGCATAACGGACGAGTATAAAATACCATTAATAATAAACGATGATATTGATATTTGCATACAATTAGATGCTTTTGGAATACATTTAGGTAAAGATGATGAAAGTATAAAAGATGCCCGCGTTGCTTTGGGGGCTAATAAGTATATTGGTTTGTCCTGTTATAATGAGATTGATAGGGTGGAAATGGCGATAAAAAACAAAGCAGATTACGTTGCTTTGGGGGCTTGTTTTAAAACTAAAACAAAACCCAAAGCTCCTATAGTGTCTATAAAAATGATTAAAATGGTGACGCAAAAATATAGTGTTCCTATAGTGGCAATCGGAGGCGTTACCTTAGATAACATCTCCATTTTGAAGAAAAATGGTATTCAATGTTTTGCGTTAATAAATAGTATATTTTCTTCTAAGGACATTGCATTAACTATCAAAAAACTTAAATTAAAAATATAAAATGAATAAAAACAAAGAGTTGTTCGAAAAATCAGAGACTTATATTCCAGGTGGTGTAAATTCGCCTGTCAGAGCTTTTGGGTCCGTCGGTGGTGCTCCCATATTTTTTAAAGCAGGAATGGGCAGTCGTCTTATTGATGAAAATGATAAGGAGTACATTGATTATATTAATTCATGGGGTCCTATGATTGTTGGGCATGCTCATCCAGATATTGTCCAATCTGTAAAAGATACCGCAGATCATTCATTATCATTTGGAGCGCCGACATCAAAAGAGCTTACGATGGCTGAATTACTTGTTAAATTGGTTCCAAGTATAGAGCAAGTAAGATTGGTAAGTAGCGGAACAGAAGCAACAATGAGCGCTATTCGTGTTGCAAGAGGATTTACAAAGAGAGATAAAATTTTAAAATTTGAAGGTTGTTATCATGGACATGCGGATTCTTTATTAGTAAAGGCTGGGTCAGGGGCTTTAACTTTTGGCCAACCCAGCTCAGCAGGTGTTCCTTTTGATACAGCTAAACATACTCATACGCTTGAATATAATAATGTTACCGCGCTTGAGGAATGTTTTAATAAGATGGGCCACGAATTAGCTTGTGTAATTATTGAGCCCGTGGTCGGAAACATGAATTTGATTGTTCCCAAGATAGAATTTTTAACTAAATTAAGAGAATTATGTACAAAGTATGACACGGTATTAATTTTTGATGAGGTAATGACAGGGTTTAGAGTGGCATTAGGTGGAGCTCAATCTTTATTCGACATAACCCCAGATATGACCACACTAGGAAAGGTTATTGGCGGCGGGTTACCTGTAGGCGCATTTGGAGGAAAAAAAGAAATAATGCAGCAACTTGCCCCGTTAGGACCCGTCTATCAAGCTGGAACGTTATCTGGGAATCCGGTAGCAGTTTCTGCTGGCATTAAAACTTTGGAGTTAATCCAAAAGCCTAAATTTTTCGAAAAACTAGCTAAGACTACAAAATCTTTAGTTGATGGCCTGGCTCAAGTTGCCAAAGAAAACAAAATTGAATTTTCTGCTCAAAGTGTTGGAGGTATGTTTGGCTTTTATTTTAGTGCTGTGCCACCTGAATCTTTTGATGATGTGATGGCTTCAGATAGAAATAAATTTAATAAGTTTTTTCATTTAATGCTTGATCAGGGTATATATTTTGGCCCGTCAGCTTTTGAGGCCGGGTTTGTTTCTTCAGCTCACAGCGATGATGATATTAACCAAACTATTCAAGCTGCTTTGATTAGTTTTAAAAAGCTAAAATAAATTTTAAATTTTCGTCTATAACATTGAATTAACGGGGAAAAAACGATAATATTATCATCCGATTTAATTAAAGAAATTTAGTAAGCATGAAGCGTCATCAAAAACAAAAAAAACAAGGCTTATATAATCCAATTAATGAGCACGATTCTTGCGGAGTTGGATTTGTTGCAAACATACATGGCGATCAAAGCCATCAAATTGTTTCTCAAGGGCTTGAGTTATTAACAAACTTAACTCACAGAGGGGCGACAGGATATGACCCTAAGCTAGGCGATGGTGCGGGTATTCTTATTCAAATTCCTGATATTTTTTTTAAAAAAGAATTAGGTGCTTCTGGCTTAGATCTTCCACCTTTGGGTGAATATGCAGTAGGAATGTGTTTTTTACCTCAACACAAAAAAAATCGTGAGCTTTGCGAGTCCAAAATAAAAGAAATTATCGAAGGTGAGAATCAAATTTTTTTAAGTTGGCGAGATGTTCCTTTTAATAATGGTGATATTGCAGAAGCCGCGAAAGAAGTCCAGCCGATAATCAAACAGGTATTTATTGCCAGAGATCATAATATAAGTAGTCAGGCAGCATTTGAAAGAAAATTATTTGTAATAAGAAAAAGAATAGAAATAGAAATTGATAAATTTTCTTTGGAAGATCCTGCAAATTTTTATATTGCCTCGATGTCTTCAAGAACTATCGTTTATAAAGGCATGTTGATGGCCCACGAAGTTGGTGAGTTTTTCCCAGACCTTTTAAATGAAGCTACAATTTCTGCGATTGCATTAGTGCATCAAAGGTTTTCAACGAATACATTCCCTGCTTGGGAATTAGCACACCCTTATAGAATGATTGCTCATAATGGAGAAATTAATACTGTAAGGGGAAACATAAATTGGCTTAAAGCAAGAGCAGGAAAGATGGAATCACAGCTTCTGAGAGAAGACTTAAGTAAACTATGGCCGTTAATAGACGAAACTCAATCAGATTCAGCTAGCTTTGATAATTGTTTAGAATTATTGGTAGCAGGGGGATACAGCCTACCTCATGCCATGATGATGCTTGTTCCTGAAGCTTGGTCTGATAATCCATTGATGAGTGAAGACAGAAAGGCTTTCTATGAATACCATGCAACTAAAATGGAGCCGTGGGATGGCCCAGCAGCAGTTGCATTTACAGATGGGCAAATGATTGGAGCAACATTGGATAGAAATGGACTTCGGCCAGCGAGATATCTTATGACTGACGACGGTGTTGTTATGATGGCATCTGAAATGGGGGTGCTAAAATTTCCCGAAGAGAAAATCGTAAAAAAATGGCGCTTAGAGCCTGGCAAAATGTTGCTGATTGATTTACAAGAAGGTCGATTAATCGATGATGATGAGGTTAAAGCACTGCTATCGACAGCAAAACCTTACAGGGAAAAAATTAAGCAAACGAGATTTTGTTTATCAGATTTAAATTCAAATGAAAGTAACTTAACCTTAAAGGAATCAATTTTAGATACACAACAGGCATTTGGATATTCACAAGAGGACATTAGCTTCATTATTAAACCCATGATTGATGCTGGAATGGAGCCATCTGGCTCAATGGGCAATGATGCTGCGTTACCTGTTTTATCAAATAGACCGAAATTACTTTTTAACTATTTTAAACAGCTTTTTGCTCAAGTAACGAATCCACCAATTGACCCTATACGTGAAAATATTGTCATGTCTTTAATGACTTTTATTGGGCCGAGACCAAATTTATTTAGTCAAGAAGAAGATAATTCTGCACCAAGACTTGAGTCAAGCCAACCCATTCTAACAATAAATGAATTAGAAAAATTAAGCTCTATTGACAAGCTTACAGAGAATAAATTTAAAACCTGCATAATTGATATTACTTTTGAAATAAGAAAAGATCAAAAGCTTGAGGTCGTATTAGTTCAAGAATTAAATAGAATTTGTGAAATGGCTGCAAAATCAACGGAATATAATAATATTATTATTCTCTCTGATAGAAATGTTTCAAAAACTCGAATGGCAGTTCCTGCATTGCTAGCATGTTCAGCAACCCATCAACATCTGATAGCTGGAGGGTTAAGAACGCACACAGGATTAGTTGTTGATACAGGGTCAGCAAAAGAAATTCATCATTTTGCTTTATTAGCAGGTTATGGCGCTGAGGCTATTTGTCCTTGGTTAACCTTTAAGACAATTGAAGATATCGCAGATGACTTTGCGACGGCTCAAGATAATTACATTAAGGCGGTAGGAAAAGGTTTGTTTAAGGTTATGTCGAAAATGGGCATTTCCACATATCAGTCATATTGTGGTGCTCAAATTTTTGAGGCTGTTGGTTTAAGTCAAGATTTTATTGATCAGTATTTTACTGGAACATCAACAAATATTGAGGGTATTGGAATAAGAGAAATCGCAGAGGAAATGAATCGAATTCATCAAAAAGCTTTTGGTGATGACCCGGTATTAATAAATGCCCTCGATGCGGGTGGAGAATATGCTTTTAGAATTAGAGGTGAAGAGCATATGTGGAATCCAGAGTCTGTTGCAAAGCTTCAACATGCAACACGAACGAACCAATTTGAAACTTATAAAGAATATGCAAAGTTAATAAATGATCAGACGAAAAAGCATAAAACATTAAGGGGCCTTTTTACCTTTAAAAAGAATACAGCTATTAATATTAACGAGGTTGAATCTGCTAAGGAAATCGTTAAAAGATTCGCCACTGGAGCGATGTCTTTAGGCTCAATTTCAACTGAGGCACATTCAACCCTAGCAATAGCAATGAATCGAATTGGCGGTAAATCAAACACAGGTGAAGGCGGGGAAGACAAAAAACGTTTTTCCCCTATAACAAAAGATTCATCAATTGCCGAACACCTAGGAAGTGAGATTATTGAATCTGATTTCAAATTAAAAGCTGGCGATTCTATGCGATCAAGAATAAAACAGGTTGCATCAGGAAGGTTTGGAGTAACAGCAGAATACTTATCAACAGCCGATCAAATTCAGATTAAAATGGCACAAGGTGCAAAACCTGGAGAGGGAGGCCAACTGCCAGGTCATAAAGTAAGTACATATATTGCTAAATTAAGATTCTCGGTGCCTGGGGTAGGCTTGATATCTCCCCCCCCTCATCATGATATTTATTCTATCGAAGACTTAGCTCAATTAATTCATGATTTGAAAAATGCCAATCCAAATGCGAGCATATCTGTAAAACTAGTTTCTGAAACAGGTGTTGGGACAGTTGCTGCCGGTGTAGCGAAAGCAAAATCTGACCATATTGTTATAGCTGGACATGACGGTGGTACAGGGGCTTCACCCATATCTTCAATTAAACATGCTGGAACCCCATGGGAATTAGGATTAGCTGAAACCCAACAAACATTGTTGCTCAATCAATTAAGAGGGCGAGTTATTTTACAAGTGGATGGCCAAATGAAAACTGGTCGAGATGTGGTGATTGGCGCAATGCTTGGCGCAGATGAATTTGGATTTGCAACGGCACCACTTGTAGTTGAGGGTTGCATCATGATGCGAAAATGTCATCTAAATACTTGCCCAGTAGGCATAGCTACTCAGGATCCAATATTAAGAAAAAGGTTTGCAGGTCAGGCTGAGCATGTTGAAAATTTCTTCTTTTTCGTTGCAGAAGAGATTAGGGAAATAATGGCATCACTAGGAATTAAGAAATTTAATGATTTAATCGGAAGAAGTGATTTGCTTGATACAAAACAAGGTATTGAGCATTGGAAGATTCTGGGGTTAGATTTTTCTAAGATATTTTATCAGCCCGATATGGGTGAAGATGTATCAAAATATCATACGGATAGTCAATATCATGCCTTAGATAAGGCGCTTGATAATGAATTAATTAGGCGGTCAATGAATACAATAAAAACAAAAGAGCCTTGTGAATTTACTATGCCAATTAGTAATACGAACAGGACTGTAGGAACACTGTTGTCTCATGAAATTGCTAAAGAATATGGTAATGAGGGGCTTCCTGATGACTCTATTAAGATAAATTTGGAAGGTACGGCAGGCCAGAGTTTTGGAGCATTTTTAGCAAAAGGCATTACCTTTAATCTTAACGGAGAAGGTAATGATTATGTTGGTAAGGGGTTATGTGGCGGTAAGGTTGTAATAAGACCCCCGCAAGCTTTTAAAGGAATTGATGATAAGAACATCATTGTCGGAAATACGGTAATGTATGGCGCAACATCGGGAGAAACCTATTTTAGGGGAATTGCTGGAGAGCGGTTCTGTGTTAGAAATTCAGGGGCATCAGCAGTTGTAGAGGGCGTAGGCAATCACGGCTGTGAGTATATGACAGGAGGAACAGTTGTTGTTTTAGGTCAGACTGGTCAAAACTTTGCTGCAGGAATGTCAGGTGGAGTAGCTTATATTTATGACCCAATGCATAACTTCAATCAGCATTGTAATCCGACGATGGTAACTTTGGGGAGGATTAAAAGAGAAAATGAACAGGCCACAGGCCCAAGGCATTTAGATCAGCCTGATGAAATAATTCTTAAATCGTTAATTGAGAAGCATTTAAAATATACGAATAGTAGTATTGCAAAAAAAATAATTGAACACTGGGAAAAAGAGCTGGTCCATTTTGTAAAGGTTATGCCAAATGAATACAAAAGAGCTTTAGATGAAATGTATGCTGCTTCGAAAAAGGAGGCTGCTTAGATGGGGAAGGTAACGGGGTTTTTGGACTTTCCTAGGCTTGCTGAGGGGAATATTCCACCTGCTGAGAGAGTAAAAAATTATAAAGAATTTGTTATGCATCTGTCTGACGAAGAAGCGAAAACCCAGGGCGCACGATGTATGGATTGCGGCATTCCGTTTTGTAACAATGGGTGTCCAGTGAATAATATTATTCCAGATTGGAATGATTTGGTATACAAACAAGATTGGTTGGGTGCGCTTGAGGTTCTTCATTCAACAAATAACTTTCCTGAATTTACAGGCAGGGTATGCCCAGCACCTTGCGAAGCTGCTTGTACGTTAAATATTAATTCTGACCCTGTGGGCATTAAGTCGATAGAGCATGCCATTATAGATAAGGGATGGGAAAATAATTGGGTTTTACCACAGATTCCAAAGCATAAAACAGGAAAGAAAATAGTTATAGTTGGTTCAGGGCCAGCAGGCCTAGCTGCAGCTCAGCAACTAGCCCGTGTAGGCCATCATGTTGATGTCTTAGAAAAAAATGACAGAATTGGTGGTTTATTGAGATATGGAATTCCAGACTTTAAAATGGAGAAAATTCATATCGATCGTAGAGTAAGGCAAATGGAAGAAGAGGGAGTTGTATTTAAGATTAATCAAAATGTAGGTGAAAATGTAAATCCAGATGATTTAGTAAAAAAATATGATGCAGTGGTTCTCGCAGGCGGAGCTGAATGGCCAAGAGATTTGCCAATTCCTGGTAGAGAGTTAGATGGCGTTCACTTTGCAATGGATTTTTTACCAACTCAAAATAAAGTTGTTGCTGGAGATAAATGTGAAGACCAAATTATGGCAACCAACAAACATGTCGTTGTTATTGGCGGAGGAGATACTGGATCTGATTGTGTCGGAACCTCTAATCGGCATGGCGCTGCTTCAATCTCACAATTTGAATTAATGCCTCAGCCCCCAGAAAATGAGAACAAATTATTAGCATGGCCTTACTGGCCATTGAAAATGAGAACCTCTAGTTCACATGAAGAGGGGTGCGAAAGAGATTGGTCTATTGCTACAAAATCATTTGTAGATAATGGTAGTGGTAAAGTTAAAGAGCTTATTGCAAGTAAGGTTAAGTGGAAAGATGGAAAGATGCAGGAAATTCCTGGATCAGAATTTAAGATAAAAGCAGATTTGGTATTATTGGCCATGGGTTTTGTTAGCCCTCAGCAAAAAATTCTAGAATTATTTGATGTAGAAAAAGATCAACGGGGTAATGTAAAGGCAAATACTGACGGTGAAAATTCATATGCCACCTCCAAAGAAAAAGTCTTTGCCGCAGGTGACATGAGAAGAGGCCAGTCTCTTGTGGTGTGGGCCATTCGAGAGGGACGGCAATGTGCGAGATCTGTTGATGAGTATTTAATGGGTGCAACGACTTTACCTCGATAATTAGTAATTACCTCAACCTAAATGACAAAAATAATAAATGATTCCTTTCTAATGTCTTTAAGAAGAGAGCCTACTTCATATACTCCTGTTTGGATGATGCGACAGGCAGGCCGTTATCTTCCTGAATATAGAGCCTCAAGAAAAACAGCGGGAAGTTTTTTAGAGTTATGTAAAAATAAGGACTTTGCAACGGAAGTGACTTTGCAACCACTAGATAGGTATCCTTATTTAGATGCGGCGATTTTATTTTCAGATATTTTAACGGTACCTGATGCAATGGGGCTAGGACTTTATTTTGTAGAGGGAGAAGGGCCAAAATTTCATCATCCATTACAAAATGAAGAGGCTATTTTAAAATTGGATATCCCAGAAGTCGAGGGTAAGTTAGATTATGTCTTTAATGCTGTTACTTCTATAAAGAATGCACTCAATAACCGAGTACCATTAATAGGTTTTTCAGGAAGCCCCTGGACGTTGGCAACTTATATGATTGAAGGTCAAGGAGGTACAGATTTTATGAAAATTAAGAAAATGATGTACGCACGTCCAGACTTAATGAACCATATTTTAAAAATTAACGCTGAGACGGTATCAAGATATTTGGATTGTCAAATTAAAGCAGGCGCAGACGCTGTCATGATATTTGATACATGGGGAGGTATCCTTTCACATCATGAATACGAATCTTATTCACTTAATTACATGAAGGTAATTATTTCAAATCTTAATATTTTAGGCCACGAAAAAATTCCAAAAATAATTTTTACAAAAGGCGGCGGCCAATGGATATCAAAGCAAGCGAAAATTGGAGCAGATGGAATTGGATTAGATTGGCAAACAAATTTAAAAGAAGCTAGAAAAGTAGTAAGCGATAGAGTTGCATTGCAAGGAAATCTTGACCCAACAATTTTATTATCTGAGCCAAAAATAATAGAAGCTGCTGTTAAGAAGGTGTTGGATGACTATGGTGTTGGTGAGGGCCATATTTTTAATTTAGGTCATGGAATAACACAATTTACTCCACCTGAAAATGTATCTGCAATGCTTGAAACAGTCAGGAATTACAGTCCAAAATTTCATTAATATTTTTTTCTTTTTAATGAGAGTGCGTTAACACAATATCTTAATTTTGACGGTTCAGGGCCATCTGGAAAAACATGGCCCAAGTGCGCCTCGCAAATATTACAGATAATCTCAACCCTAATCATAAGACGTTTTGTATCGGCTTTATAAGCAATAGAATTTTCTTTTATGGGCTCAGTAAATGATGGCCATCCAGATTGAGAATCATATTTTTTGGAGGCATTAAAAAGTACATTGCTACAACATGCGCAAGAATAAATTCCTGGCTCAAAGTGAGAACACATTTCTGAACTAAAAGCATGTTCAGTTCCAGCTTGTCGGGTAATATAAAAAACTTCCTCGCTTAATAAATTTTTCCATTCATTTTCTGTTTTTATAACTTTTTTATCAGGCTTTGGAGATCCACATTTAATAAATTTTTCTATTTTTTCCCAAGTAAGCATATAAATATAATTAATGTGAAATTTTAGCGTCAATTCCTATACCCGTTTGGGATCTAAAGAATTGATTATCGTATTTTTTTATTTCGTCATTACTTTTTTTTGATTTATCAAGTGATGAAAATAACCAAATAGTTACAAATGTAATTGACATCGAAAATAAGGCTGGATATTTATATGGGAAGATTTCTGTTGGGTTTCCTAAGATATCCACCCAAACAACAGGACCCAAAATAACAAATATAATGGCCGATAGCAGGCCGAGTGAGCCACCAATGACAGCGCCTTTAGTTGTTAGTTTTTTCCAATAGATTGATAGCAACAATAAGGGAAAGTTTGCACTGGCTGCAATTGCAAAAGCAAGTCCGACCATAAAGGCAACATTTTGATCTTGAAAGATGATGCCTAAATAAATAGTTAAGATACCGAGTAATAATGTTGCAAATTTAGATACAAACATTTCCCTCGTTTCATTTTGTTTGCCTTTTAAAAACGCATTGGCATATAAATCATGTGAAATTGCAGATGCACCTGCAAGGGTTAACCCAGACACGACAGCCAAAATTGTGGCAAAAGCAACAGCAGAAATAAAGCCAAGCAAGAAATCACCTCCTACTGCATGTGATAAATGAATAGCTGCCATGTTGTTACCGCCAATTAACATATTTGAACTATCTAGGTATGAAGAATTATTTGAAATTAAAATAATTGCACCAAAGCCAATAATGAATGTTAGTAGATAAAAATAACCTATAAAACCAGTTGCATATGCAACTGATTTCCTAGCTTGTATAGCATTTGGAACGGTAAAAAATCTCATTAAAATGTGAGGCAATCCAGCTGTACCAAACATTAAAGCAAGCCCTAATGAAATTGCTGATACCGGATCTAAAATTAACCCGCCTGGAGATAAAATAGCAATCCCTTTTTCGTGAATTTTTGTTGCTTCATTAAAAAATACATTTAAATCAAAATTAAATTGAAATAAGACAAGAAATGCAATTACGGTGGCACCAAATAATAATAATATTGCTTTAATAATTTGCACCCATGTCGTTGCAAGCATGCCACCAAAGGTTACATAAAGAATCATTAGGCCACCCACAATCATGACAGCTGAATAATAAGGTAGCCCAAAAAGTATTTCAATAAGTTTTCCAGCCCCCACCATTTGAGCAATTAAATATAAGATAACAGTAGAAAGTGAACCACATGCCGCTAAAATTCTTATAGGTCTTTGGTTAAGCCGAAAGGAAACAACATCAGCAAAGCTATATTTCCCAAGATTTCTTAATGGCTCAGCAATTAACAAAAGTATAATTGGCCAACCAATGAGAAAGCCAATTGAATAAATAAGACCATCAAAACCCGTTAAATAAACAAGCCCAGATATACCTAAAAAGGACGCTGCAGACATAAAGTCGCCTGATATGGCTAATCCATTTTGAAGTCCAGTAATATTCCCACCTGCTGTATAAAAGCCGTCTGCAGTCAAAGATTTTTTTGAGGCCCAGTAAGTAATCAATAGAGTTACAGATACAAATAAAATAAACATAGTGATAGAAATGTAATTACTTTCACTGTTTACATTATTTGCATAAGATAAATTACTAACAAGCAGAAGGAAGAAAATAAATTTATGCATTATTGTTTATGGCACGAATTTCTGGTTCGATATATTTATTTGCGAAGTGAACATACAGAAGCGTAATTAAAAAAATAAGAAAAATAAGAAACAATCCTAGAAAAATTCCTAAGGAAATATGTGTATTTACAATTAAGGCACTAAAAATTTTTGGTTTAAATGCAATAACACCAATAAAACAAAAGTATGGCGCTATGGTTAGAAATAATAGAGGACAAATTATTTTCAAACGCAATGTAGTAAAATTTTTTAATTGGTCGCTATTATAATTTTTTTTCATATTGGAAATTTTAATTATCAAAAATAAGAGTACATGATTGAATTCATATAACCAAATTAAATAATTTTAATTAAATTACTTCAAAGCTTCATATATTTTTTTATGGGTTTTTTCAGCCAGCATTTTTCTATTAACATTGCTTGGTATTTTTGGCAGTATAGAGAGCTTGGCTTTTATGTTTTTTAATCTAATTAAGCTCATCATAGATTGCATTAGACTGATATCGCCTGCATAAGAGGGCGCAGTGCTTAAATTATTTTGTTCGGTATACTTTATAACTATTGGTAGAACATCAACATTGGCGTTAATAGCTGTTTGAAAAAAATTACTTTTAAAGGGTAACAATTTAGAGCCATCCGTTGCAACGCTTTCAGGAAAAAAATATACGCTATTCATTTTTTTTAAATGCTTTTCGATCAGATTTGATGCGATCGAAAGTGACTTATTTTTATCTCTATTAATATAAATTGTATCAGCACTTTTGGTCAATTTTCCTATGAGCGGCCATTTGGCTACATCAGCCTTTGATAAAAATGGAACAGGATAGACAGAGTTGATTAGAAAAATGTCTAACCATGAAATGTGATTGCTTACAATCAAGTAATTTTTTTCAGATAAAATTCTGTGTATATTTTGATTTATTTCTAATTTTACTTTAAATAATTTTATAAGTTTTTTTGACCAACTTTTAATCAATTTTTTTTTAGATTTATCACTTATATATAAAATATATAGAGCCAGAATAAAGCCATAAAAAAGATGGAAAATAACTAAAGAAAACCTAACCATTCTAAGATTTTAAGTTTCTTAATATTAAATTATTCAGGTTTTGGAAGCTTATAAACATTTATATAATCCCCCTGAGAAAAGCCCATAATTTTGTTGCCGCCAGCAACAACTGCAATATATTGTTCATCGTCAATCATATAGGTGATCGGCGGTGCGTTGACACCTGCATTGACGGTAGTCTGCCAAAGCAAATCTCCAGTTGATGCATCAATTGCATTAAAATTTCCATTTCCTTCACCAAGAAATACTAACCCTCCCTTTGTTGATAAAGTTCCACCAACCAGTGGTTGCGGTGTTTTATATTCCCATTGAATTTCCCCAGTTGACAAGTCAATGCCTGAAAGCAGACCCCACTGAGGATCATTCGTAGGCTCTGAACTTGTATACTCCATTGGTCCATTTTCAGTATTTTTTTCATGAAGTGTATATTTTATTGGAGCATGAATCCCTGAAACAAATGCAAGATTTAAATCTGAATTAATGCTAATTGGAGACCAATTAGAACCACCTAAGATACCTGGATAAATTATTGTCCCTTCTTTTGACGCGCCTGCAAAAAGATTACTCTGTGGGACAAAAGCCTCTGATTTTAATATAAGAGCGCCTGTTTCTCTATTTATAATGTATAGCCATCCAGTTTTACTAGCCTGTGCGACAGCGGGAATTACCTTCCCGTTATGATAGGCATAAAAAAGAACCGGAGGGCTTGCAACATCATATCCCCATATGTCATGGGGCACTTGTTGGTAGTGCCATTTTAACTCACCTGTCTCAGCATTAAGGGCGACAATTGATACGGTATATAAATTGTCACCAGGCCGAGTTTCTGAACTCATTTGTGGTGATGGGTTCCCCGTCCCAAAAAATAAAGTATTTGTTTCCTTATCAATGGCAGGAGTTGTCCATGCCGAGCCCCCTCCATATTTTGCTGCATAAGGATATTTTTCTAAACTAGCTTTTTCATGATAAATATCTCTATTTAAGGTTAGCCCATCTTCGATAAAGTTATTAAAATCTCCCTCCCATCCGGTGTCTGGAATAGTATTAAATTGCCAAACTTTTTGGCCTGAATGCATATCATATGCCGCTAAAAAACCTGAACGGCCATATTTACCTGAAACACCAACCACTGCACCTAATGGAGCATCTGTCCCCTCTTCTTCTATGTGGAGGCCATAACCAACGCCAGTTATTCCTACAATAACCTTGCCATTATAAACAACAGGTGCCATTGAAATTCCCACCCCAGTTCCTCCGCTAATTTGCTTTTCACTATTTAAATCAGATTGGCTAAGGACACTAATAGACTCAGTTTTGACGCTATTTTTAACAACATTGATATCCCATATTTTTTCTCCAGTTTTAATATTGAGAGAAATTAATCTAGCATCTACTGTTCCAAAAAATAATTGTTTGCCTTGAATAGCAACACCTCTATTTGAAGGCCCACAACATAATTTCCAGTTCGGGTTTAGCTCGTGTTGATAACGCCATACTTCATTTCCAGTTTTTGCATCTAAGGCGATCACATCATTAAAAGGTAATGAGACATACATGATGCCTTTATGAACAATTGGCGTAGCTTGAAAAGTAGCCCTAACTCCAGTTTGAATTTGCCATGCAACTTCTAAATCTTTAACATTATTCTTGTTAATTTGAGTAATTCTTGAAAAGCGCTGATTACTTAAATCTTGTCCATAAGAATTCCAGTCCTGATCTGGTTGACCACAACCCGAAAGGAAAATTGCTACTAAAGTACAAAGAATTTTCTTTATAAACATTTTATAAATTTTAATAACACTCTATTTTAGTTTTTAAGGTACTCATTTTATCAGCAATCATTTTTAACTCGTCGCTATTTAAGGCGTCTATTTGTAAATCTGTTTTTTGTTGAGATGGTCGCGCTAGACTGTATAGATGTATAGCTTTAAGTTGGGACGCATATGGCTTTAGAAATTTAATATAATCACTTATAAAAACATTTGATGGGCGCTCTTTATTTATTCTAAGTAAACATGTCTGCACTATAGTGGGAGAAGTAGAGATTGCAGCTTTTAAATTTGTCTCCAAGCTTTTAGTTGATAAATTAATACGATTTATTATTAAGGCTCCTTCGGGTTTAACTTGATCAATCTTAAACCATACTTCGCGATCCAAGTCTTTCATGAGCCCTAATCCATGTCGAACATTTTTTTTATTTAAATAGCTTCCATTAGTAATCAATCTTAACTTAATAATTTTTGATAGTTTAAATTTTACAATCTTTTTTAAAACAATCTGTACTATAGATTCGAACTCAGGTGTGGCGGTTGGCTCGCCGTTACCAGAGAAGGCAATATCTTTAAAGCCCACCTTATGTGAAGCACAATCGTTGAGAAAGCTACCATTAACAATTTTTTCTAGCCAGGTATCAAGTTCATTTTCCAGAAGATTTAAATCAATAGTTTCTGGCTTACCAAGAGTTAAGCCAGAAACCTGGCAGTATATACATTGCCAATTGCAGGCATTATTTGTGTTTAAATTAATTCCTAAGGATAAACCCATTGAGCGTCTTGAGATAAC